>ENA-UPTF01000578-UPTF01000578.1-marine-metagenome-genome-assembly--contig:-NODE-578-length-25275-cov-15.416938_pt1 | contig 25275 bp, 26 predicted proteins | sample MGYA00238166_ERZ767019 | MGnify/ENA primary metagenome ERZ767019 (study PRJEB28930, sample SAMN06266391) | marine metagenome | isolation source: Sea water from 250 m depth | place: Atlantic Ocean... | reverse complement strand
TAGATTCTTTGACTCTAAGTTCACGCAGCCGATCAAAAAACTAAAAATTAATATTGAAATCCTTTTACTCATTTTTTCTATTAGAAACTATTTTTCATCAAAGATTTATGCCAAATGTATACTACAATTAAGTTTAAAACTATATGAACCGCATAGAAATTTTCACAGACGGCGCCTGTAGAGGCAATCCTGGTAAAGGAGGCTGGGGTGTCATGATTAGAGCAAATGGGCTAGAAGAATCCCTATATGGGGGCGATTTAAGTACCACTAATAACATCATGGAATTAACCGCAGCAATTAAAGCTTTAGAGCACATCCCTAAAAATTCTAATGTAGTTCTTACAACTGACTCCAAATACGTTATGCAGGGAATTACTGAATGGATCAAGAATTGGAAAACAAGAAACTGGAAAACAGCATCAAAAAAACCCGTTCTTAATAAAGAATTGTGGAAAAGGTTAGATAACTTAACTAATCTGCATTCGGTTGAATGGAAATGGGTAAAAGGCCATAGCGGACACAGAGAGAATGAGATTGCTGATCAGTTAGCTAATAAGGGCATAGATGAGATTTAATTATGGTTAGGCAGGTCGTTTTAGATACGGAAACTACAGGTATTGATTTTAAATCTGGTCATAGAGTAATAGAAATTGGATGTGTAGAAATTATAAATAGAAAATTTACAGGTTCTGAGTATCAAACTTACTTGAATCCTGACAGAGATATTGACGAAGGTGCAGCTAAAGTGCATGGTCTTACTCTAGATTTTCTTCAAGATAAACCGCGTTTCATTGATATAGTTGATGAGTTCTTAGAATTTATTAAAGACAGCGAATTATTGATACACAACGCTGAATTTGATGTGGGCTTTTTAAATAACGAATTAAAATTAGTCCCAGGGAAAAATTCATTGATAGATCAAATGACTGAAAAGATTGTTGATACTCTTCAAATAGCGAGAGAAAAACATCCCGGCCAAAGAAATAGCTTAGATGCTTTAGTACAAAGGTATGAAGTTGGAGGATACGATCGTGAATATCATGGTGCTTTATTAGATTCTAAGATTTTAGGAGATGTGTATCTAGCTATGACAGGTGGTCAAAGTAATCTACTTTTTGAGCATAAAAGTAAGAGCTCAGGCACTTCTCAAAGGGAAAAGAAAAAGAAAGTTACTAATGGAAAAAATAATAACTCTCTACTTACTAAACTTAGCGAATCAGAAGAAAAAAGAAATTTAGAGTATTTAAAGAAAATGCAAGATGAGACAGGTACTAAACCCATTTGGCTGAAGAATAAATGAGTAAGATTGTTGGTAGATTTGCACCTAGTCCTACAGGGTTATTGCACCTTGGAGGAGCAAGAACAGCACTCTTTACCTGGCTTTACTCTAAAAGCTTAGGAGGGGATTGTCTTTTACGACTAGAAGATACTGACGCTGAAAGATCTGAACAAAAATATACAGATTCGATCATAAACAGTTTTAAGTGGATGGGTATTGAGTTTGACCAAGAACCTGTATATCAATCTAGAAATAAAGATAACCATTTAGACAAAGCTCAGGAACTAGTTAATAAAGGAAAGGCTTATTATTGTGATTGTTCTCCTGAAAGATTGAAGAAAATTAGAGAGGAGCAACAAAAGAAAAGAGAAAAGCCTAAGTATGACGGCAAATGTAGAGAGTTAGGCTTAGAGAAAGGACCCAATACAGTTATTCGTTTTAAAAACCCTGAATCGGGTTCAGTTACTTTTAAAGATTTAGTAAGAGGTCAGATGGAAGTGGCTAATAAAGAGTTAGATGATCTCATTTTAGTAAGAAGTGACGGAAGTCCTACTTACAATCTATGCGTCGTTGTTGATGATTTAGACATGAATATTAGTCATGTTGTTAGAGGAGATGATCATATTAACAATACCTTTAGACAAATAAATATCTTCAAAGCCTTGGAGGAATCGGTTCCTATTTATGGACATGTACCAATGATCCTTGGTGAGGATGGTAAGAGAATGTCTAAAAGACATGCGGCAGTGAATGTACTTGATTATAAAGATTTGGGTGTTCTGCCTGAGGCACTTCTAAATTACATAGTGAGACTCGGTTGGTCTTATGGAGATCAAGAGATGTTTGGGCTTCAAGAGTTAATACAAATATTTAAGGATGGAAAATTAAACAATTCCCCAGCATCTTTTTCTTACGAAAAACTTCTTTGGTTCAACAGAGAATATTTTTTAAAAATGGAAAACAAGACTTTACTTGAACAGCTTGTTCCAACTTCTAACCAATTTAAGAAAGATGATTACTCCACCCAGGTTATTAATCTAATAAAAGAAAGGTGTTCCTTACTTTCAGAATTTGAAACTGAAGGAAGTTATTTTTATGGTGACTCAGTGGTTATAGATAGCAAGGATGCTAGTAAGGTATTTACTGAACAAGCTTTAACAATCTTAAAATTTTTAGTTGAAGGTTTTAAAGAAATAACAAACTGGCAGGTTGAAGATATAAAAAGTTTATTTAATGAGGTTATGGAAAAGAATGAAGTAGGGATGGCTTCACTAGGAAAACCACTGAGATTAGCTATAACAGGAAGGATGAATTCAGCTTCTGTTGATGAAACGTCTTTGGTTCTAGGAAAAGAGAAGGTTATAAAAAGAGTGGAAGAGGCAATAAAGAGTTATTCATAAATTTTTTCAAGAAATTCATCTATAGCCTTCCAAGTTTCGTTTCGAATATCATTTTCTTCCATTAGCAATTCATGTTTTCCGTTAATACGAGATATAGATCTATTTGGGATTGAACTGCAAATTAATTCATTTTTGTCTGAATCTACTAAAAGGTCTTTGCCGGCACTAAGTAAAAGAATCGGTTTAGTTATATTTTTTCCCCAATTTGGGTAATCAAAATCTTCAATTCTTTTGAAGGCTTCTTTCACCCATCCAAAACTTAGACCTTTAACTCCTAAATCTGGGCACTTAGAAATAAGTCTAAAGCTTCTATCAAATCTGTACTTATCGCTTGTGAGATTATTCTGCTCAAAATCTTCTTCTATCCAACCTTGTTTTTTATCCCAATTGGGGGGAGACAGAGGTAGTCTTTTTAGCCAAGGAATTAAGAATACAATTAATTTTGTTAGACGCTTAATCCAGATATTAACTTTCATGCTCAGCATGGGTGCACAAAGAATTAAAGCCTTATAATTATTCTCATGCTTAGTAAAATTTGTTGCCAATAAACAACCACCCATTGAATGACCAAAGCCTATCCAGGGTTTGGGACATATATGTTTATAAACCTTTTCTATAATCGCTTCAAAGTCTTTGTCGTATTCATTAAAGCTATCTATATGGCCCAACCTTATATTATTGGAAGTTCGATCTGATAAACCCTGGCCTCGCCAATCCATGGCTACTACACAGAATTCTCGATCTATAAATTCTTGAATGACTTCATAATATTTTTCGATAAATTCTGTTCTACCAGATTGAAGAAGAATAGTCCCTTTATTAGACTCTTGATTCCATAAGGCTATTCTTATTTTTTTATTATCATAAGTCTGAACATAGAAACTATTTGATGTTGAGGGACAACGAAAATCATCCAGTTCAATTAATGGAGCCTTTTCATGATTATTGATAAATGATTCTTTGTCGTCCACAATTACATTTTATAACCTATTAATGAAACCAATGAATAAGGAAATACTAAAAAGCATAGTTTTCTTTTGCTTGCTACTTATTTTAAGCAGGCTGATTCCACATCCTCCAAATTTTACGCCTTTGATAGCGGGCGCTATTTTTCTTCCTTTTTTAATTAAGGATAAATGGCTAATTATCTGTTTACCGATCCTTTGTCTACTTATTTCAGATTTTTTCCTCGGTTTTCATACAGTTATGATTTGGACATATGGTTCTTTCTTCCTTATTGGACTTATGGCTTCTCAATTTTCAAGTACTAAATTAACCACACTAAATGGACTAAGTTTATCTAGTCCCACCTTATTTTTCTTAATTACAAACTTTGGAGTTTGGCTCGGGTCTTCTATTTACAGCCAAGATATTCAAGGCTTAGTGCAATGTTATATTTTAGCTTTACCTTTTTATGCCAGCAGTTTGTCCGCCACTTTATTATTTGCAAATCTTTTCTATTTTTGCCGTCAGTTTTTTATTAATAGAAGTTTATCTAACCAAGTTTAAAATGTCTGAAGATCTTTACTTAGAGCAGTTAAAGCTTGGTCCCATGGAAAACTTTATATATATCTTAGGGTCTAAGAGCACACGAGAAGTAACTTTAATAGACCCAGCTTGGGAGATAGATCTTCTTTTTAAGCACCTTGAAGAGAATGACTTAAAGCTTTCTTCGATCCTAGTTACGCACTACCATCCTGATCACATTGGAGGTGGAATGATGGGTCAATCAATACCAGGTATAGCAGAAATTATGGCTAAGCAGCCTGTTAAGATTTATGTTAATAAACACGAAGCTGAAGGCGTTAAGAAGGTAACGGGAGTTTCAGATTCTGATCTACAGTTAGTCGATTCCGGTGACCATCTTCAAATTGGTGAGAATGATATAGAGTTCCTGCATACCCCAGGACACACACCGGGTTCACAATGTTTCAGTGTAAATAAAAATCTGGTTTCAGGAGACACTCTTTTTATCAATGGATGTGGTCGAGTAGACCTGCCTGGATCGGACTCTGATCAGATGTATCACAGTTTGCAGCATCTATGTTCTTTACCGGATGACACAATTCTGTATCCAGGGCATCACTACAGCGAAGAGAAATCTGCTAGCTTGGCTGAGACAAAGAATCAAAATGTCTATTTAAATATCTCTGACATAAATCGTTGGCGACAAATTATGGGGTGAGATTATGGAATACGAAGAAATTATTTATGAAACCAAAGGCACTGTCGCTTTAATAACTTTAAACAGACCCGATAAACTTAATGCATGGACTCCAAGAATGTGTGAAGAACAAGCACATGCCATAGAGCAGGCTAATGCAGATAGTTCAATTGGCTCGATTATTATGACTGGTGCAGGAAGGGGGTTTTGTGCAGGTGCTGACATTGGGGATACCTTTCAAACACGACTTGATGGAGAGGACCCTGGAAACGATACTGCTGGAGGTTCAGGGGGAATGCCAGCCGGAGTCGACTGGATCAGTCTTGTAAGAGAATCCAAGCCAATAATTGCTGCAGTAAATGGAGCTGCAGTAGGAATTGGAGTCACTATGATTCTTCCTTTTGACATGATTGTGTGTTCTGACAAATCAAAATTTGGCTTTGTGTTTGTCAAGATGGGAATTGTTCCAGAACTAGCTTCCACTCATTTTTTAGTCAGTCGTGTGGGTTGGGGTAGGGCTAATGAAATGATGCTTTCTGGCAGCCTGTATTCAGGAAAGGAAGCTTTTGACTACGGCCTAGTTGAATATGTAGTTAATGAAGATGAACTACTAGATAAATCTTTTGAGTTGGCCAATTTATTTTCTGAGAATCCAGATGCACAATTACGAATGACTAAGAGGCTTCTAACTGAAAATGCCGTTACAACTGATATTAAAGCAGCTGAAGAACTCGAAACAAAGTTGCTACAAGAGTGTTGGGAACGAGACGAACACGCTGAAGCAGTCAGTGCTTTTATGGAAAAAAGAAAGCCAAAATTTAGGTAAAAAAACGGGTCAAAAATAACCTAAAAAAAAGTTAAAAAAAGGGTTGTATTTTTTTTCTATAAGAGTAATATCACTAGACCAATTTAACCGACCTGGAACCAACTCGAGACGAGAAAAGGAGAGAAAAATTGGTTAGAGAACGAAAGGCGAAAAGCTCTAAAAGTAAAGCTAGCAAAAAAAACTTTTAGACCACCAAGATAAAAAGAGAAATTTATCAAGGAAGCTAAGAAAAAAGACTCAAACTTAGACACTTTCGAACTCGAACTAAACAGAGCCTCGGCTCTGTTTTTTTATGTCTAAAGTAAATAAATTAAATTTTTAGACGTCCTATTTCAAAAGTTTGATTATTACTTTTTAATAGAAAAATATTCTCGCCGTTCTCTTTCTTAATATCAGATAGCTCTACTAACTTATAGTAGATATTTCTAGATATTATTCCTTCTAGATTTGACCTAACAAGTACACATGGTTTTGGTTCGCCTGTTTTAGGATTTGTAGATACTTTGATGGGATGTTCTTTGTCTAACAAGAACATGTCACCTGTATTTGTCTCAAAACTTATTAATTGTCGTTTATTTTTTGTTATTAATTGATAATCAATAATTAAAAAAGGCCTTTCTTCTACCTCAATTCTAATCTTTTCCACTGGGGTTACTAGATAGTATTCACCATCATCATCGAGTCTTAAAACTTTACTAAAAAGTTTTACCATCCTTTTTCTCCCTATAGGAGAGTTCATGAAAAACCACCTTCCCTCTCTGTCAATACGCATTTCTACATTCTCACACAGCGGCGGATTCCATAAATGGACAGGAGGTAAATTCTCACCTTTATACTTTGAAATTTGTTTAAGTATGGAAGCAGGATTAGTTGTATTCATTCAAATCTTTATGTACTAAAAGCTTTCTTGAAATATTATTTTAATCGCTAATATTAACAAGAATAATCCTGTTATTTTTTCTAACCATGGAATAAGGTTTTTAAATCTCTCTGTAGCTTTCTCATTGGTTAAAAGAATACTCATAAACGTAAACCAAATAAAAGTAGCCATCGACATGTAAATTCCTAAAAGACTTTTAATAACTATCCCCGTATCTTCATTTATAACTAAAGTAAATACAGTAATAAAGAAAATGAAAGCTTTAGGATTAAGGGCATTGGTAAGAAATCCTGTACTAATAGATTTTAAATATCTCCCCTCCTTATCCGTAGAATTATTCTGAAATTTGATTGGACTATTTGAAATTAAAGAAGCAAGCCCTAAATAACCTATGTATAAAGCTGCTGCTAACTTTAGATACCAAAATAGATCAGGTTGATTTTGTAATAATAAGCTTAGGCCCGTGAGAGATAGCGCAACGTGGAATAATATTCCTAAAGCTATCCCTGCACTTGTCCAAATAGCTACCATCCTTCCGTATCTAAAGCTTTGTCGACTAACCAATACAAAGTCAGGACCTGGGCTTGCTACAGCAAACAAATGAAGTAATGCAACTGTCAAAAAAATTGACACTTAAATAACCTCAGGTTCAATTTCTATTTTTATTTGAGTCTTCTCATAAATATCTTCAGTAATTGCTGATGACAGGCCTAATAATTCATCACTAGTTGCGCCCTTATCTGCAATTAATACCAAAGCATGTCTTTCAGAAACTCTTACATTACCTTCTTTATGGCCTTTCCATCCTGCATTTTCGATGAGATAAGCCACAGGTACTTTATAAGTTAACCCATCAGTATTTTTATAATAAGGAAGACCGGATATCTTGTTATTCAGTTCATCTAAATTTTCTTTTTTTACAGTTAAGTTTTTAAAAAAACTACCTACATTAGGTTCATCTTTGTGGTTAGGTAATATTTTATTTCTAATGGAAGTAACTGCCCTGCAAACCTGAAAAGGTGTTGCATAATCAGGATCTATATCATCTCTAATTAGATAATTATTTAAAGACTTATAGCTTGTATTAGTTTTAGGCTCTTTGCTAAGTTTAAGTTGTATCGAAGATATTAATAGATCATTATTTTCTAGCTTAAAGATACTGTCTCTATAACTGAACTTACATTCTGCATTATTCATACAAATCAGTTCATTTGTCTTTAAGTTGATTGCCTCAAGAGAAATTAATGTAGAACTAATTTCCTCCCCGTATGCTCCTATATTTTGTACAGGAGCTGCCCCTACAGTTCCCGGTATCAAAGCTAAGTTTTCTAACCCAAATAATTTATTTTCTAAGGACCACAAGACAACTTCATTCCAATTCTCTCCTGCTCCAAAATTAACAATATTCTCTCCTTTGACTCTTCCTGGTATAGAGACTCTCAATACTCCTCCTTCAATATTTTTAGTTAGAACTACATTAGTCCCCTCTCCAAAACACTTGATAGGCTTCTTTTTCTTTAAACAAAAATCAATAAATTCATGACATTCTTCAACAGAATTTCCCTCACAAAAAAACTCAGCAGAATAGTTAAATCCGTAACTATTTAGCTCTTTTAAAGAATAATTTTGTTTTATATCAACCATTTAAATCTAACTTTCTAGCTTTATTTAAATCTTCTTTTGTGTCTATGCCTATGTGCTCTTTAGATAAAGATTTAATCGCTCCTATCTTTTTTCCTTTATCAAGAGCTCTGAGTTGTTCTAGCTTCTCTTTTTTCTCATTGTTACTTTGCTTCCAATCAACAAATTGTTTTATAAAATCTACTTTGTAAATATATACACCTATATGTAGAGCTCTTAAAAATTGACTGTTCTCCATAAAATCTTCTCTCCTTGAAAAAGCCCTTACTGTATTTTTTTGATCTAACCATAATTTAACTAAGTTAGGATCGCTTATATCTTGCTGACTGGTAAAGTCTGAATAAAGAGTACAAAGATCAAATCTTTTTTCCTGAATAAAAAAATCAGCAAGATTATCTATATCTGAGAAGTCTAAAAAAGGCTCATCTCCCTGAACATTGATTACTGCAGTGTCTGGTGAAAGATTTAATAACTCTGTAGTTTCAGCAATTCTATCTGTTCCTGAAGGGTGTTGGCTATTAGTCATTAAAGCTTTGGCACCAAATGATGAACAGCAGTCTATGATATCGTTATGGTCTGTTGCTATATAGACTTCGTCGGCCTTACTCTTTTCAGCTAATTCGTAAACCCTCTGAATCATTGGTTTACCTCCAATATCAACTAGTGGTTTTCCGGGTAATCTGCTAGACGAATATCTTGCTGGAATAATTACGATAAAAGACATTATTCTTTTAATTCATGTTTCTCTAGCTTTCTTGCCTCATCAGGCAGCATTATTGGGATACCATCTCTTATTGGATAAGCCAACTCACTTTCATAACAAACCAACTCACTCTCTTTTTGTACTAAAGCTTTTTTTGAAACAGGACAAACAAGAATTTCCATTAACTTAGGATCAATTTTACTCATCTTCTTCTTTGATTTTATTTATTAATTCAAGAGCAAAATTATCTGGTAAATCTGCCTCTATTTTTAAAACCCAGATATTTTTTATATCTATTTTATGACATCTTGCTGCGTCTTTCTCTGTCATCACTATAGGAAGCTGCTCTGAAAAAGTGAAATCTTCTTCTGTAAATTGATAATGGTCAGGAAATGAATGCTCTATAACTTTAAAACCAATTTCTTTTAAAGTTGCAAAAAATTTGGAGGGATTACCTATACCTGCTACACCATGAATTATTTTACCTAGTGGCCAGGCATCTAAAGCTACTCTTTTCTGATCTGAGAGTCTGACCCATTCTGTTGCTTTAAATTTCATAATGGCATTTTCTGCTATACCTTCTTTAGTTAAAGAACTACTGGAACTTATAATAAAGTCGACTGACTTAATTCTTTCTATTGGTTCTCTTAGAGGACCAGCTGGCAAACATAAGTTATTTCCAATTCCTCTGTAGCCATCAAAGATAACAATTTCTATATCTCTTCCAAGTTGATAATGTTGAAGTCCATCATCACTAATAATTACATTACAATCCGTCTCTTCTATCATTTGTTTTGCTGCTTCTACTCTGTTGGGAGAAACGTATACCGGTACATTTGTATTTTGAAAGATTAACCTTGGTTCATCTCCAGATATCCTAGCTCTTGTTGAATCATTGACAATTAAGGGATATTTTTTTGCCCTGCCGCCGTACCCTCTACTTATAACACCTGGTTTATATCCCAATTCAGATAGTTTCTTAGTTAGCCATATTACAAAAGGTGTTTTACCTGTTCCACCTGCCACTATGTTGCCAACTACAATAAGTGGAATATTAGTACTCCAAGTTTTCGTACTTCCTTCTAAGAATTTAGTTAACCTTCTTTTAGAAATTTGTTTTGTAATTAAAGAAAAAGGCCAGAGAAACCATAGCCAAAGACTTTTTTTATACCAAGCTTTTTCAAGGTAAGGCGTATGGTCTTTTGAAGGAGGTAAGTTAGATAAATCATAGTCTTCAAATTCTTTAATCGCCCTCGCTTCTTGAGGAACTGAGTCATCTTTGAACTGTTTAGCATGCAGATTTGCATAATGTTTCCCTTTCTTTAGAAGCTCCTTATGTGTTCCATGCTCTACTATCTTTCCTTCGTCGAGCACCACAATCTTATCTGCACTTTCAATGGTAGATAATCTATGAGCCACAACTAAAGTAGTACGGCCTTTAGTTAGTTCGGACATTGCATCTTGAATATATTCTTCTGATTCTGAATCTAAAGCAGATGTGGCTTCATCAAGAATTAAGATGGGCGAGTCTTTTAATATAGCTCTTGCTATAGCTATTCTTTGTCTTTGACCGCCAGATAATAAAACACCATCATCACCTACTACAGTCTCATACCCATCAGGTAAAGCTTTAATAAATTCATCTGCATGAGCTTTCTTTGAAGCTGATTGTATTAAATCAAAATCTTCACTTATAGATCCGTAACTTATATTTTTATTTATGGTGTCATTAAACAAAGTAATATTCTGTCCAACTAATGAAATGTGTGATCTAAGATTATTAATTTCATATTCCTCTAGATCTATTCCATCAATAGTTAAATTACCAGTAAAATCTCCATAGAATCTAGGGATAAGACTAACCAAAGTTGTTTTACCAGCTCCAGATTTACCTACAAAAGCTACTGTCTCTCCTGGGCTAATAATAAGATTAATATTTTTAAGAACTTCTGAAGAATTAAAGTTATATGAAAACGATAAATCTTTAAATTCTATGAGTCCTTCAATCTTATCATTCTCAAAAGTGCCTTCATTTTTTTCTGGTTCTTCATCAAGTTGTTCAAAAATATCACTAGCTGCAGCTAGTCCTTTCTGAATTTGACTATTTATTTCTGAAAGCTGCCTGACTGGTTTGGCTAACATACCTGCTGCTCCAAAGAATGCCACAAAACCACCAGGGCTCATGGTGTCCAAAACAGTAGGATCAAGGGCTAGCCAAGTTATCAACGCCAATGCAGCTGAAACTAAAAACTGGATTAAAGGAGAAGCAAGTGCATTAGTAGCCTCAAGTTTAAGATTTTGCATCCTATTATTATCACTAGCTCTAAAAAACCTATTAACTTCATATTCTTCACCTCCAAAAGCCTTTACCTCTTTATAAGCACTTATAGTTTCTGATGCTACATGGGTTACATCTCCCATAGCAGTTTGGATTTGATTACTTATTTTTCTTAATCTCCTTCCTGCGTAGGCAACCACTACAGCTATAAAAGGCGCAGCAATAAAGAAAATAGAAGCTAATTTAAAGTTTAAAAGCATTAGATAGGTAACGAGTCCAATTACTAGAAGCCCTTCCCTTATAAGAATTTTCAGGGCATTAGTTGCAGCTCCAGTGACCTGCATGACATTAAATGTAATTCGAGAAACTAAATGACCTGAACTTCTAGTATCAAAAAAAGAACTTGGTAAAACTGGTATCTTGTTGAAGAGATCAGTTCTTAATTCATGAACTAATCTATTAGAGATAGAGGATAAAAGGTAGTTACCTACAAAAAAACTTACCCCCCTAATTAGAGCTATTAAAATCAACAATAAGGGCCATATCAATCTTAAATCATCAGATGGGTTATCTACGTAATCAATAACACGTTTTAACCATTCAGCAAATGCTACTTGTGAACCTGCAAAAACTGCAAAACCTAAAATACTTATTAAGAACTGAGGAAAATAAGGTAATACATAGGAAATAAGCCTTCCATAGATCTTAAAATCAGAAGGTTTTGTTTTATTTAAAAGATCTGAACTTTCCACTGCTTTACCTACAAACTAAATATTCTGTCCATCTTAGATGATAAAGAAACATCATGAGTAGCAATGATTAAACTAACCTTTAATTCCTGAGATAACTCCAAGATAGTTTCTACTGTGTTAAGAGCATTATAAGTATCTAAATCGCCAGTAGGTTCATCCATGATTAAACAGGAGGGTGAATTAGATAGAGCCCTAGCAACTGCAACCCTTTGCCTTTCTCCGCCAGATAATTCAGATGGTTTATGATTTGTCCGATTATTTAGATTTACTTTTTTTAGTAAATAATTACTTTTCTCTAAAGCTTCCTCACTATGAATACCTGAAATTAGCATTGGTAATGAAACATTCTCAAGAGCAGTAAATTCTGGTAGTAAATGGTGGAATTGATAAACGAAACCTATTTCTTTATTTCGCATTAAAGCTTTTTCTTTTTCATTTAAATTTTCTATGTCATTTTTATTAAAGATTATTTCACCAGACGTAGGACTATCTAAACCTGATAGTACATTTAGCAGAGTTGTTTTACCTGAACCTGAAGGACCAGTAATGGCAACACTAGAAGATTTTTCTAAGCTAAAATCTATATCCTTTAATACTTCTACGACCCCTTCTCCCTGATAGAAATTCTTACAAATTTTAGAACATTTAAAGAGGAGATTATTCATATCTAAGTACCTCAGCTGGGTTTATCTTAGACGCTAATCTAGAGGGATATAAGCTTGCTAAAATTGTTAAAAGTATTGAAATTAAACATATAGCCAATATCCAATTTACTCTTAAATCAACTGGAAAATAATTAATAAAATAGACTTCTAAAAACCTCATTCCTAATAGATTTTCAATAAAAGCAATAATGGGACCTAAAAAGTAAGTAAGGACTAAGCCAATTAACAATCCTAGTAATGTTCCAGTTATTCCAATTAAGCTACCAAAATACATAAATATCTTTTGAACAAAAGAAGGTGTTGCACCAATAGTCATCAGAATTGCTATTTGTGATCTTTTTTCATTAATAGTCATAACCGATAAAGAAACTATATTAAAAACAGCAATCACAATAACTAAAGACAATAAAAGAAAAACTAAGAACTTCTCCATGTTTATAGCCTTGAAAAGAGTCCCATAATTGTTGGTCCAGTTGCCAGAAGAGTAATATGAGCTAAGAGCCTGATTAACCCTTATGGTATCTAAGTGAACCATTCGAGGTGCTTGGAATAGATCTTTATATCTAATCCTAACTCCATGAACAGTATCATCAAGTCTAAGTAACTTTTGTGCATTAGTTATATTGATATAGGCAAAAGATTGGTCCATCTCTGGAGCTCCTATACTAAAAATACCTGTTACTTTGAATCTCTTGGTTCTAGGTAGGATGCCAGCCAAGCTTAGAGTTGTATCAGGGAAAAGCACATTAACCATATCGCCGATGCCTATACCTAATTGGTAAGCTAATATATCTCCAATGACTATTCCATATTTTTCTTCTTCTATTGAGTTCCATGAACCTTCAATTATTCTTTTACCCACTATTGATACTTCATTTTCTAAATCTGGATTAACACCAAAGATATAAATTCCCTTGAGTGACTCGGAAGACCCAATTAACCCTTGAGACTCTATGTAAGGTGAACTAGCTACAATTTCTTTATTTTCTAAAAGGATATTTCTAACTTGAGGAACCTGGTCTATTCCAATGCTTCCAATAATAGAAGCATGAGGGATAGATTGAAGAACTCTTTCTCTTAACTCTTTTTCAAATCCATTCATCACTGAAGAGACAAGAATTAACACTGCAACTCCTAGAGCTACCCCTACAAAACCAGCTGAAGACACAAAAGATAAAAAACCTGATCTTTTACCCTTCAAGTATTTAATTGCTATGGATAGCGGCAAAGAAGACATAACCGTTAAAAGATTTCTTTTTCTTACTTAAGAAGAACTAGGAGCTTTATCAGCCTTACTTTTGTAAGGGGGAACCAAGCCTGCTAATTTATTTAAATTTAATTTAGTTTGCTTATAAATTGATTTAGCATGCGAGAATTCCTTAAACCCATCATATCCATGGTAAGACCCCATTCCGCTTGGGCCCACTCCTCCGAAAGGAAGGTCTTCCATAGTTATATGTGAAATAACATCATTGACTGTAACTCCACCTGAAGTAGTATTTTTTAATACGTAGTCTTGATCTTTTTTGTTATTACCAAAATAGTACAAACCTAAAGGTCTATCTTTAGAGTTTACATAGCTTACTGATTCTTCTACTTGTTCATATGCCTTAACAGGTAATACTGGCCCAAAGATCTCTTCCTGCATTAACTTCATGTCTTCACTTGGATTCAAAACTAAGGTTGGAGGAATTTTATAGTGTGGTTGTTGTGAAAAATCTTCTGAACTGGGATTTATTTCTACTAACTCAGCTCCCTTTTCTTTAGCATCTTCCAAGTAGCTTTGAATTCTATCAAAATGTTTTTCGTTTATTATTGAGGTGTAGTCATCATTCTCTTTTAAAGAAGGGTACATAGTTGAGACTGCATTAACACTTTCTTCAACAAATTCTGAAACTTTATCTTTAGGTACTAGGGCATAATCAGGTGCAAGACAAATTTGACCTGCATTCATTGTTTTTCCCTGCATAACCCTTACAGCTGCACTGGCTACATCAGAGTCTTTTCCTAAGATAACAGGCGACTTACCTCCCAATTCTAAAGTTAGAGGTACCAAATTCTCAGAAGCTGCTTTCATAACATGTTTTGCAATAGAAGTACCTCCAGTAAATAGCATGTGGTCAAAAGGTAAACTGCTAAACGCAGCTCCAACTTCAGCGTCTCCTGTAAAAACTGCTATTTCAACCTCATCAAAATATTCCTTAAACATCTTCTGCATAACACTTGAAGTTGATGGAGTTATTTCAGAAGGCTTTACCATTACTCTGTTTCCTGCTGCCAAAATTCCTCCCATAGGAGCCAAAACTAAATTAACTGGGAAATTCCATGGACTAATACAACCTACTGTACCCATGGGCTGATATTCAATCTTTGCTCTTGCTCCCAATAACCCTAATAACGGACCTAAAGGTGCTATCTGTGCTTTTCTCTTTTCTGGTTTCATCCACTTTACTAGATTCTTTTTTGCATGCTCTAGGGGCCCAATAGCAGACATAACTTCAGTAGCTACACTCATAATAGGATCCCTATTACCAAAATCATCTTGAAGAGCTGAAATTATTGGATCTTGGTATTTCTTAACCATTGCAATACACCTATCAATCCTGTCTTTCCTTAATTGGGCACTTGCCGGCCCTTCCTGGATATGAAGTTGTTTTTGTAAGTCTAAGACTCTTTTCATTTCTGATATTGTTGTTTCACTCATAATTACACCTAAATTAATTTTTCTTAAACAGATCTTTTTTGTTTATCTTTTTCATTCGTGGCCTTGATAGTTGACTTAATAGCCTCCCAATCCTCATCTTTTAAAGACGCTAAGGCCCTGTAAAAAGTTCCTCCAGTTAAGTATTCTGCTCCATCTAAAGCTATAGTTTGTCCAGTTAAATAGTCGCATCCATCAGACATTAGAAAGGTTGCTAAGTTCCCTAGTTCAGCCATTTCACCAAATCTACCCATAGGGTTACCTGAATACATGCCATCACTTGCATCGGCATTGGGATCTTGACCTGGAGAGAGTCTAGCCCAAGCGCCTTCAGTAGGAAAAGGTCCTGGAGCTATAGCATTTAGTCTTATACCAGCATGCCCCCACTCTGTTGCTAAAGATTTAGTCATAGCATGTATACCACTTTTTGACATGGCAGAGGGCACTGTAAATGCTGAGCCAGTCCAAACCCATGTAGCTAATATCGAGACTATTGACCCTTTTCGGTCTAGCTCAAGCCATCTTTTACCCACAGAATGAGTTACGTAAAAAGTACCATGAAAAACTATGCTAGCTATTGCTTCGAAGCCTCTATGAGATAAATCTTCAGTTCTAGAAATAAAATTCCCAGCTGCATTGTTTACTAGGCCATCTAAAGGACCTTCCAAAAATATTTGTTCAATAGTGTCATCTACGTCCTGGGCTCCTCTTATATCCAGTCCATAGCATTTAACTAGCCCGCCATTCTCATCCATTAGTTCTTTTGCCGTATCTTCTAAAACACCTACCCTTCTTCCACAAATAAGTACTTCTGCTCCATATTTTAAAAAGTAACGGGCCATCTCTTTTCCTAATCCTGAGCCGCCGCCTGTGACTAGAATTCTCTTTCCTTTAAGCAGATCTTTAGCAAACATACTTTTTCTCTTTTTTTTAGTTACTGATGATCAATAATACCATTATTTAAGTCTCTTCTAGAGACTGAGCTTCTTCTAAATTAACTCGCTTATAGCCTTTTTTTCTAATCCATCTATGTTGTTTATTGAGTTGAATAAAAAGAAGTGAGAAGAACATAACTAGAAATCCTAATAAGTAGGGATAATGGGGCGAAGCCATATAAAGAGGCATAGCTATTAAAGGAGAAAATATATGCCCTACAGGTATAACCATACCCATAAATCCATTCGCTTTACCTTGGTGATGTTTTCCTACAGACAGAGATATACCTGCAGCTAAACCTGTACTTTGAGTTCCTTGACCTAATCCAAATAAAAAGAAGGAGAAATATATTAGGTTGAGAGTTTTGCTATAGGAAATACATAACAGGGCAATAGCTATTAATAAGGTTCCATAACGAATTAGAGATCCAGGTGATACCCTTAGTTTATCCGCTATTAAGAGTTGACCAATAATACTTCCAAACGCTGCCAACATAAATCCTACGCTTGCATATGCAATGGGGTTAGGTACTGAGGGAACGATAACATCTAGAAAATAAAAAGATGAAGTTTGCACTACAGCTGCATTACATATTCCTAAAGAAATACCAATAACTAAGAAAGGCCACACTCTGTTATCCAATAGTTGTAAATCACTTACTGGGTCTTCTTCTTTTTTTTCTAGTTCTGTAGGGGGTTGTCTTAACAGCATAACCGTAATGAACAATAGTCCTACCGAAAAAATATAAAAAGGTAATGTGTATGAAATTACGAGAAGAAATCCTGCTATGGCTGGACCCGCTATTCGACCAGCTGAAAATCCTGCATTTAACCTACCAAATCCTCCGCTTCTCTGATCCTGATTTGTTACATCAGCAACCCAAGCCCCTGCTCCAGGTCTAGTGGCACTGCCTAGAATGCCATTTATCATCCTAGCAAAAATTAAAACTGCCAATAATTTCCAGCCAAGTAAAACTCCTGTGGTCCCAAGAGATAAAGCACTACTAAATAAAATTAAAGAGACCGCACAGCCAATTAAGCCGACTATAACTATAATTTTCCTTCCTAATTGATCACTTAATTTACCCCAATAAGGACTAAACAGCATCCAAGCAAGTGCTGAAATTGCGAATATAGAGCCAGTTTCAACCTCACTTAACCCTAAATCTCTTGCTAAGGGTGGTATTGTTATAAACACCACAGACTGACCTGCCCCAACAAAAAAAAGGCCACCTGACAATAACCAAATAATAGATGGGAGTTTATTCATCTTTAAAATTAAATTTAAAATCAGATTCTATAATTCTGATCTTTTAAGGGTTTAATCTATTTAATCACCAAAGCCTCTAATACCAACTGCCTGTCTAACTTTATTGATAATAGGAGTTGATACATCAAGAGCCTTTTCTGCCCCTGACAGTAATATTTTTTCTAATCCTGTTCTATCATCAATAAGTACTTCATAGTTTTTCCTTAAAGGGCTTATTTTTTCTTCTAATAATTCAAACAATAATTCTTTAGCTTCTCCCCAAGCTATTCCTTCTTTATATTTATTAGTTAGTTCTTTTGTTAGTTTTTCAGAAGCAAAAGCACGATAAATATTGAAAATTGATGATTCATCAATTTCTTTAGGTTCCCCAGGTTCTTTTGAATCTGTTTTAATTTTCATTATTCTTTTTCTTAGATCATCTTTGTTTAGGAATATAGGTATAACATTTTTATAACTCTTACTCATTTTCCTACCGTCAATTCCAGGTAACGTGCCTGCATCTTCTTCTATAGATACATCTGGAACCGTAAATACTTCTCCATAATGATGATTAAATCTTAGAGCGATATCCCTAGTCATTTCTACATGCTGTTTCTGATCTTGCCCAACTGGAACCATATCAGCATTAAACATAAGAATATCTGCAGCCATTAGTACAGGATAATTAAATAGCCCCATAGTAATTCCTTTATCAGGATCTTCCTTTTTATTTTCTGCTACAGCTGCTTTGTAGGCATGAGATCTGTTCATAAGTCCTTTAGATGTTAAACATCCAAGTACCCAAGTTAACTCCATAATATGGGGTATGTCTGACTGTCTATAAAAAATTACCTCTTCTGGGTCTAATCCACAAGCCAACCAACATGCTGCTATTTCAAAGCTTGAGGTATGAGTTAATTCAGGATCGTTATTTTTAATTAATGAATGGTAATCAGCTAAAAATAGAAAAGACTCAGTAGATTTATTTTGACTTGCTTTTATGGCCGGTAAGATTGCTCCAGCTAAATTTCCTATATGCGGTGTGCCACTAGTAGTTATGCCAGTTAATACTCTTTTTTTATTGCTCAAAATTTCTACCCTTATGCATATTTTATCCTAACGCACGAATAAAGTGCTTGATTCCACCATGGTAATCATTATTATTTTAAAATTAGTAATGTCTAGAATATTTATAGCTTTAACACCAAATCCTGAGTTCAATAAGGTTATCTGTCAGTTAAAAGAAGATCAAAAAAAATTTCTTATTAGAAATCATAAGGTAAATTGGTCTAAAGATAATCAGCATCATATAACCATTAACTTTATTGGTTCTATGGAACCAGAACAAAGAGAGGAAATGTTTACTGATCTAGAAAATAGATCTGTTTTCAAAAATTTACCTGTTGAAATAGATTCTATAAGTTATTTTCCAAATGAAAGTGGACAGGTACTAGTAGCAAATATTACTCTAACATCTAGGCTTCAAAAACTTTTTAATGAAGTAGAAAGGGTAGTAGCAAGAATAGGTTTTGGAATGGCCTTAAGAACTTTCCGCCCTCATATAACTCTTGCAAGGTTTAAAGATAAAAATAGACCTTTTCAACAAATCATTGAGTTAGAAGAACCTCTTAATTCAGTAATAGAAAAGTTAGACGTTTACGAAAGTTCTTTTAGATCTGGTAAAACCTTACATACATTGATTAAGACATATAGTTTCGAATAAAAAAACACCACTAAAAGTGGTGTCTCTAATCGAAGTTGAAGGGGTCAGTGCGGGTTTCTCACTGTGCTACAAGTACCCTTCTTGTGCAGTCGATTTGCTTTCGCTTATCTTTTCACCCTTCTTCTTCTGTCCATTCTCTTCTGAATCTGGGTCTCGAGGTCCAGTTTCGTTGGAGTCATAGCATAGAAGTAAAGATATCAAATTAAATTTAGATTGCAAGTAAAAGTAAAATAATTTTATTAAATCTTTAAAAAGCTTATTCTTTAAGCCTTTTAAACCATTGACTTTTATCCCGAGGTTTAAAATTGTTAATACACTCAATTGCATCTTCTACGTTACTTATTAAATAAAAATCATCTAAAGTTGACTGAGGAATAAATCCTTCTTTGCAAGCTTTTATGGAAAACGAATAAAGCTCATCATAATAACCTTCTACATTTAAAAGAATTATGGGTTTTGAATGAATACCAAGCTGGTTCCAAGCTAAAGCTTCAAAAAATTCTTCCCAAGTCCCTACTCCTCCAGGCAAAGATATAATTGCATCAGACAATTGAGCCATTTTTGCTTTTCTTTCATGCATAGTCTTAACAACATATAATTCAGTAAGATTTTGATGTCCTGCTTCTACATCCTTTAACCTTTCTGTTATAACTCCTGTCACTTCTCCATCATATTTAAGAACTTCATTAGCAATCTCATTCATTAATCCAACTCCACCACCTCCATAAACCATAGAGAAGTTATTCTTAACAAGTGCTTGACCTAAAGAGATAGCTAAGTCTTTGTAAGCCTCTTTGACACCTAAACTTGACCCAGCAAAAATACAAACTGATTTCATAAATTAACTTTTGTTTAATATAACTATATCATTCCAAATAGATTCGCATGAATAGAAGTCAATTAAAAATAGATATCGTATCTGATGTTGTGTGTCCTTGGTGTGCAATAGGATATAAAAAACTTTCTGAAGCTATGACTCAATTGGATGATGAAATAAGTTTTGAAGTTAATTGGAAACCCTATGAATTGCATCCTGAGATTCCCAAAGAAGGGTTTGATAAAAAAGAATATTACAAAATAAAATTTGGTGAATCCTCGGGATCTAACGATAAATTTAATTTCATAAGTGAGGAAGGAAAGAAAGTAGGTCTAGAATTTAATTTCACGAAAAGTAAAAATCTTCCAAATACTTTCTTAGCTCACAGACTTCTTTGGCTATGTAGATCTAAGGATATGCAAGATGTTTTAGCAGAAGCTCTTTTTCATGCTTATTTCACTGATGGTAGGGATGTAGGCAATACAGATGAATTAATAGAGATTTCTTCAGAAAACGGTCTTAACAGAGAAGAAGTAAAGGAATTTTTTCAAACAAATATTGGCCATCAAGAAGTATTAAGAGAAGAAAATAGAGCAAGAGAGATGAATATCTTTTCAGTTCCAACTTACATCTTTAATAAAAAATATTTATTAGTTGGTGGGCAAGAATCAGACACCTTCAAAGCTTATATAAAAAAAGTTATAGAAGTGGAATCAAAAAATTCTAAGACTTTAAATGCTTAATTTTGAATTAATTAAGAAAGCAGAAATAAATTCTGAGTTCTACCCTTTCTTTACAATCCAAGATGTATTCTTAAATAAGGAAGATCATAAAAAAATAGCTACAGATTTTCCGAATATAAATAAGGGGGGTAGTTTTCCATCTGAAGCAGTCTCTTATGGAGAGAGCATACAAGCTTTAATTAATTGCTTAGAGGGAGATCAGATGCGCACTATCCTAGAAAATAAATTTCAAGTAGACCTAAAAGATAAACCCGTTGTGAGTACCTTCAGGGGTTACTCCCGAATTAAGGATGGAAAAATACATTCTGATTCAAAAACAAAAATTATTACTGTGTTGCTGTATCTGAATGAAAAATGGGATGAAAGTAGTGGTCTTTTAAGAATGTTAAAGGAAAAAGATAACATTGATAATTATATTACAGAAATTCCTGCATCAATGGGTAGTATGGTTGCCTTTAAAGTTACTAATAATTGTTGGCATGGATTCATTCCTTTTGAAGGGAAGAGATGTTCAATTCAGCTTAACTATTTGTATAGAGAGGCACTCTCACAACATAAGATTAGACATAAACTAAGTTCTTTTTTTAAGAAGCTCTCTTAGTAGCATGAGAGTACTTATCATTAAACTAACTTCTATGGGTGATTTGATGCATGCCCTACCCGCCCTAACAGATGCTGCAAAACAAATACCAAATATAGAGTTTGACTGGGTTGTTGATGAAAATTTTTCTGAAGTCCCTTTGTGGCATCCAAAAGTTAAATCAGTTCTTACTACTAACCATCGTAGTTGGAAAAAGAATATTTTCTCTACAAGTCTGATAAAAGAGTTAAAAAGCATTAAATCTACACTCAATAATACAAATTACGATGCAGTTATTGATATGCAAAATAATCTTAAAAGTGCTGCTGTATCTTTTCTTGTAAAAAATTCTGTGCATGGCTTGGATAAAGATAGTGCACGGGAATACCCATCACATCTTGCTTATAAGTTTAAATATAAGATCTCTAAAAAAAATCATGCCATTTCAAGACAAAGACAGCTCTTAGCACTTAGTCTTAACTATGAATTTGACGCTAAACATATAGATTATGGAATCCATAATGAAAACTTCGAAACACCAGATCTTGATCTACCAAATAAATATCTTTTCTTAGTCCATAACGCAAGCTGGCCTACTAAAATGTGGTCTATATCACGGTGGCAGGAATTGATTAAATTAATTAATAGTGAAGGCTATACGGCCATACTTCCCTCAGGTTCAATAGAGGAATTTAAAAGAGCTCAAGAAATCGCTTCAATTAGTACTGAAGCTTTAGCAATACCAACTCAATCTTTAAATAGAACTGCTTATATCATTGAAAATGCTGCCGGATGTATATGCTCCGATACAGGTTTAGCTCACCTTTCAGCTTTGTTAGGAAAACCTTCGGTTACCTTGTACTCAGTTACAGATGAAAAATTGATTGGAACTCGAGGTAATAACCAAACTCATATAATTTCCTCTGACTCGAAGATGGATAGCATCACCTCACAAAGAGCTTGGGAAGAATTAAAACTATTGATAGAGGCTGGCGGAGGGTGAGGGATTCGAACCCCCGAAGGCTTTAACACCTTGCTGGTTTTCAAGACCAGTGCATTCAACCAGACTCTGCCAACCCTCCATTTAATATGGCAAGCATTCTACTATTTTACTTGGAGTTGGCGTTAATGGAATTTTGAAGCAGGGAAATTTGGTTAGGGTCTTGTTGTCTTGATGTTTATGGTTAAAGCTATCAAAATAGTAATGAATGGGTACCAAAAAAAATAGATCAGTTCGGTGGTGTGATGACATATGCTGGTGATCGTATAATTTTTGATGCCGACAGTCATTTAATGGAGTTGCCAGACTTTCTTAGTGCCCATGCTAGTGCAGATATCCTTGATATCCTACCTAACCTAAAGAAATCACTTACAGGTCAGTTTAATCCAGATACTCACGAAGGTAAGAAGGGTCATAGACCAGAGAATGTTAAGCGACTTTTAGAACTGGGAGATAACCTAACAAAAGGTCCTAAGTGGCATGATGCTTTGGGAGCTTTTAATGGCAAAGAACGTAGTCAAGCTCTGGATCTCTTAGGGTTTCAAAAGCAGGTAATTTTTTCTTCATTTTGTGCTCGTTTAATTTTTGGGGCCTCTAATGATGATATTGCCTATGGTGCTGCTGCTGCTCACAATCGTGCTATGCAAGCCTTTTGTGAGAAGGATTCCAGATTGATAGGTGTCGCCATGGTACCTTTTCAAGATCCGGTTAGAGCTTTAGTAGAAATTGAACAAGCCATTAAACTTAATCTGGGAGCTATATGGATTGCAGCTGAAGCACCTGGAGGACGCTCACCCGGTCATCCAGACCATCACTACCTTTGGGCCACACTTGCTGAAGCTGGCTTACCTTTTATTTTACATGTTGGCAGCTCTCCATTAACTATAGGTGATAAATGGATGAATGATGGAATGCCTAGCAATTTAACTGCACGAGGTGGTGCTGAAGTAATTGGAAGTAAAGATCTCACTGCAATCCACTTTGCCTCTAACCGTTTTATATCTACTCTGGTTTTGGATGGAGTGTTGGAAACTCATCCCAATCTAAAAGGTGGTGTAATAGAAATTGGCGCTGGTTGGGTCCCTGACATGATTAGAAGATTAGATCATGCAGTAGAGATCTGGTCTCGCTCTGAACCTCAGTTAGCAAAAATGAAACGGAGACCCAGTGAACAAATAGCTGAACAACTACGATTTACCCCCTACCCATTTGAAGATGTCTCACAGCTTGTTTCTGAATCAAGTCCTGATTTGTATATGTTTTCATCAGATTATCCACACGCGGAAGGAGGTCGTGATCCAATTGGCCGGTTTAGCCGCTCAACTGAAACCTTAACTGAAGAGGATCGTGAAAAATTTTTTTCTAAGAACTTTAAAGTTCTATATCCAAACGCATTTGTAGTTTGATTGCCCTCTAATTTTCTTCTATATTTTTGAGCTGGGCCTCTCTGAAATTTCCTTATGCCATCTGTATAAATTAGTTAAGACAGGATTTGGTTTTAAATCTACCATGGCTGTGGCGAAGTCTATGGCTGTTAAGAGAGTAATATCAGCGATTGTAAATCTATCTCCAGCTACAAACTGAGTAGCAGCCAATTCATCATTGAGTCTTTTGTAAAACTTTTTGGTATTCCTGTCACTAGATTCTTTAGCCTCTTTTATTTGTTTAAATCTACCCAATCTTCCGACTATAGGTCCATTTACCCATGAGATTCCTATTTGTGTCCAAAGTTCAAGCTCTAGATGACGGTTCCTACTTTCAATATAAGCTAATTCATAAGGAGTAGAGCCAAAAAAATTTGGTTCTGGGTGTATCTCTTCCAAATAACGACAAATGGCCACTGATTCTGAAATACAGCGACCGTCATCTAACTCTAAAACAGGAATCTTTCCACTTGGACTCTTCATTATAAATTCTGGTGTTTTATGTTCTCCTTGAGCCAGATCACATTGAATTAATTCGAGCTGAATATCTTTCTCAGCTGCAAAGATCTTAACCCTTCGTGGGTTAGGCGCACCATTGTAATCGTATAACTTCATCGACTTATATTAAGTAAAATTATTAGGGAATACTCTGGTTAATCCTTTAGATAATAGATCTAATCCTTTACTGAAACCATTGGAATCATGTCCAAGACCTATACGAAAGTATCTATCCATTCCAAAGCTATCTCCCGGAACAATAAAAACTCCTTCATTTTTTCTTAAATCATGAACTAAATCTGTGCTGTTTATATCCATATCGTATTCAACAAACGCAAATCCACCTGCTTCTGGCTTTAAAAAAGAGAGGTAATTTGAGTAAGGAAGAACCCATTTACTGAAAGTTTCTAAGTTTTTATTTAATAATACTTTAGTCCTTGATCTTAATTTTGAAATAGTTTCTGGTTCTAATACTTTGGTTGCTATGTGTTGAGAGAGACTAGAACTGGCTATGGTGGTGTAATCTTTGACGCCCCAAGCTTCTTCAACAAACCTTTTATCTGAGACTATCCAACCAATTCGTAATCCTGGATGTGCATAGGATTTAGAAAGACCCGAAGTAATAATTGTTTTTTCATACATACCTAAAAAGCTTTTAGTTGGTTTTGATCCAAGCTCTGCGCCTATGTAAACCTCATCAACTAGCAAATAAGCACCTACCCTACCTGCTATCTCTACAATCTTTAACATCTGTTCTAGATTTAGAACTGATCCAGTTGGGTTATTTGGATTACAAATGGATATAACTTTTGTTTTGTTACTGACTACTTCATCCAAACAATCTAAATCCCATTCCCATTTTTCTTTTTTTAGTAACGGAACATAATCAACATCTGCGCCTAAGGCTTCGGCAACTCCATTGAAAGAAAGATAATTCGGCGTCATCATTACAACCCTATCGCCTTTTGATACCGTTAAGACAGCTGACAAGAAGATAGCTTCAGAAGATCCAGAAGT
>ENA-UPTF01000577-UPTF01000577.1-marine-metagenome-genome-assembly--contig:-NODE-577-length-25292-cov-3.576006_pt1 | contig 25292 bp, 24 predicted proteins | sample MGYA00238166_ERZ767019 | MGnify/ENA primary metagenome ERZ767019 (study PRJEB28930, sample SAMN06266391) | marine metagenome | isolation source: Sea water from 250 m depth | place: Atlantic Ocean | study... | reverse complement strand
CCAGGAAAAGAACTCCGCGTTGAGTTGTTCATTAAGTGCATTCTCTATTTCTTCGCTAAACACCGTATCCTCCTTTATCTATCTCCGTGTCAAATTCCAGCATCGCTGTAGTACTTCAAGAGCACTAAAAATAGGCAAAACCCAGACTTATCGATCAAACCGTAACCGTCTTCGACCGTTTTGCGATTTATTAAAGGCCCAAGACTGCCTTAGCGATGACGTTCCGTTGGATTTCGTTAGAGCCACCATAGATCGACGCAGCACGACGCAGCAGCCTTTCGCTCATAAGCCCCACACTATGCTCAGGTCCAACAGGTGGCTCGTTCGCATCCGGTCGCAAACGTTTGTCACGTTCTTCTCGATATTTCTCACGAAGCGCGTCGGGGTCGAATCCCAGATTGGAATACTTACGCGGTAGTACCGTGCTCATCGTCGTTTACCCCCCTCGTTGACCTGAAGTTCTAAGGGCCAAATATCGCCTGCAAGTCGTCTTCGTTCAACCTTAGTTGTTCGCATAACGTTCTCTAGCGCGGTTCGAATCACAAATTCAAAGTCTTAAGAACGCCTCCTCTTGAGGGTACCGACTTTCTAGACACAAAGTCGTTTCCCACTGAATACCTGCTCAAAGAATCAGCGTCTTTGAAATAATCGACTCGACCCGTTCTTTGGACAAGCCTCTCCCCGCCATATTTTTCTTATATACATCAATAAGTTATAATGTTGCCTCGATACGCTAACGGTTCCTTATCTAACCAGGCTCAGTCGAGGCCTCAGCTGACATTCACAGTTTCAAGTGAACACCGAGGTATACGATCATGAATTGTCTCTTTGGTTGTTTCGTTGTTTCAGAGAGGATTTCTCTTGTCCTCCCGGTTTGCACTGGTCGGAACGAACCTAGCGGTGTCAATAGGTTGGCTTTTTCGTGACTACGAAAATATTCTGCTTGATCTTTTTGGTTTTCGCATTCAACGCAATGGGAGACCCGATGGCATACGACTACACGTATGTCGAAGGCCACTACGTCCACGGTGACAAAGAGGGATTGCGAGGTCGTGCGTCTATCGCCCTGCCTGCATCCCTCTACCTATACGGAGAAGCCGACGCTATCGACGTCGACGGCAAACACCGCGAAGTGGAACTATCCGATTACCAATTTGGCGTTGGTTTCCATATCGCCGCCGACCGTTTAGCGGATAAATCCTCGTATCTCAGAGTGCTCAAAGTATTGCCCTTGGACGGAGTGGACATTTTTGTCGAAGCTGGCCCTCGCAATTGGGACCTAAAGTCGAGCAACAAAAGCCGAAGTGGCAACGACGTTGCGGCTAGAATCGGTTGGCGCTTTGGCAACCCCTACACCTGGGAGTGCGTCGTCGATGCAGGAATTCAGCGTCACGCCAAAATGTCTCGCTCGATTGATCAAGACACTCTTACCCAACTTGCCACATCACAGGACACTGGCGATATCGACGATTATCTTGAGTTCAACGGGTCAACTGAGGCTGTTTACGGCTTCAAATTCTTGTGGAATTTCCCCAAAGCTTCTTTAGTCGTTGGTGTTGAAGGCAGTTCCTGGGATACCCACGGAGTGACGATCGGTCTTCGTTTAGCGCCCTAGGGGTTGGCATTGAGTCGCCTTGGCTCATCTTTGCGAGGCCCTTGATTCAAACCACCTCGTCTATTTTCCTTTGTAGTCGACGCATCCCATGCAGCCAGCGTTCGAGATCGTTTGTTTTGCGTTCCATCCACGTTTGCGCAATCTCGTCGGTCAATATAAGGAATCGCTCATCGCGAATCGCTCGGACAACCATGTCGGCGACGTCTTCTGGTTCCTTCACCGGTCCTGCTGCTGCACGCGCAAACGGCGAGTTCCCACCACCCAGCATGGGTGTGTTCACCCCTAAAGGCGCTAGCAAGGACGTTCTAATACCTTGATCGTGGTACGTAATTGACAACCACTCCGCCAGGCCGACCACTGCGTGTTTCGTCGTCGCGTACGTAACATTGCCCTGAGACGTGAGGATGCCCGCCATCGATGCCGTGTGAACGAGATAGCCCTCGCCCCGCGTCAACATGGCAGGCAGGACGGCACGAACCGCGTACACGTGTCCCATGACATTGATTTGCCATTGTTGTTGCCAGGTATCGACAGGCGTGGATATCGGGTCGCCTCCGGTTGCGACAGCCGCATTGCTGAAGAACACGTCAATTTTTCCCACCTCAGCCTCAGTCATTTCGACAAGCGCACCGACATCCTCTTCCTTCCCCACATCACAAGCGATCGCAATAGCACCGATGTCGTCGGCAACAGCGCGTGCACCTTCAACGTTTACGTCTGCAATGACGACTTTAGCCCCCTCCATTGAAAAAGCTCGGGCACAAGCCGCCCCGATCCCGCTCGCACCTCCGGTAATCACTGTTACGCGACCCTGCAATTCCATGATTTTTCCAACTGATCCAAAGATCTAACTTAGCCGATATCGCACACATTTGCCGGTGTTCGCCAGGGGTAGGAAGTGTTGAAACCCTCCCTATCCGCAGGTCGTCTTTCGACTACCATGAGGGCAACAAATTCCGAAGGTGAGCGATTGAAGATGCAGCAAGAAGATCTCCTTTTTTCGGGTCTAAAAGTGTTGGATGTCGGTTCGTGGATCGCAGGGCCTGTTGCCGCAACCATCCTTGCCGACTTTGGTGCCGACGTGATTAAAGTAGAAATTCCCGGTTCGGGGGACGCGTACCGAGGACTCGCAATAGCGCCCGGAACGCCGGATGCCAAAGTCAACTACACATGGGTTCAAGACGCTCGTAACAAGCGATCCATCACCCTTAATCTGAAGACAGAAACGGGCAAATCGATTCTTCGCCAACTAGCTCAAGAGTGTGACATCTACGTCACCAATCACCCGTTGCACATGCGGCGGGACATGGGCCTTACTTACGAAGAAATTAAATCCATCAACCCGGACGTAATATATGCCTCGTTAACCGCATATGGAGAGAAGGGTCCTGAGCGGGACCGCGAGGGATTTGATCTAGTCGCTTATTGGGCTCGAAGCGGTCTGATGGATCTAGTGCGATCGCCAGACTCGCCTCCGGCCCAGTCGGTCCCAGGAATGGGCGATCATCCAACAGCCGTATCCCTTTATGCGGCAATAGTGACGGCCTTGTTGCGACGGGAACGAACCGGCAAAGGCAGCATGGTTCATACCTCTTTAATTGCCAACGGGGTCTGGTCTGCATCATGCATCGCCTCAGCAGTATTCGCCGACGGGGACTTCTCCAACTACCCCAACGTCGCCGCACGACACTTCACCCGAGAGCTTTACGAAACCGCCGATAATCGCTTCTTGCAGTTCACGATGGTTCGGTCCGACGAAGAAATTGAGGCGTTCTTCCGCGTTCTTGAGGCGACGCATCTCCTAGAAGATCCACGGTTCAATTCGAGACGAGCCCGCGTCACGTCAGGTGGAGCGTTGGCAAAGGCATTACGTCCGTTGCTTCGAAGCCACGACGCGGGCCGATGGATATCAGCGTTCAACCAGGCATCGGTCCCAGTATCACTCGTGGGAACCCTCGGAGATCTACCAGAAGATCCTCAACTGAAAGTCAACAACATCATAAAACCTCCCGAAGAAGACGTCGGCACGGAATGGGTGATCAATCACCCATTAAATATCGATGGGTTGCCGGTGCAAGGCGTGAAAAAAGCTCCTGACGTAGGAGAACACACAGTCAGCATTCTCCACGATCTCGGTTACTCGGATGACGAAATCGAAAAGTTACGTGCTGAGGGTGCCATCTAGAATCCGCGTACTGAGCGAGGTCGCCGGCTACCCGCTTGGATTTCGTACGCTAAATATTGCCGTGTGTTGAACCCGAGCAATCGCTATACCGCCCGTGTCTCGGATTTCCGTGTCATTCACGATGTAGTGGTGTCCGTTCCGCTCATACGCCTCACGACACGTTCCCGCGACGCAGAACAACTGCCCAACCTCAGCCGTGCACAAGTGTTGAATACGACTCTCAGTGTGAATTGATGGCCCGTAATCGTACGAATGATGAAGCCAGTGGATAGGCTGCTCAGCTATCCACGCCGGATGAAGCAATGCCCCAGATCCGTAAAAACAATCCAAGGTCTCCCGTTGTTTGTGACGTGCGTATGCCTCGGCATCGGCCACGGACAAATTCACCTCACGTGATCGCAATTCCTGCCCTACCGGCGCGTTGGCAAGGGTTAGGTGGGGTACGGGATCAGGCATTGACTCAGGTGGTCGTCGACTTGGAATTCTTATGTCCCCCAACCAAGGCGCTTCGCCTTGCCCAACTTGACCAGTAATACACGACACATCGTCAACATCACGATGAACATCAATTGACCCGTCGTCATCAAGGACAAGCTCCAGATCATCTCCGGGATAGACGGGTTGGCGAAAACGAACTTGAGCCCAACCGAAGTTTAGCCATTGCTTTCCCAGCGTCTCGACAATCAACGATGCAACCCAGCCATACACAGTGGCACCACCCACGAGCGCACCTTGAAATCCATAATCCTTAGCCCCCGATGTCGAATGAATCGCATTCGATTTCTCCTCATCGGGATTTTTCATGAACGCTCGGAAACGATGACGGCTAGGCATCTGCACTCTCTTGCAATATTCGGAATCCGCCGACTGGAAAACGATAGCCGTGAGATTCAACAAGCGTGCCTCGTGCACGCAACTGCGGACATTCATACAAGTCATCCACCGATTGCACCAACGCGAAGGTCAGGTGATGTTTTTCAGCTTCGTCAAACCACTCTTTGGCACTTCGCGAACGAAAAGCGTTCGTCATAAGTTCTGAGTATTCCTCCCAATTTTGCATCCGCCCTTCGGCGGTTTGAAAACGGGGTTCAGCAAGTCGAGGTTCCCCCGTCAGCACCGCCACACCCTCCATAGGCACGTTCATAACTGCACCAGGCGCACAGTAGAGGTACGCCTGGCGAGTCGGCACCATTCTAAGAGCGTGTTTGACCTTTCCTTCGCGTCTCGCGACTTCGCCGGTGGCTGCGTATCGACCAACTTGGCTTTGGGCAAAGCCAGTCAGCACATCCGAGATCGCAAAATCGATGATACGCCCATGCCGATCGTTTAGGCTCTCCATGTACGCCGCAAGAATCAGCGAAGCAGCCGCAACGCCACCCGTCATTTCGGCTGCCCAGGGCGGAAGGCGTTGAGGGTGTTGATCGTATTCGCCCGTGAGACTCATGAATCCACTCTCCGCCTGCACTGAATCTTCATCCCAATCGATGGCACCGCTCATCCCAAATCCGGTAATCACGGCAACCACCGAAGGCCCCTCGACATCGGCTACCGATGCGCCACCGATCACAATGTCTGACGAACCGACAAGACTTTCGAACGAGTCATCGACCAGCCGTTTGCCGTAGTCTAGGAACACATCACCACCGCCGTTAGATTCACCCCAGCGGTACTCCGTGCTTCGGTTACCAATTCGTCTAACGTCCCAGCCTAAATCCACGAATTGTCTTGCCGCTGCAGCAACGGCAACAGAACCCGCGACTTCCAACACCCGACGACCCGGGGGTCGTTGCGATTTACTGCGACGCGACCACGGTGGCTTCACTTCGATTGCCTTGAATTGTGTCCAGTTACTTTGGCGGTCATCGACTCGACTCAAAAGTCCGCGCTCGATGGCCAGGGACGGATCAGGGTCCGATTTTATCCCGAAACGAAGTTTCTTTTGTCCGATGACCCCGTCTTGGATCAACTCGTTAATAGCCGTTTCTTCGAACCCCGCTACGTCCCTCAAAATTTCTTCGTTGTGCTCTCCAATGGCGCTAGCCGTCCAAGGGGAGTCGACACCACCACCCCAAACCGGGCCAGACGTCACTTGTGTTCCCGCGACCGCAAAACAGCCCCGACGCCAACGCTCGATATCCTGGACAACGTCCGCTACGTCAGCGATATCGATTTCGACGTTCGCAATTGGGACGGGTCGACTCGCACCCATTGAGCGCTCAGCAACTACCGTCCCAATATGCGTGACACCCGTTTCATAGAGCGAAACGTCCACGTGACGAGGTCCGGGTCGTTCAACCCGGTCATTCAGCGCCCCGAGCAAGGCGACCAAGAGATACAAACCACAGACATGATCTGCGTACGTGTTTGTTCCGGGTCTCCCCGGCGTGCTCGAACCCGGCTCCCCCATCATACTGTTCTGGCCGGACATCGCTTCTGCACCAGGCCCAAATAACGGTCTATCTTTCCAAGGACCCGTCGTCCCGAACCCGGTCACCGAACAATAGATGAGGTTGTCGTTTAGTTCCTTGATCTGGTCATAATCGATTTGGAAGCGGCGCATGACCCGCGGCGTGAAGTTGTGTGCGACGACGTCGACATTCGAGGCAATGGCGCGAAAAACATCGCGCCCCTCCTTTTTCGAAAGATCCAACCCGACGCTTTTCTTGTTACGGAAATAGTGTACATCTTGCAGCAGTCCGACACTTCGAGCATGAGACTGAATACGAATCACCTCCGCGCCAAGATCGGCAAGATGCCGAGTCGCAAACGGAAGCGCGGCAGCCTGTTCCATCGAAAGAACTCGTATACCTGTCAGTGGTTTCACGTCAGCGATCGAACCCGATTCACTTTCTAATCAACATGTTATTTTCGTCCGTCCAATTAACCCAGTGGACCATCCGCCAACGATTTCGAAGTTCTTATCGTCTTTTCATCTAACGTTTATTCTCAAGATTCTGGTTCCTCGGCCGATGATTCGGAGTTGAATAGGTACGCCTTAACATCAATACAAAACGTTACCACTCTGAACCAACCAGGCGTAGCCTCGGAGACTCTTGACCTCGCCCAATCAATCTTGGGCACTTTTTTTATAATGCTCCGAATCGCTAGACACTAGGAGACTCCATGAAATACCTACACACGATGGTGCGCGTCACCGATATAGACGCCTCACTAGATTTTTACTGCAACAAACTCGGCCTGGAAGAACTACGGCGAATAGATAACGAGGCCGGGCGGTTCACACTTGTATTTCTTGCAGCACCCGGCGATCCGGAAGCTCAGGTCGAATTGACCCATAATTGGGACCCGGATCCGCAGCCGTTAAACGGTGGTCGCAACTTCGGTCATCTCGCCTACAGCGTCGAAAATATCTACGCCACGTGCCAGCGTCTGGTAGACGGAGGGGTAACAATCAACCGTCCTCCCCGAGACGGTTACATGGCGTTCGTCCGTTCGCCCGACAATGTCTCGGTTGAGATTCTTCAGCAAGGTCAACCGCTTGCTCAAGAGGATCCATGGAAGTCGATGCCTAATACGGGCGAGTGGTAATGGCTTATCGCGAGATGAGAACATGCCGCTATCCAGGGCCCTTAAAGAGCTTCGTGACCGTCCCCATCGAAACGGGTTAGCTCTGTTATTCTGTCGTCCCAATTGTCGTTTCGTGGTCGCAACTTATGTCGTTGTCGTTAGGGGTCCACATCGGACAACAAAATCTGTCGATGGACGAGCTCCGTAAATTATGGCGCAGACTTGATTCCGCAGGTGTCGATTGGATTTCTGTCTGGGACCACCTCTACGAGGCACCTTATCAAGGTGGCACTGAGTCACATTTCGAAGCGCTAGCGACCCTGGCCACCCTAGCCGCCGACACTCAGCATGCCCGAATTGGCTGCCTCGTATTTTGTATTGGTTATCGGAACCCCGCTTTGCTAGCTAAGGCTGCAACAACCCTCGACCATATTAGCGGAGGACGCTTTGAGCTTGGTCTAGGCGCGGGTTGGCACATTTGGGAAGCGGTGGCCCATGGCTATCCGTTCCCCGACATTGGGACGCGCCTAGATATGCTTGAAGAGGGTGTCGAAATCATCCATCAAATGTTGACGCAAGAAACTGCAAGTTACTCCGGTAAACATTATCAAGTCGACGACGTGAGATGTTTCCCGCGACCCCAACAATCGAAACTTCCCATATGGATTGGAGGCAGAGGCGAAAAACGCACACTCGAACTCGTTGCTCGTTATGCCGATGGCTGGAACGCTGCCTATGTCGGCCCCGAGGAATTTACGCACTTGAATGAAGTGCTAGAAACGTGGTGTTCAACGCACGACAGAAATCCCGCAGAAATTAAGCGCGGGGTCAACGTCGCGTTTGCAATGGGCATCGATCAATCGAGTCTCGCCGTCCAACAAAAAGCATTGCGGGATTCTTGGGGAAACGCCGCCGAAAACATACGCGAGGGCGCGCTTTTGTGTACACCCGATACGGCGTCCGATCGCATTATCGAATACGTCGAGAGCGGAGCCGACGAAATCAACATCGCTTTGCGAGCTCCCTGGGATGACGCAGCTCTTGAGGTATATCTCGAAGAGGTTATCCCTAAGGTCAGAGAATTCGCGGGGTAGTGGTCGTTTTCGTCACAACGACATGTAACACCTGATCCTTATACGCCGTCGATTAACTCGGAAAATGCAATTAGACGTTTGGCTTCTTCGTAGTGAAGTTGCTCGATCAGCTGCCCATTCACAACGGCAACGCCCTTTCCTTCGGATACCGTCTCGGCCCATACTTTCGTTATCTGTCTCGCGCGAACAAGCGCCGACTCCTCTATTCCGAATACGCGATTTGCAGTTTCAAGCTGAGAGGGATGAATGAGACACTTTCCGTCGAACCCTAAGGTACGCCCCTGCTCACATATCCTCTCGAAAGCCTCAGCGTTTTTAAGATCGAGGTGTACTCCGTCGAGAACGTCTCGGTGCTCCGACCGCGCCGCGTTTACACATCTCGAAAGCGCGTAAAGCACACTGTCGCGATTGTCGTTGTGCCTGGCTCGCAAGTCGGCGACTAGGTCACTGGTACCCATGACCAAAACGTCGACGGGTGATTGGGCGATCTCTTCTACGTTGATAACTCCGCGTGGCGTTTCGATCATGGCCCAAATATCCTGTCGCCGACCGGACGCAGCATTGAGACGCTTGCGTAACTCGACAACCTCCTCTGCTCGCTCCACCTTCGGGAAAAGAAGCGCGTTGGCGGGCGACGCTGCCAACGCTTCGATGTCATCGTCCCACCAAGGTGTTCCGGATCCATTACAACGAACCACAAGCTCCCGATTACCGTACCCGCCTTGCTCTAGGACTTTTCGGACAAGTTCTCGCGCGCTAATTTTTGAGTCAGCCGCAACGGCATCTTCCAGATCGAAAATAACGACGTCACAAGCCAAAGAGCGCGCTTTCGCCATTGCACGTTCATTGATACCCGGCATGAACAATGCCGAACGACGGGGTCTCATCAGTAGAGCCTCGTCAGCACACCTATCACCGCGCGTGCTGGCCTTAACAAAAGATGCTCCCCCATTTGAATGAACCGCAATTCACGATGTTTGACCTGACGAACGCCTCCGTATTCCGGTCGGTAAACCACTATAAGAAGATTCTCACGGATCGATCCGATCCCGAATAATCTATGCCAGATGATGGTTGGTCGACCAAGATTAGGATCTCAGCATCAAAATTCAAATCGCGGCAGTCCTTCATCCAGCTGTACACCAAACGTGTTCAGAGCCATCGCTAACATAGTGTATTGTCCGACGGTAAAGACGATATCCATGACTTGTCGGGTATCGAAGTGTTCATTGAGTTTTGCCCATACGTCGGCGGATAACACTTTATCTCTCGTGAGTTCGTCGGCCACATCGCACAGTAGTTGTTCGACTTGGTCCAGACCATCTCCCGAAGTTCCGATAGCCTGGATTTCGTCATCATTTAAGCCCGCTTCTTTAGCGATGACGACGTGTTGGCCCCATTCGTATTCCGAATCGACGAGTTTTGCAGTCCGGAGGATCAGTACTTCCCGTTGTCTCACTTCTATCGTCGATTTACCCAGGACATGATTCGCGAACACGAGCCAGCGCCGAAGCAGGTCGGGATGATGAATTAACGTTCCGAAAACATTGAAGACTCGGCCACCGGCCACGAACGGTTGCATAAGATCCCTCTGTGCCGCATCCCAATCAGATTCCGGCAGCGGTGGGATTCGCGGTTCTGATAAGCGCATGTTTTCCTCTCTCACGGTGAATTAACAAAGTCGTCCATTCTGCACCACTTAGCGCTGTTCCAACGCGCCGGGTTTCGCATACTTCAATCACGACGTACTATCTTGAGAATATATTTACACACAGGGCAGCGTCATGGCCTTTCGCGCAATCGAAGAGATTCAATTCGGGGTTTCCATGTTTCCAACCGATTATTCGATTCAGCCGGTCGAACTCGCGAAAGCGGTTGAGGAACGCGGCCTCGACAGTTTGTTTTTCCCCGAACACACCCATATACCCGTGAGTCGTAAGTCACCCTTTCCTGGAGGGGGCGACCTGCCAAAACAGTACTGGCATGCCCACGATCCATTCGTCGCGTTGGGAGCCGCTGCTGCCGTGACCGAACGTATTCTCTTGGGGACCGGGATATGCCTAATCATTGAACGTGATCCGATTACCACCGCGAAGGAAATCGCGTCACTCGATATGATTTCCAACGGTCGCAGCGTCATCGGAATTGGTGCTGGTTGGAATCGCGAAGAGATGGAGAACCATGGCGCAAATTTCCCAAACCGCTGGGCCATTGTTCGAGAAAAGGTGCTCGCCATGCGTGAAATTTGGACGAAGGAGGAAGCCGAGTTTCATGGCGAACACGTTGATTTCGAACCGATTTGGTCATACCCCAAACCGGTACAGAAAAACGGCCCACCGATTTGGATAGGCGCCAACTCAAAGTGGGTCTTCGATCGAATCGCCGATTATGCGGACGGCTGGATGCCTATCGGTGGATTGGGGTCCGGGAACATGGACCGTCTACGCGACGCATTCGAAGCTCATGGTAGAAAAGTTGAGGAACTCGATCTGGCTCTGTTCGGCACTCCGATGAACGCAGATCAGGCGCGCGGCAGGATTGACCAGGGATTCGACCATCTCATTTTTAACCTGCCAGCGGAGACGGCCGATACCGTTCTGCCAACCCTCGACCGTTGCGTAGAGGTCATAAAAGCTATTCGCGGTTAAACGGAACACCATCGACCTACTTTGCAACACCAGAGGATGGAACTACGCCGACGTTGAACCATGGCGGCAAAAAACCTACTCATCATTTATCACTCGAAGACCGGAAACACCGAACGCCTTGCCCGAGCGGTCTACGACGGTGCAAACAACGCGCTATTCGAGTCGGTTTCCGTAACCACTAAAACCGCTCGAGAAGCTGGTCCGAAAGATATTATTGAGTCCAACGGATTGCTGCTCGGCACACCCGAAAACTTCGGCTACATGTCCGGCGCCATGAAGGACTTCCTCGATCGAACCTTTTACGAGGTCGAGGGGAAAATCCAACCACTGCCATACTCAGTATTCATCAGCGCGGGAAATGATGGGAGCGGCGCTTTACGAGCCATCCGAAGGATCGCCAACGGCTACCCGTTTAAAGAAGTGCAGGAGCCAGTGGTCGTCGTCGGTGATGCAACACCCGATGATCTAGCCAGATGCAAGGAATTGGGTATGGCGCTCGCCGCGGGAATCGACGCCGATATCTTTTAGATTATGAGCTGACGCTTAACGGGTAGCCCGCGCGAACATCTCGGTTCAATTCGCGTCTTGCCCACACGTAGCCAAGTAACCCCACCAGCACGTTACTTACAGCAATCGCGGCGAAAACGCCGCGATACCCAAAGAAGAAATCGAAAACTACCGCTAGCGGTATCTGTACGACCACCATACGAAGCATCGAAATCACGAAAGACGGCATCGGTTGGCCCAACGCCACGAAATAACTGGTGGCCATCATCGTGACACCGAAAAAGCCAAAGGTGATCGGCACTATCAGCATAAAGTGAACGGCCGCCTCGATAACGTCCACATCATCGACCATGGCTCCCACGAGCAAGTTGCCGAACGCCGCCAGGACGGCACAAGCAAACAATCCCCATACCATCGAAAACCGGTACGAAAGCGATAGCGCTTTTCGGATACGTTCTGTTTTTCCTGCACCATAGTTCTGACCAACAAATGGGCCAATACTCGAAGAAAGAGCCATAAGCACCATGGTGGCCAGAGACTCAATTCGAGTCGCTATACCAAACGCTGCCACAATGGCGTGCCCATGAACTGCTAAGAGCGCCATCAGCACGCTCATCGATACCGGGCCAATTAAGTTAGAGGCCATAGACGGGATCCCGATACGTAAGACCTCCACCCAAGAACCGAGCATCTGCTTTACAGAACCGGGATGACCAAAGAGCCCAAATCGATGAAAGACAATGAGCGCATATAGAGAGAGTGCGGCACGCGATAATATGAACGCCCAAGCTGAACCGTTTACCCCGAGACCGTTTATATCGGCGAGTCCGAATATCAAAGGCGGTGCAATCAACACCTGAAGTATCGCGCTCAACGTCATAATAATGCCGGGCGTGCGTGCATCGCCGAGTGCACGCAGCATCATTCCCCCAACCATGGGTATCGCAAATAACGGCAACCCGACGAACCATATACGCACATACGAAACCGTGATGGGAAGGATCTCTTCGCCGGCGCCTTGCCATCGAAAGAGAACGGGGGCGAATACGTATCCCAAAATCGAGATCACAACCACCAAGAGCAATACCAAAATCAGCGTGTGCGTTCCGATGAGGAGACATCGTGCACGGTCCCCACCGCCAAGGATGCGCGACATTATTGAAGTGGCTCCCATGGCGAGTCCCATGGAGACACTCGACACAGCCATCACGAGCGGAAACGTAAAGCTCACCGCCGCGAGTTCCACCGTTCCAATCCAACCGATGTAAACCGTGTCGATCATCGACGCGACGATCATCGAGGAGATCCCAAGGAACATGGGCGCAGTTAGGCGACTTAGATGACGGGCGACAGACCCCGAAGTGAGATCAAAGACGGGCACTGCTGAGTTCCCTGTGCGATAACCGCGGGGCGAGAAACGCCCGAAGTATGCGGACGCCTGATCATACCACTCCGCATAATCGAGCTAAAAAACGCCATGCGGGCAAAGCTCAATGTATATTACGAAGCCCAATTTCGGAACCGAGTTTTGACCGACCGTACGGCCAGCGTACTCCAGAGCATTAAGACGATCTCGTCGAGTGAATGGAACCGATGTGCCAACCCCGCAAGCGAAGAATACAACCCGTTTTTGGATCACGCTTTCCTGCGTGCGCTCGAAGAAAGTGGCAGCGCCGTGGCGGAAACGGGATGGCAACCGTTTCATCTTTGCCTTAAGGAGGCAGAGACCGCGGTTGGCGTGGTACCCATCTACCTCAAATCTCACTCACGCGGGGAATATGTTTTTGATTCAGGTTGGGCAGACGCCTACTACCGGGCGGGCGGCGAGTATTACCCGAAAATGCAAGTGAGCGTTCCGTTTACCCCGGCCACGGGGCGACGACTTCTCGTGGGGGATTTGCCTGAGCGAGACAATATCGAAGAACAACTCTTGCATGCGCTCGTCCAAGTCGCACAACAAATCAAAGTCAGCTCGCTGCACATGACTTTCCTGCCCAAAACACAATGGGACCGGGCTGGTAAGTTCGGAATGCTGCAACGGATGGATACGCAGTTCCATTGGCGCAACAACGGTTATGACAATTTCGAAACGTTCCTGGCGGATTTATCCTCCAAGAAACGCAAGAATATTCGTCGAGAACGTCGCGAGGCCGTCTCAAACGACATCACCATCGAATGGATTACCGGCAGCGATTTTAGAGAAAGCCATTGGGATGCTTTTTACGAGTTTTACGTCGATACCGGTAATCGCAAATGGGGAAGTGCCTACCTCACCCGTTCTTTCTTTAGCTTGCTTTCAGAGCTGATGCCAGACCGTACATTACTGATCTTGTGCAAGAGAAACGGTCGTTATATTGCGGGAGCCATCAACTTTATCGGAGGGAAAACTCTCTTTGGCCGAAACTGGGGCTGTCGCGAAGATCATCGATTTCTCCATTTCGAAACGTGTTATTACCAAGCCATTGAATTCGCAATCGCAAACCAACTCGAGTCCGTGGAAGCTGGGGCCCAGGGCTCACATAAAATCGCTCGTGGTTATTTGGCCCAACCCACCTACTCAGCTCACTGGGTCCGAGACGCAGGATTTCGCGACGCCATCGCCCAATTTCTCAAAGACGAACGAAAATACGTAGAACAAGACATCCAATGGGTGGAATCACACACGCCTTTTCGAACCAACCTCGACCTGGAAAGTTTTCAGGATCGGCTCAAGCTCGATCAACTGGCTGACTAATCGCCTTTCGTTGATTACTCCGACGTCATCCGACTGCCTCTCGTGAACGGCTTGACCTTCGTAACCGACTCGAAAAACGTCGCCAACGCATGACACTATTTATCTCGACCGTCGATCAGAGTTAGTTCTATTCCTTTATCATAGGACAAGTACCTGGGTCCGGGTTGTACATGCAACGCCACTCCATCAAAGCCGTACTCGACAACGAAATCGGACTCGATAAACACGTAGAAATAAACGGGTGGGTCCGATCGCGACGCTCATCCAAGGGTGGCTTTTCGTTTCTTGCGGTTCACGATGGTTCTTGTTTTAACGCCCTCCAAGTAGTTGCCGATCAATCAATACCTAACTACGAATCGATTGCAGAAATCCCAACCGGAACAGCCTTGTGCGTTTCGGGAGAAATCGTGGAGTCGCGGGGCCAAGGTCAAGACCGAGAACTTCGAGCCGAGCGTGTCGAAATCGTCGGGACCGTGGACGAGCCTGAGTCGTATCCCATCGCAAAAAAACGACACAGTTTCGAATACCTTCGTTCAGTAGCCCACTTAAGACCACGAACCAACACTTTTGGAGCCATCGCGAGAGTACGAAACGCTGTTGCCCAAGCCGTCCACGACTATTTCGCGGCAAATGAGTTTGTCTGGATTAATACCCCGATTATTACCGCAAGTGACTGCGAGGGCGCAGGCGAACTTTTCCGCGTCAGCACGTTAGATCTCGCCAACGGCCGGGCAGAAAACTACGATGAGGATTTCTTCGGTCAAGAAACATTCCTGACGGTTTCTGGGCAACTCAACGTGGAGCCCTACTGTTTGGCGTTGAGCAAGGTTTACACATTCGGTCCAACGTTTCGTGCAGAAAATTCCAACACATCACGCCATCTTTCTGAATTCTGGATGATCGAGCCCGAGATAGCGTTTGCCGACCTTCACACCAACGCGGATCTTGCTGAGGACTTTCTCAAGACGATCTTTCGCCAGGTTCTCGAACGAGTGCCAGAGGACATGCATTTTTTTGCAGAGAGAATAGATACCGAAGCTGTTGAGCGCCTCGAAAACGTTATCTCAAGTGTCTTCGAACGGATCGAATACACCGACGCAATCAAGATTCTTGAGCAAACGGGCGAGGCGTTCGAGCACCCAGTACGCTGGGGCCTTGACTTGCAATCCGAGCACGAGCGATTTCTTACCGAGAAGCATGTGGGCGGGCCTGTCATCGTGATGAATTACCCAAAACCAATCAAAGCCTTCTATATGCGCTCCAACGACGACGACGAAACTGTCGCCGCCATGGACGTCTTGGTACCGGGCGTTGGAGAAATCATTGGCGGTAGCCAACGCGAGGAAAGGCTCGACAAACTCGATGAGCGTATGGACGAGGGCATGAAAGAGGAACTTTGGTGGTATCGCGACCTACGCCGATACGGATCGGTTCCCCACGCAGGTTTCGGTCTCGGGTTCGAGCGCCTCGTTCTCTATATAACGGGTATGGAAAATATACGGGACGTCATCCCCTACCCGCGCGTACCGCACAGCGCAACCTTCTGAACCCAGCAGGCCCAACAACCGGTATTTGTCCGCAAGCGCTATCGAATGGCCAAGTGAGACTGCTAGAACCCCAAGAAGAACTGGTTGGGGCTTCAAGGCATCTAAGCGACACTGCACGTCCTTCCGTTGCAAGACGCCGTAGAACTGCCGGCACATTAGTCCAACAATTCGATCGCTCGATGAATCAGAGGTTCCATGGATAATCGCGTCTGCTCCCAAGTTGGATCAACACGTTTGCCACGCCGATGTAGGCTGAGATTAAAACCGGTAATGATCGCGAACTTGTATGCAGCTAACGCGCGAAACCAATTGAGGTCCGGTAGCGGATCGCCGTATGCCTCCACGTAGAGGTCCATTAGAAGCTCTGGTTCCAGGAATACCGGACGGCCAGCCCCCTCGCCGCCCCACGCCTTTCGATCACTAAACGTACAAATCCAACCAACGTCATTAAGTGTGGCGCCGATTCCTGTGAGTTCCCAGTCGATCACGGCAAGGAGCTTACCGTCGTCGGAACAAAATAAGTTCGATGTTTGAAAATCCCCATGAAATATTCCCACCGGTGCTTCGATCGGTAACGTTTCAAGTAGCCGCTTCCGGCACTCTGGAACTCTGGCCAACATTTCCGGATCCGCAGCCCGCTCGTAAAATCGGTCCCAACGCTCGACATCCTCGACGAAGGGAACCGGATCGCCAAGATAGGGTGTCGCTTCGACATCGACTTTATGAATCTTGGCTAGAGCCGACATCACCTCACGACCAAGTTCGAATCTCTGCTTTTCGCCAAGTGTTTCAACCCATTCGCCTGGTCCTAGCCGCATTACGTCCCCGTCCAGTCGCGGGACAACAAAGTAGGGCCTATCAAACCATTCGAGATCACTTCCAGACCACCGAACAGTGCAGTGCGGGACGTCTGTCCCGTCAAGAGCATTCAGAACTTCAACCTGTCTGAGTACGTCCGCGGTTCCACGCCAATTGACGTTCGGTGGCGGTAAACGAATGAACCAAGATTCAGTCCCACCGGAAAGTCGAACACTGAATCCGTACGCGAAACCGGCATGCCCGGGCATGTGATGTACGTCGAAAACTTCCACATCCGTGGTTTCGTACTTCGCTTCACAGAACGGACCAAGACGGTGCGCTAACTCGTCAAGGTCCACCCTAAACCTCGGCTGGCCCGGGAAACTGCTCACGAAGAACACGTTTCAAGATCTTGCCACTCGGGTTGCGCGGAACCTCATCGACAAAGACCACACCTTTGGGCATCTTGAACTTAGCGAGTTTACCGTCACAAAACTCTAGAACGTCTGCCTGAGTTAGTTTTTCATTGGTACGAACGATGATTGCGAACGGAGATTCGCCCCATGTTTCGCTGGGCTGTCCAATAATGGCGGCCTCTGAGACATCCTCGTGTGTCTGCAGAACGTTTTCGATTTCTGCCGGATAAACGTTTTCTCCACCCGAAATGATCATGTCTTTTATACGATCCTGAATGTAAACGAATCCCTCCTCATCCATACGAGCCACGTCCCCCGTGTGTAGCCAGCCATCGACGATCGTTTCGTTGGTCGCATCAGGTCGATTCCAGTATTCGCGCATGATGTGTTGACCACGCACCAGCACCTCACCCGCTTCCTCGGTAGCGCAGGGTGATCCATCCGGGCGAACGATGGCGACATCTGTGTGAAAAAAGGCCTTGCCCGTGGATCCAATCCTTTTGAGAGCATTGTCAGCATCAATTAAGCATGCCGGTCCACAAGATTCGGTCAATCCATATACCTGGTGAATCTCGATCCCCAGCGTCGCGTACGCCTCGATCAATGATTCCGGTACGGGCGCAGCGCCCGATAAGCACCACCGCCACCGCGAAAAGTCGTAGCGGTCGAGTTCTGGTACCTGAAGCATAAAATTTAACATTGCCGGCACGCACAATCCGATCGTGATTTTCTCCGAATCGACGATTTCCCACGCCCTGACAGGGTCAAAGTTGCGCATGACGACGCTCGTAATACCGCGGTAGATATTCACGGTGAGCGGCGTAAGTGCGCCCACATGGAACATCGGTAACGGAGATAGGAATCGATCGCTTTCTTGATAATAGGTTGTCCCGGCAATGGTTAATGCTCCCCACGCCGACGTCTCATGGGTGTGGACAACGCCCTTGGGCAACCCCGTCGTACCCGAGGTGTACATGATGTAAAGCATGTCATCGCCTACCGCCCCGATTTCGGGTTCGGCATCGTCCGCGGCATCTCGGAATTCTGCATACCCCGCGGCAAAATACGCAACGTCTTCAGTACCTTCGACCTGCAGCCACTGGCCAACGTCCGTACGCTCACCTCGGCTATGTAGCTCCCCGACGGTTTCGATGAACTCTTCGCTAAAAATAAGCCTAGTCGTGCCGCTGTCTTTGAGAATGAACTCCAATTCGTCCGCGACCAGCCGCCAATTAAGCGGCACGACCACAGCGCCAATCTTCCCCAAAGCAAAATAGGCTTCCATGAATTCTGCACTGTTCATCAATAAGAGCCCGACCCGCTCACCCTTCTCTATCCCATCAAGAACGAAGGCATTCGCGATTCGATTACAACGTTCATTGAGAGCTTTATACGTCAGCCGCAGGCCAGTATTCCCGTCAACGTACGCTTCTCGATTCGGGGAGAGCTGCGACCGCTTCGCTAACCACAATCCAATATTATTTTTCACGCGATCCCTTTCGGCAGCCGAGTTAAGCCGCATTCTATGACGATTTCTCGTTAACGAAACCTAATGCAAAGGTTGATCTTCACGGGCTACCGAACGCTGTGTTAATGGCTTCTAGCCATCGTAACTAGGTGAATCTAGACAAGCTGGACAACACATCCGAACTCTGTACAATGCGCGACCCCGTTTTTGTTCAGTACGTGAATGACGGAAGATCTGTACAGAATTGGCGCCGTGTCCAAACTCACCGGTGTGACGGTCGAATGTTTGCGCGCGTGGGAGAGACGCTACGGTATGCGTCCCGCGGAAAAGGCCGGCAAGACGCGGTTTTATAGCGAAGCTCAAATTCACCGGCTAACCCAAATAAAGCGCCTCATCGACCAGGGTCACCCCATCAGCCAACTCATAAAATTGAGCGACGCGGATCTCGCCCATCGATTAGGCCAATATTCATCGGCGCCAACTCTTTCCAGCCGGCGACTCAAGGTAGGCCTCGCGGGAACCGCCGTGCTTTTAGCGGAAGAGCGATTCGCGGACAACAACCGTCTGGAGATCCTCGATCGGTGGTCAAGTGTGGAAGCATTCGACGGCGCACGATTGCAACCGAAATCTCTGCAAGAACGACCAAAACTTGACGTGATCGTCCTGGAGATGCCCAGCTTAGACATTCATATCATTGATAAATATAGTAAATCCATCGATGAGCGAGTCGTGGTTGTGTACCACTTCGGCACGACTAACGATCTGCACATCGCGACTGAACGCGGGCTAGACGTAGTCCCATGGCCATCAACCTGGCAGCAAATCGAGGAAGCGTGCCTTCGCTCCGGGCGGAGGTCTAGCACGACTGCCGCAACCCAACGTCGCTTCTCCGAGGAGCAACTTTTCCATTTCGCAACCAATACAAGCATCGAGAGCTGCGCCTGCCCGCGCGATTTGGTTCAACTCATTACGCAAATCAACGCTTACGCAATTCATGCTGAACGCTGTGGCACCGTAGATACGGCAGCCAATCATTTTGAAATTGCACTCGAAGCCAACGCGGCGAGGGCCTGCCTTGAAAACGCACTAAGCGTTATCGTGGAGGTGGACGGGTCTGTCCAAAAGGCGAATTAAATTACTGTACAAATACTTGACATAAAGTCTTGACAATCTTTTTGTACAGTACATAATGCATGCCAACAAGTTTAGGCGTGCAACACAACTTCAATGCAGTCCTCCCTTTCAAGTGTCCTTCCCCCAGCGAAGTTGTTTTCAGCGGCTCCCGCCGCTGACACGCCTTTTTACTTTTCCTTGCCGAGGGGCGTCTAAAGCGTCTTGGTCGCGGGATGGGTCTTCGGGCCCGCAGGTCCCGCGCACCGCTTCTTCTGAAAGTTCACTCCGGTTCTATAGTCGTATTCCAACGTAGGAACACGAATTCGACACGCTATGCCTTCTTCGCACGCGTTTCGCCAAAACAAACAGCTCAGTCGGTCAATAGTTTCAGCGCCGAACGGGCCCTTACGGAGATGCCCTCCTTATATGCCTCGAGATCGAACTCTTGCTTCCCCATCGCGCCAACCAGATAACGCTTGTAGACTCCCTGTGTTATCGCGCCTAGACGCCAGTGCGAAAAAGCCCGGTAGTAATTGATCCGTTCGAGGCCTCTGCCCGTCGCGGCTTCGTATCGCTCCTGAATCTCATCACGTTCCGGAAACCCTGTCGCCGCCGTGGGCGCTTTTTCTGCTCCACGTTCGCCAACCGAAGGCCAGTTATTGAGCATGTACCCGACATCCGCGAGCGGATCGCCAAGCGTACACAGTTCCCAATCAAGTAGCGCTGCCATACGGCCATTGGCGACGATCATATTGCCTGGACGATAGTCACCATGAACAATTGCCGAACCAATTTGTGCCGGCATGTCCTCGTTCAACAACCTCAAACTCTCGTCCATTTCAGGAATTTCATGCGTTTTGGTGGCTTCCCACTGCTTTGTCCACCGCTTAAGCTGGCGCTCAATGTACGCCTCCTTGCGACCAAGTTGTCCAAGACCAACGTCGTCCGGGTCGATTAAATGCAGGTTGGAGAGAACCTCGATCGCATGGAGCCCAAACGAATATCGTTCGGCTTCCGCCATCTTTTGCACAGGTTGTTGGTCGTGCAAAACCGCGCCGCTCACAAAGCCCATCAGGTAGAACGGCGCTTCGTTAACATCCGTGTCTTCGCATAACCCGTAGGTTGGTGCTACAGGGACCGTCGAACCAGCCAATGCCGATACGATCCGGTGTTCCCTGCCCATGTCGTGCGCGCTCTCTAAAACATGCCCCAGCGGCGGGCGTCGCAGGACATAGGCTGATCCTCGAGTGTCGGTAAACTTAAATGTCAGGTTCGAGTGGCCTCCAGCGATGAGCTCAAAATCGAGAGGTGGCGAGATTTCGGGGATCCTATCCTGAACCCACTCCGTGATATTCGTCAGGTTGATTCCATCGATCATAATTCTTCCACCTAAAGATTCCCGCTGTGGTCATAACCGGTCAAGGCACGCTACGTCAACCCGGTCAAACTATCGAGATCGATCGCCGGCGACAACCGACGCATCGACGCCGCTGCTTCCCGATCCTTCAGGCGTCACAAAGGGGTTGATATTAACCGAAGCCAGATCGAACCAAAGTCGCTAAAGTAACATCCGTCAGCGCACTCGGGAGTACCGTGCTCGACCCCGTAATAATCCCTCTTGAAGCACTACTACGTGGGTTTCATTTAATCCGTCAACCGCGTTTCCGCCAATACGTCTGGCGGCCCGCGGCCTGTAGTTTGATCATCGTCGCGGTGTTCTCATTGTTGGCACTAAGCTACGTCCAGATTGCCGTCGATAGTATCGCGCAGCTATTGCCTAGTTGGCTTTCCTTCCTTGCATCCATTCTTGCGACGATCGTCCGCGTCGCCCTGATCGTATTCAGCGCTTGGCTGGTCGGATTCGTCGCGGTCATTATCTCCAGCCCTTTCCTGGGACCCCTATCATCGCAAACAGAAGTATCTGAATTCGGTAGCACGTTCATCGCCGACGAAAGTCTTATAAAGTCTGCTGTCTCAGCGTACAAACGAGAACTGATCAAGCTTCGATACCATGTTGGTTTTCTCGTCACCGCCTTGATCACCGGTCTAATACTTGCCCCCATCGCACCTCTCATCTGGCTTATCGCAGGCGCTTGGTTAACGGCCCTGCAGTTCGTCGATTACGCGTCAGAAAATCGCGGACTCCCTTTCAGTCACACTCGTTCTCTGTTGCGTCGAAACCCAATCTTTACGATCGTTTTTGGGGGGGTTGTGGTTAGCCTACTGGCATTCCCGTTTCTTAACGTTCTCGTCGTTCCTGCAAGCGTCTGCGGTGGCACCATACTTTGGAATGTACTGCACGAATTGCCGGCGAAATCCCCAACCAGAGCCTAAGGTAAGCTATCGAAATCGTCAGAAGAGTAGCTACCTGAGTTGTTCCCTGACTCGGCCCATCCGCTCAATCGTTGCCAGAGCCTCATCCTGATCTCTCGATATATTTCGCATCAGCACGTCTGTAAAGCCAAGCTCTTTATAATCGTTTAGGCGTGCCGCGACCGAATCGATGTCCCCAACAATTAGTGCGTCCGGATCAAAGCCACGATAATTTCCCAGGTAGGGATCCATCTGACGCTTTGCTTCCACTATCGATTCCCCAACAAAGACGTCGCGTCGCAAAGCGACGGCTCCCTCGGCTTTCTCCGAGTGCTCACATGCCTCGCGATAAACTCCAAGCTGATGTCGCGTTGCATCAAACACACTTCCGGGATCACCCAACCAACCATCTCCGAGACGGGCAGCGCGTTCGATGGCTACGTCTGCTGTCGCACCGATCCAGATGTCAATGGGTTGTGGAGGTAAGGGCGAAATCTGCGTCTCCCTCAATTGCCAGTACCCGTCGTGATCGAGCGTTTCTCCAGACCACAGTCGACGCAACAGGCCGACTGCTTCTTCGAACATGGTTCGCCGGTCGCGATGCGAAACACCCATCCCCTCACTTTGTCGTCGTTCACCGCCTAGCGCACATTGCAGAATGAAGCGGCCTCGCGTGATGCACGCGAGCGTTGCAGTTTGCTCCGCGACGAGAACCGGGTTCCATAGAGGCAACAGATACAGCGCACCACAATCACGGTGATCCCACTCCGCAAGGATTCGCCCCAACATGGGGCTATTCTGATAGTACGGCGCTGCCGTGACGTGATGGTCGCCAACAAACAATGAATCGAGTCCCGCGTCCCTGGCTCGCCCCGCTCGAGCAATGATGTTTCGTGCACCTTCGCGGTGATCGCGGGTTAGCTGCATCGTGGCGATGGAAATCCCGATACGCACTTATACTCCTCCCTTAATTGCGGTCTCGCGGCCCTTCAGACGTTGCCGGATTTCACTTTGATCTACTCGCGTCACCTCATGGCACCTCAAACGATCGTTCTCGAAAACGAAGTCGCCAAGAATACAATCTCCAGCAAGTACCCGCGGTAACCACAGGGCATCGTCCTCCCACATCTTGTCATACGGAATTTCGTCCATGTCACACCAAAAAGGATTAGCTTCGTTGGTCGAAACAGCGTCGCCCTCGAACGTCGTCGATGTATAGACGTAGCCTGTCATGGAAAACCCGTTACCAAAATCATGAAACCGCAATGCGGCGGCGGGATTAAGGGACCCCGCCCGGATACCTACTTCTTCACGCACTTCCCGCACCGCGCATTGATAGATCGATTCGTCTTCTTCGAGGCGTCCACCCGGCGCGTTGATTCGTCCAGCTCCGTGACCAGTTAGCTTGTGGATCAATAAGACCGAAGAGTCTCTCACGAGGTATACCAGCGTGCCCTGCTGAAGCGGGGTCCAATTAGACGGTAATATAGTTTTTCGTTTCACCCTCACCGCATATGCGCTTTGGCCTCAGGCTTGGCCTTGATCTACAAGGTGTTCGTGAAGCTATTTAAAAGTTTGTGAAGGACCAAGTTTTTTCAATGTTGAACCGACTTAATCGACACATCCTACCGCCACCACGAACAGGGCGCACGATAACCCGTGCCTCGAACTCTCTCGTTGCGTCCGTTTTGACCGACTGACGGCTGAAATTTACGAGGAGCTCGTGTCGGGGTATCGCCGTTCTAATGCTTCGAGAAGTTCCTCCTCAAACGAATCAGATACCGGGTTCAGTTCTCCCAACAGCTCACTTAGGTGTTCATTATCTTCGCGCCCGTGCCAAACCTTTTCGTAACGGCCCTCTTTGTAACCATGCGCCTGTCGAAATCGGTTTAAAACGTTTTTGCCAACGTACTTTTCAAACAATTCATCGAGCGACATTGGCAACGCGTTTAAAACGTCGACGAAAGTTGCAACGTCGAATTTCGGATGGACAAGCGCATGGCTAGCAAGCGCTTCAACAGTATGGCGAAAATCCCCATCCCCGTTTTTGTCGGCGCGCATAACCATCTCGCGTGCGAGTTCAGCGCCGACTAGATCATCGCGAATAAGATCTGATAATCCGAAGTGCCAGATATCAACGATTTCGAGCTTAACCTGTTCAAAATCCGTGACCTGCTGTTTCCACCATTTCCAGCCAAAATGATCGAGCAGTTCTGCACATTCAACCCACACAGCTCGGTAATACTCGAATCCCTGATTACGCCAATCAGGATGTACTTCGTCGTTGTGCTCAGCTTGCATCCTTGCCATCACGGCCAAACGGCCAGCAAAGACCTGCTCAGAGTTCTCCAATCCGATTCCTCACTTACACAGCGTCTAATTTGTTATTGTGCGCGAATGCCTGCACCAGCGACAGCACTGGTCATGCACCCTTTCGTGCGGGAAGAGCTTCTGCACGACAGGCATATCGCAAGACTAGATACGCTTTGTTCACTCGCTTCTCGCAACCCTTTCCCATCGTTCGATAACGCGCCACAAAAAACGCTGGCGAAGACAGAAATTTTGATTACCAGTTGGGGATGCCCAAGCATCAACCGGGCCGTACTCAACCAACTACCCAAGTTAAAACTCATCGCCCACTTAGCAGGAAGCGTCAAAGGATTCGTCGACGAGTACGCATGGCGGCGGGGTGTGAAGGTGACGAACGCTGTCGCCGCAAATGCTGTCCCTGTCGCCGAATATACGCTTGCAGCAATCTTATTCGCCAACAAACGCATCTTTCAGCTCAATCGCGCCTACCGCAAAGTTCGTGAGAACAGAGCTCCCTGGTCTCGAGAGGCACCCGACGTCGGGAACTACGGCAAAACCATCGGTCTCGTTGGAGCTTCTCACATTGGTCGATTGGTACTTCAATACCTGCAACCGCACGACTTCAACCTCCTCCTGTACGATCCTTATGTATCGCCCTTAGATGCAAGAGATCTTGGTGCCGCAAAGGTCGGGCTTGCGGAGCTAGCCAGCCAAAGCGACGTGGTGTCACTTCACGCCCCATTGCTCCCCGAGACTCGTCACATGTTTGGTAGCCGAGAGCTCAATCTAATGAAGGATCACGCCACCCTCATCAATACTGCGCGTGGCGGGCTCATTGATCAGGAGGCCCTCACGCAAGAATTGGCTAACGGTCGACTCTTCGCCGTGCTTGATACGACCGACCCCGAGGTCCCAGATCCCAATTCTCCTCTTTACGAACTTCCGAACGTATTCTTGACACCCCACATCGCCGGGTCGTTGGGGAACGAAACACAACGTTTAGCTGAGTGCATCCT
>ENA-UPTF01000576-UPTF01000576.1-marine-metagenome-genome-assembly--contig:-NODE-576-length-25298-cov-7.297213_pt1 | contig 25298 bp, 22 predicted proteins | sample MGYA00238166_ERZ767019 | MGnify/ENA primary metagenome ERZ767019 (study PRJEB28930, sample SAMN06266391) | marine metagenome | isolation source: Sea water from 250 m depth | place: Atlantic Ocean | study... | reverse complement strand
CAGCATAGCAGCAGGCGGGGAAAAGAAGGGAGGAAAAAGTAAGGGGCAGCGAGAGACTCGTTGTGGGTGGGAAAATCACAACATGCAACGCGCCATGGTGGCGAGCGAGTGGCTCACGGCGAGCGCGTGAGCCGACAGTAAGCCGCCGAGCACAAGCGCGAAGGAGTAGACAGGATGTCCCAGGAACGTGGTGAGTTTTTCCAGCAGAGCGATTTCCACCAGCATGAACCCAAGACCGATACCGGCAAAATAGAGCAAAATCGGCATAGCATTTTCCAGTTTGCGTAGGCGAGGTACTACCGGTATTCCAATAAGAAGCAATGAACTCAGGCTCACCGCTGCAAACAGCAAGGGAACCAGTAGGCCTGCTTCAACCAGGCCTTCCCACTTGCCGTCTAAATTCTTACGAATTTCATGTAGCCTGGACCAGTTGAGGAAGAGATCAAAATAGGGACGGTCATCGGAAACTGGTTCCAGATTAAAAGGGGTCCTTGCATGAAAAGCCGGAGGATCTGCCAGCAGTTCCTGCACTCCCTGGGCATAAACTGGCTCCGGTAGCCGGATTCCGGTATTCCTTTCGGTTTCAGGCATGCCAGGATAATAAACGGGAGCAAAGCCCCTGCTGAAGCAGAATTCGCTGAACCGTATGCTGTCCTCCGGAGTCCAGGCTTCCCGTGAAACCAGCACCATCAAGGTACTGAGTGTCCGGAACACTCCCAGCCTCTGGTCCGGTTTCCAACCCTGACGGCGCATTGCAGTGATAACGGTGGCCAGCAGCCGCATCTCACCGCGAGGAGGCGGAAGCAGAAAACGGTGCACAGCCAGCCAACCGCCGGGTGGCAAGCGGTTCAGCAGGGACTGCATACCTTCAAGGCTCATCAACTGATCGGTTTTTAATGGATCCATGCCTGTGCTGCCGACCGGGGCAGAGCTTTCGATTGCAACCAGAATCCTGTCAAAATTCTGCTCCGGCTTTTGACAGGGTTCCGGACAGTCTTCTGCCAGGAGAGCGCGTGCTTCAGTGGACCGAAATTCAATTTGCGGGAAACGGCTGTCTTCAGCCAGCCTTTCTGTCAGCAACGGGTACGGCGTCTGAACCAGAACAGAAGAAGTACCGGCTTCAACTGCAGCTAGCGCCTGCTGCCCCCCAAGTGTTTTCAGTACCAGCACATTTTCCGGTGGTGATTGTTTAAAATACAGCACCCACTCCGGAAGGTGACGCAGATAAGATCCAAGTGAATCGGGAACCAGAGGTGCCACTCCGGTAAGACCGTCAGCATCCAACGTCAATCCAAGCTGATCCGGAAGCGATCCCCGAAATTCCAGACTCAAGCCGGGTGCAAAGCGGGCCAGCGGAGTTTCCAGCCAGTCAATCCGTACGGAAGCATCGCGCTGTGTTTCCAGCAGTTTGCTGCCGGGATAGCGTAAAGCATGGGGAAGATTCTTGTAGTCGCTGATTCTGAGTTCCAGTTTCCCCAGCCAAAATGAACCGCAGAACAGGGTCAGCAGGGTCACTAACGCGAGTACATTTTGCTTCTTCCCTGAAGCTAAGCAGAGGCTGCTGCATGCTGCCAGAAGCGCGGGTATACCTAGACCTTCAATTTCCGTCAACCACGGGGCCGTCAGGAAAAAACCCGCGCATCCGCATGCTGCGCCGATAAGATCGCTTGCGTAAAGAAAATGCGCGTGTTCGGTGTATGCTTCCAACAGCAGGTTCAGCGTCAGTCCCGCCAGAAAAAAAGGGAACGCCAGCAGTAGGAAAATCAGGAGCAGCCAGACTCCGTGCCGTGGATCCAGCGCCATCAGTGCCGGATCGAATGGCAGGTGACTGCTGAGCAGGAAAAGAGGGATCAGAAGCAGCGAAAAACATAGGACAGGAAGGAGAGACGGGATACGACGGGAGCTGGACAAACGAAAAGCCCCGGCCGCACCGTAGCCCAGCAGAGCTCCGCTGATGATCAGGAATGCATAATGATTCCACAGTTCAATGGCCAGCAGACGCGAAAGACTGATTTCGTACATCAGAGCTGCCGATGAAACCAGAAACATGCCTGCTGGAATACGTACTCTCATCTTCTCTGACAAATGTAGAGCTGAACATTTCTGAACCCTCCGCTCATCTCCGGGTTTCTCTTTGCGGAAGCAATTATGCGGGCATTGGAGTTTTCACCCCTAGCGGCTCAATCGATTTTCAAAACCTTTGCCCCCCTGATTCTCCTCGTCTTGAGTTCAACCAAAGCCTCGTTTGCATCTTCTAATGCGAATTCCTGAATTTCGGGTTTGATTCGCATTTCGGCCGCCAGGGCCAGAAACTCACTCACGTCTTTTCGACATATGTTGGCAACACTTTTGATTTCCTTTTCCAGCCATAAATGGAAGGGATAGTCTAGGCCCAGAAGAGATTCCTTATCCGCCTCTTCTTTGCCAATCGCGTTGATGACCAGTCTCCCTCCTGGTTCAAGATTTTTCAAAGATTCAATTACAGATAACCATGCCGGTGTGGTGTCTATTATGCAGTCCAATTTTTCCGGTGAGTCCTCATCAATATCCCCTGACCAAACAGCGCCAAGTTTACCGGAAAACTCTCTCTCCTTCACACTTCTGGCAAAGACAAAGACTTTTGTGTTCGGATACTGATGTTTCACCATCTTCAGAACCAGGTGACCGGAAGCCCCAAATCCGGTAAGACCCAGATTCTGTCCGTCCTTGAGACCGGACAATCTCAGGGATCTATAACCAATTGCACCGGCACACAGCAGGGGAGCTGCCTCAGAGTCGTTAAAAAAGTGGGGAATGTGATAGGCAAAGCCTTCTGCTACTTTCATATACTGGGCATATCCTCCATTTGCATCTCTACCGGTAGCTTTGAAATCCGGACATAGATTTTCATTGCCTGCCAGACAGAACTTGCATGTTCCACAGACAGAGAAAATCCAGGCGATACCGACACGATCTCCAATTCTGAAGGTGTTAGCTTCGCTTCCGGTTGCTTCGATCCGGCCAACCACTTGATGTCCCAGTACAATTGGCAAACACGGCGGGTGTGTTCGCCCCTCAATCTCATCCAACTCGGTATGGCAAACCCCGCAGGCAGAAACCCTGATCAAAATCTCATTCGCTGATGGGATGGGATCTGGCAGTTCTGGCAGTTCCAACGGAGACTGATTTACTTCGAGTCCGCAGAGTTCACTCAAGACCATTGCTTTCATTTTGTTCCTGGCTGCGCAGAGCGGTCTGCATAGAAAGGTAACCGGTGAGGATGCCATCCTCGTAGTTGAAAAGAGCGTCTGTGGATAGTTCCGGAAAATCTTGGGGGTTGCGTATGTCTTCCGGAGTTGCATCCGCTACAAGTTCGCGTGCAACTTTGAGAACTTTGGACCGCTGCTGATCAACCATTTCCTGAATCAGTTGTGCAATTGAGGATGTGTCACTCGGCATTTCTGCATTTCGAATTTTGTTAATTTTCCATCCCGTCTTTGGTCATAATCCGCAGTTTAGCACGCAACTTGAGTATTGTTTTTGAGCGGATTTGTGATACCCTGGACTCTATTACACCCAGAATTTCTCCTATTTCCTTCAAGTTCATTTCTTCTTCATAATACAGAGCCAGCACCATCTGTTCCCGTTCCTCCAATTGACCAATTGCTTCAGCCAATTTGGTTTTCATCTGCTGCAATGACAGTATGGAAAAGGGATCTTTTTCTCCAGGTTTAGACAGGATTTCCAGTAAACTGACACTGTCTTCCTCATTGGAGTAACCTTTGAATTCTTCAATGGATATTAAAGGGGTGGGGCTGGCTTTGCGGATGAATTCGTAATATTCATCCATACTCATTTTCATCTGCCCTGCCATTTCCTGGTCACTGGGTTCACGGCCAAGTTCAAAAGACAGTTCCCTCCATGCAGAGCTGTGTTTATTGGTGTCGGCACGAACCGAACGCGGCACCCAGTCCATTTTACGCAGTTCATCAAGAATTGCCCCTTTGATGCGGAATTCAGCGTATGTTTTAAACTTAACATCTCTGGTGGGATCGAACTTATCCACTGCATCCAAGAGCCCAATCATACCAACTTGATACAGTTCTTCCTGGTCTACTCCTGGTGGAAAACGGGCGGCCATTCTAGTCACAACTCTTTTGACAAGCGGGGCATGTTTTATGAGTTGATCTTCCCTGCTCTGCTGAGTTTTTTCAGTATAGGGATTTTGCTTGGTGGGCATGATATTTACTCATTCCTCAGGTTCCGGAAATGTTCAGCAGTAAATCTACCATACGTTCCTTTGAGGCCACCTCAATATCTTCTGGAACTTTTTGTCCTACTGTCAAATAGGAGAGCGGTTTTTTGAAACGAATTGCATGGTTGAAGAGCGAACCGTAGGAAGCACTTTCATCAAGTTTTGTAAAAATAATGCTGTCAATTGGCATGCAGCCGAATTTCCTTGTTACTTCACTCATGTCACTGTCTTTGCTTGTTGCACTCAGAACCAGGGCATTATGTATCCGACCGCGTTCGTCAAATATTTCACGCATTTCATACAATTGCTTTTCGTTACGCTGAGAGCAGCCGTCAGTGTCAATAATGATTGAATCATAACTCTCATAGCTGTCAATAATGCGGTTCATTTCAGCTTTATATTTAACAACACTGAACGGTGCCTTGATTTTTTTAGCAAAAGAGCGAATTTGTTCAGCTGCAGAACTATGGTTTGTATCAACAGAAATCAAGGCAACTTTTCGTTTGTATTTCAGCATTTGTTCTGAGGCTATCTTTGCTAAAGTAGTTGTTTTACCAACTCCGGTCGGTCCAAGCAGCGCAACTATTTTTTGCGGTGATTTGAGGCCTTCCATACCTCTGGTAATTTTGATGATTTTCATCAGCATTCGGGCAATGAAAATTTTTACATATGCAAAATTTTCTATATCCTCTGTAGTGATGTTTAGCTGTGCTTCCATAACCAGGCGTCTCGAAAATCTTTCTTCCATGCCGCTGAATTTCATTTGCTGATAAAGCAGCAGCAGATTTTCAGGCAGATCCGGCTCTGTAATGCTGCCTGTATGGGTAGCCAAAATGTGCATCATGTGCCGCATTTCTCCAAGCTCGTGTTTTAATTCACCCATCAAATGCTTGTCTAAACCGTCAGACTGACTGCACAAATCTCCTAAAGTAACCCTGATTCCCTGAAGTTCTTTTTGAATTGGGAGCATCATCTTCCGTGTTTCATCTCTAACTGAAAGCACAGATTTGTTACGTGGTGTAAGAAAAGTATCAGCCAAAACTGTTTCTGAAGTTTCAGAGCTGCCGCCGTATGTCTCAAGTGCCTTCGTGGGAACTGAGGACCTGTTGTCCTTTTTCTTTTCACTGGCAGAGGCAGTAACTTCCAGCATAGTTTTTCCGAACAATCCAAAAACACCCGTGTTCTCTTTAACTTGACGTGTTGAAACAATCATCGCGTCAGATCCCAGGTCACTCTTGATGAATTTCAGAGCCTCTTTGATATTATTTACGCGGTAACGCTTCAGATTCATAAGATTGCCAGATTACAAATTTTGTTTTAAATTTAATTTTTTCAGCCCTGAAGACCTGAAACTATGCTTAATTATTATTGTCCTAACCACTCAACTCTACAACACCAAGAGCTTCTATACGTACATCCTGAGCCACCTCATTATGAGAGAGTACCACAAGATTAGGAATGAAACGTTCCACAAGTTTTTTAACATGAGGGCGTATCAGCGGTGAACAAAGCAGAAGAGGCTGATAATTGTTGATGGTAAATTGTTCTATCATCCCATCGATACCATTTATAATCGCCTGTGCCATGTTTGGATTCAAGCCAAGATATGCACCCTGTCCGGAATCCTGAATTGCAGTAGCAATTTGATTCTCTAAATCCTGGTTCATTGTAATCAAAGGCAGCAAACCGTCCGGAGTTTGATATTGTCTGGTAATCTGCCGCGAAAGACTTTGTCGGACATGTTCTGTCAGCAAATCAGGATCTTTAGTAATCAGAGAAACATCTGCAAGAGTCTCGAGCACAGTATGAAGGTCGCGGATAGAAACAAGTTCTTTGAGCAAATTCTGCAATACTTTCTGCACTACTCCTAATGATAGCAGTGATGGGATCAATTCTTCAACAACTTTTGGTTCAGATTCAGCAAGAGAGTCAATTAATTTCTGAGTTTCCTGGCGACCAATAAATTCAAAAGCATGATTTTTCAGAACTTCCGTCAAATGAGTTGCCAAAACAGTAGGCAGGTCAACAACTGTATAGCCGGCAAATTGGGCGCGCTCCTCATCTTCTTCTGCAATCCAGATTGCCGGTAATCCAAATGCCGGTTCCACTGTATCCACACCTGGAATCTCCTCATCTACATCTCCAGTTTTCATGGCAAGGTGATGTCCCATCATCAATTCATTGCGGGCAATCTCAATTCCTTTTATCGTAATTGAATATTCTCCGGGAGATAGTTCAAGATTGTCTTTGATGTGCAGCGGAGGAACGATGTAGCCGAAATCCAATGCTATTTGACGACGTATAGCCTTGATCCGTTTAAGCAGTTCACCATCCTGCTCTTCATCAACAAGCGGGATCATACCGTAACCCAGTTCCAGGCCAAGTATATCAATCGGTAGAAGTGATTCGATATCTTCCGGTTCTTCACTTATTTCTTTCTGGAGACGTGCTTGTTCTTCCTGATGTTCATCCTCTGCAATTTGCACATTTGAACGTTTACTTAATTGTGCCAGACCGAAAGTGAGAATCGCGAGCAGCATAAATGGAACTATAGGCAGACCCGGAATTAACGAAAAAGAGACCAACACCGCAGATACAACATAGAGCGCCTGAACATTACTGAAAATCTGTGTATGCAAATCCACAGATATTTTATTATCACCGGAAGCTTTAGTGACCGCAATACCGGCCGCAATGGAAATAATCAGTGCAGGTATTTGTGAGACAAGTCCATCACCAATGGTTAAAGTTGCATAAGAATCAAATGCGTCTCCGGCAGACATGTCGAACTGGGTGACTCCAACCAGCAGACCACCTAAAATATTTATTGAGGTTATTATCAGGCCCGCAATTGTGTCGCCACGCACAAACTTGCTTGCACCGTCAAGGGCACCAAAATAATCTGACTCACGCTGGATGGTTGAACGGCGTTGACGGGCTTCGTCTTCATCAATCAAGCCTGCGTTTAAATCCGCATCAATCGCCATCTGCTTTCCAGGCATGGCATCCAAAGTAAAACGTGCGGCAACTTCCGCAATACGACCTGTACCTTTTGTGATAACAACAAAGTTAATGATAACCAGAATCAGGAAGATGATGATTCCGACAATTTGATTCCCGCCGACTACAAATTCGCCAAAAGAATTGATTATCGTTCCTGCAGCACCCGGACCCTGATGCCCTTCTAGCAGGATTAGCCTCGTAGAAGCTACATTGAGAGAAAGACGGAAAATAGTTGCAATTAACAGTACTGAAGGGAAAGAGGAAAACTCAAGAGAGCTTTTGGTAAATAACGCTACAAAAAGAATGAGTACACCGACTGTGATGCTTAAAGCAAGGAGTAGATCCAGTATTACAAGTGGCAGAGGAACCACCATTATCAGAAGTATCGACATCACGCCTGCAGCGAGAACGACATCTGACTTACTGACTATATTATTTAGGGGAATGCTTGCTGCGGCCACCGGTCATCCATTACCAAGAAGGTCGTTAAAATTACTGCGTCTCAAAACTGAAACGCTCGGATGTGCCTGTTGCAAATACTGCTCCAAAAACAAATATTTAAAAATATTCTACTTAACCTGGGTGAATCAGTTTTGAGGGGAGCTGGACTGCTAAAACTTTATCTCTTCCGGAGGCGGTAAACGAAGGCCAGAATTTCTGCAATTGCTTTATAAAATCGTTCCGGGATATCATCGCCGATTTCTACATTTGCATATAAATCGCGGGCTAGTTCCGGTCGTTCAAGGATGGGAACATTATTTTCACGGGCAACTGTCCTCATTCGCAGGGCTAAATGGTCAGCCCCTTTTGCAATCACTTCTGGAGCTGTCATGACATCCCTGTCATAAAGGATGGCTACAGAAAAGTGGGTTGGATTGACGATCACCGCATCTGCTTTCGGAACTTCCTGCATCATTCTTGCGTTGGACATCTCGCGCTGAATCTGACGTATTCTTGCTTTAAGCTGCGGGTCTCCTTCTGTTTGTTTGGTTTCATCTTTGACTTCCTGTTTTGTCATCATCAATTGTTGCTCATGATGCCAGCGTTGGTAAAAATAATCAAAAATGGCAATTGCCACAAGCGCCAGAACTATCTTGCCTGCAACTTCTGCTACCACAGTAAAATTGTATTTGAGAATGGACTCTGGAGTTGAAACAGAAAGTCCATTTAATTCAGTGATTTTATCAATGTAGGTTAAATAGCCGACAAAACCTACTATGATCAGTTTTGCCATACTCTTGAGAAAATCTGCCAGTGACTGTGACGAAAAAAGTCGTTTGAGGCCAGTCAATGGACTTATTTTGTTAAACTTGGGCGCAATTGCTTTGAAGGTAATCAGGACTCCGACCTGCAGAACGGAAGCAAATATTCCAACAAATATAATTACTGCTACAAAAGGTGCAAACGCAGGAAGAATTATGGAAAGAATTTCTCCCGATAATGTAAAAATGCTGTCGATTGATAATTCTTCACTTTGCGCCAGGTCCCGAAAAATTTGGGACATTAGTTGCCGCATGGCATCAAGAATTATGGGACTGGTGGCAACAAGGGTCAACACGATTCCGGCAAGCAAAGCTGCAGAAGACAGTTCCTTGCTAAAGGCTACTTGTCCTTCTTCTCTCGATTCCCTGCGCTTTTTTTCCGTTGGAACTTCAGTTTTTTCCTGACCTTCTTGTTCTGCCATTTGTCTTCAAGAATCTGATGCTGTTAACTGTAATGTTTAATACAAAACGAATGTGCATTGGGTCGTTCTACCAGAAAAGCACTGTTGTAATTTCATTATTTCCTAATCAACCACCCAGCAACTTGATGGCTTCAAAAAATTGTGTGTCAAGCTTCTCAAACATTTGATGTACTGCCTGTGCAAAAAAGGGCATTCCGAAAAACAGAAACAGAAAACCAAGCATTAATGTCAGGGGAAAACCGACTACAAATACTTGAATTTGCGGCACTGAACGTGCCAGAAGTCCAACAACGGCATTTGCGAGAAAAAGAGCCACAATCAGAGGTGCTCCGATCTGCAATCCGATAACAAAAACACTTGCAGAAAGTTCAGTTAGATTTTCAACTAAAGGCCTGTTGATACTAGCACCTCCCGGAGGGAGAACCGAGTAGCTCCTGACCAGAGCTTGAAGAACAATCAGGTGACCGTCCATTGCTAAAAATATTAGTGTAGCAGTAGTATTTTCAAATCTTCCTACTAGAGATATTTGCTCCTGTGACTGTGGGTCAAAGACATTGGCCATACCCAGTCCCATTTGAAATCCAATGACTGTTCCTGCAAATTCGACTGCTCCAAACAAAAAACGGGCAATTATGCCCAGGACCAGACCAATCAACAGTTCGCTGGCAATGAGCATAATGTAATGATCTGGACGATCCGGATAAACAGTGATCAGTGGAATAAAAGGATAGAGAATCAGTGCCAGCATGAGACTCAGAACCACCTTGATTTGGGGTGGAATATTTGAACTGCCAAAGACCGGTGCAGTAGAGATTATTCCACTGACTCGTACCAGTACCAGAATAAAAGCCAGTAGCTGACTGGCATCATAACTCAGCAGATTGGCCATAAAGTACAGGAATTAACAAGCCGCAAAACACGGCACTTGTTACATAGGATTATTATTAATAGACACATAAAAAACGGGATTCTGCATCCCTTTTTAAGGTGTTCAGGCAGGTTTTATTTGACAGTTTATTCGATAAACTCAGAGCACTGAGTGCATAGAGAAATCAATCATCAACTAATATTTGACTGGAGTAATCTACACGGGAAAATGCATTCTGCGCAAGTCGGCTGCGTTCTTCATTTGACTGACAATTGATACACATTCTTGCCAGGGGAACAGCCAGCAGCCGTTTCTTGGAAATTGCCTCGCCGCATTCGTCGCAGTATCCGAAGTCATCTGATTCAATTCGTTTAAGGGCAATCTCAATTCCTGTAAGTCTTGCCTGTTCTCTATCCTGCAGTAACAGATCCAACTCCCGTTTCTGTTCTTCTACAGAAGAATCGATGGCGTCGCCAATATCCTTATTTATTTCGGTTTTATTTTCTGTTTTCTCCTGAATCCCGGAGAGTAGTGCCGCCTTCTCTTCCAATAACAGGCGCTTTATATCTTCCATGACAGCTTAATTATTTGTTAGTATTACATGTTGGGGTAAACACCATTATTATTACGTACAGTCAAATTTAAGCAAATTCTTTCTGCAAAATCAAATCCAATTAAAGCTTTTCTTAAGATAAAGCAAAAATATATTTTATATATGAACAAAACCAGACCATAATTAAACCTCCGGACAACTGTTCCTGCCGTCAATACACTGGTTCAAAAGGCTTCTTTTACAAAAATTATTATAATTAAATGCGGGAGTAAAAAACCGGCTTTTGCATTGCACTTGCGCCAGAAAAAACAACTTGTCATAATAATGACTCACTGTGTTTGGAGAATTTTGTGAAAATGATGTTTAATTATTGTTTAAATTAAGTATCGTGTCCTCTTAATTTTTCAACAGGATTTTGATAAAATGAAACAATTAGGATCAGGTATAGAATAGTGAGAAGACTTGCGGAAAATTGTAATATTTGCGGTAAAGTGATTTCACGTTTCCAGGCACATAAAATGATTTGCCAGCGCTGCAAAGAAGTTGTTTGCCGCCAATGCCTTGTGGATGTATCACATATAAAAACCAATTGGAATTTTTGTCGAAAATGTGAAGGAGCTTATAACTGATGCAGCAGATAAATAATAAGTGCAGTAAATCAATTTTTATTTGTTGCCTTTACATGACTGGATTTCTGCTGACTGAAACTGGAATTTTCGGTCAGGAAAGCTACCTCAGTGAATTGCTGCCGGGTACCGAGTCTTCATTTCACCACTTGAATTTGGAGAGTTCTAAAATAACAGGGAAGAGCCATTTCCGCTACGAAACATTGATAAAGGAAGGAACCCGGTTCGTTGTTGAAAAAAATGAAAATACAAAGACTGATGGCGAAGTTTTTACCCGGAAGACGCTCTGGTTTGATGCAGATTCCGGTATTCCAAAATGGTATAAGGAAGAGGATTTGCGAAAGGAGTTCCGGATAACAAACAGCTATACCAGACAAATCATGCACACCAGACTAGTAGAAGACGGGCAGATTCTGGAGTTTAAAACAGACTTGAGCACCGAAAATGCGGTTCCTTTTGAGGTCGTTATTTTTTTCCTGCGAAAATATTTAAAACAAATTCTGCAGACCAAAAAATTTTCCTTCACCCTTTTTATCCCGCTGCTGGCCATTGAGTTGGAAAAAAAAGGACTCCCACGTTCAATGAGCATGATCAGCATGTGGGCTGAACCACAGGAAAAAATCAGAAAGGACACTCCGCTTGGAGTCATGAATGCACACACGATTCTGGTTTCACCGCAATCCGGATTGTTACGTGCCCTTCTTCCTAGGGGAAAAACTCATTTTGAATTTACCTTTGCAGCAGCCTCTCCCTACCATCTGCTGCAGTTCAAAGCAGGAAAAACCAGACACGTTCTGACCAGTCTCATTCTGCCAGAATAATCTTGAACAGAAAATCTCTGCGGTCCCGAAAATTGCAGAAATTCTGTCATCAATTTTTGGAGAGCAGGCTGGCGGTTAATCTGTATATTCTGCTTCAAGTGAACCTCCTGCGTCAATAAGGTGCTGCATTTTACGTCTCCAGACAATTCCCTCGCTGGCCCAGCGGATGACAACCCGGACAAATTCTCGACCAAAACCGAGCTTACGGCCAATGTGCAGAAGATAGTCGATTTCGTTTGCACCAAGGACATTGTCAACAGAAATAACTGAGGTCAGGTCGATGAATATTTTCACTTCCATTTCTCTCGTTGCACCTGGAAAACGGTCTAATTCCGGAAGCTTTTGGTCTTTCACGGCCCGCATCATGTTATTCACTTCTGTCTCAGAGGGTAAAAAAGCGAGTGCCCGTTCAAGGTATTCAAGCTCCTCGGGAGCAACTGAACCATCGGATGTTATTGCACCGCAGATCGCATAGGCAAGCCACTGCTTCTGGTCGTCTTCCAGCAGTTCCGGTTGTAAACCGGATGTTAATTGAAATTCCATTTTTTCCTTAGCTGACTTAAAATGAAGAGTAGAATTCTTTTCACTAACCTTATTAACTGAGTTTTCCGCAAAGCGCAAGAAAATGAGTTTAAAATTCCTGATTTTTTCTCATTGAAGAACAAGTTAATGTTAATTATTTTATTCTCAGACCATAATTAAATGCTGAAAACAGCATATCCCGTCCTGACAGAAACTGCTCTTTCATTGATGTTCTGAAAGATCTGGTTTAGAATGAATTCTTCTGCAAGGTGATATTCCTGTGCAAATTCCTGTTTTGAGATCAAATAAAAAAATTATTAATTCCTCATGTTTCAATCTGTTTACACTGAGAACAATTTTATTTTCCTGCAAATATAAGTATGAACCAAGTATCTGTTTACGTTCTTGACATCAGCGTGCTGCTTTGTACACCGGGAGCTCTTTTCGAGTTTCTGGATAAAGAGATTGTAATTCCAGTCACAATTCTTGAAGAACTGGATTCACTGAAGCTGGATTTGGGAGAAAAAGGGCGCTCTGCTCAAATTGTCAGTCAAATGTTAGATGAATGCCGGCAATATGGTAGTTTAGTAGAAGGTATTTCCCTGCCGAATGGAGGAAAATTACGAATTGAGCTTACAGAACCAGAATCGGGTTTGCTGCCGTACAGCCTCAATTTGAAACGAATTTCCAACAGAGTCCTGGCTGTTGCCTGGATGTTGAGTCAAAAAAACAAGGATCTTATCTTTGTTTCACAGGACGAAAATTTACGAACAAAAGCTAACACACTCAATGTTCCAACACTTTCATACAATGGGCAAAGACCGAATGACTCAAACCTGTATGCTGGAATTCGTCAAAGTGAGGTCAGCAAACAAAAATTAAGGAGCCTCGGTAAACAGTCTTATATTTCTCCGGAAGAGGTTTTTTCAGATCAAAATGAAGTTTGTGAATTTTATCCGAATGAAGGCCTTCTTTTAAGCTGCACCGATGTTCCAGATGAACAGATATTAGCTACATATCAGCAGGGTAAGAAGAAGTTCGAACTGGTTCCCAAAGAACAGGGTGTTTGGGGCATCAGGCCTCTGAATCCTGAACAGCGCCTTGCACTGGCCTTGCTGATGAATCCAAAGATTTCTGTGGTAACACTGAGTGGAATATCTGGAACTGGGAAAACTTTACTGGCTCTTGCTGTCGGTTTGCAGCAATTAATGGTGGACAATATTTACTCACGTATGCTGGTTTCACGCCCTATATTCCCAATGGGACGTGACCTGGGTTATCTACCGGGTGATACTCAGGAAAAACTTGCTCCGTGGATGCAGCCGATTTTTGACAATTTGGAATTACTGATCAATAATCCTGCTTCAAAAAATGGTTCAAAGCATGACCGTTACAATGAGTTGATGGATCGTGGAATGCTGGTTGTTGAGCCGCTGACTTATATCCGGGGACGTACAATTCCAAATCAGTACATGATTGTTGACGAAGCCCAAAATTTGACTCCACATGAAATGAAGACGATATTAACACGTGTTGGTGAAGGAACTAAAATCGTTTTAACAGGTGATCCAAACCAAATAGACAATTCAGAAGTTAATCTTTCTTCCAACGGACTAAGCACACTGGTTGAGCGTTTCAAAGAATCCCCGCTGGCAGGACATGTACGCTTTACAAGTGTTGAACGCTCACCGCTGGCTGAATTGGCGGCAACTGTTTTGTGAATATTATGGAATCTGAAAATCTGGTTAAGAAAAGAATGAATATGCGAATTTTGAATTTTCTTTAGATTTTCATGGACAAAACACTTAATAAATCCATCTGCTTTTGTTATTATTGGTAACTGAAACTTTAAATAAGAAACTTGTAACCTTAAATCTTCCATGTCATTAAACTGGAATTTTGAACCTCCTCCTCCTTCTGAATTTGCAGACCGTGAAGTCCGTTTAACCGGTTCTAATTTATCCGGAAAGCAAATTGCTTTGCTGATAACCGGAAGCATAGCTGCTTATCGAATGCCGGATCTGATTCGTGATTTCCGCAGGGAAGGTGCGGATGTAGTTGTTTATGCAACGACTGAAGGATTACGTTATGTTGCCAGGGAGGCTCTTGAATGGTGTTCACAAAATCCCGTCATTGAAGGCTTTACTTCGGATGCAGAACATTTGAGTGACTCCACACCTTTCGATGCCTTCGTTGTTGCTCCTGCTTCGTACAACACATTGAATAAGGCGTCTTTGGGAATTGCAGATTCTGTGGTCACTGCAGCAATTGCTGCAGCCCTGGGTAGAATGGAACGACAGGGAATACCTGTCCTGTTTGCCCCGGCAATGCACGGTGCAATGCATAACAGTATCTTAACCCGTTCAATGCGGACTTTGCAGGAAATGGGCGTTACCTTGATTCCACCGCACCAATCTCATGGAAAAAACAATCTTGCTCCGCTGGAGCTAATTGTAGCTACAACAATCCGGGCACTCAGCGAGTCGCCGCTTCGCGGAAAATCTTTGCTGATCACCGGGGGGCCAACTCCTGTTCCGGTGGATAATATCAGAAGGATCACGACACGTTTTACAGGTGCTCTTTCCATCCAATTGGCCCGTGAAGCATGGATGCGCGGTGCGGCAGTTGAATTGATTCTCGGCAAGGGAAGCCGCTCTGCTCCGGAATATATAAAAGCAAAAACTGCAGCAACTTTTGAGGATTATAGAAGAACCTTAAATGAATCGCTGCAGGAAGGAAACTATGATTGGGGAATTTTTACAGCTGCAGTTGCAGATTTTCAGCCGGAATCAGTTTTTGAAGGAAAACTTCCCAGTAATCAGAAACAGTTAAGTTTGAAACTGGTACCGACTGTAAAGGTGATTGAACAAGTTCGTCAGCATTTCCCTGAACTGAAAATGGTCACCTTCAAGTATGAAGAAAATATTTCTCATGAAGAACTGATGGAGATTGCAAAAAACCGTTTGTCTGAGAAGGGCGGTTCTCAACTGGTTGTGGCTAACCGTGTAGAAGAATTCAAACAGGATGGAACACAGGTGGCATGGCTGCTGGAATCAAAACAGGAACCTCAAAAACATATTGGCAAAAAAGATATTGCAAGCGCAATCCTTGACCGCATTGAACTTACTGCATGAAACTTTTGATGTAAGATTCTGTATTTCCTGCGACCTAAAATATACGGCAATTTGTTTTAACAATTCAAACCTAAATCCAACTCTCAACACTCAAAGAATCCCCATGGTTGATCGCTGGGCCAACACAGTCGTGCATCCGACAATGGATGACATAGCAAATTTTGTCCCCCGCCAAATTTCTGCCAACTCTATTACGTTCATTGGTTTCGTAATTGGGCTCTTAGCTGTACCTTTGCTTTGGCTAAAACTCTATCCTGCAGCACTGGTCCTGATTTTGGTCAACCGTTTTTTTGATGGACTTGACGGTGCAGTTGCCCGCAGAAACGGTGTTACTAATTTAGGTGGATACCTTGATATCACCTGTGATTTTATTTTTTATTCTGCAGTAATTGTAGGCTTTGCGCTGGCTAGTCCGGAGAATAACAGTTTGACAGCAACTTTTTTAATTTTTTCATTTATCGGCACCGGGACCTCTTTTCTGGCTTTTTCAGTCATTGCAGAAAAACACGGAATATCATCTGCAGCACATGGACAAAAAGCTTTTTTTTATCTGGGAGGTCTGACTGAAGGGACAGAAACGATAATATTTTATATCATCATTTGCCTGTTTCCGGAGTACTTTCCAATTCTGGCAGTAGTGTTTGGAGGTCTCTGTTGGATCACTGTTGTCGGCCGTTTTGGTTCAGCTTATTCTTTGTTGCGCTAAAAGGAAATAACCGAAACCACTCTGCACTTCGCCCTGAATGACAATTCATAATAATTTAAATTTTTACAAGCCATTCATGGTTTGACAAACAACTTACGGGGAACATTCGCCAGAGTTTCCACACCAGAATCTGTGATAACAATGCTTTCGGTTGTTTCCAATCCCCAATCGTCAAACCAAAGTGCAGGCATAAAGTGAAAGGTCATATTTGGTTCCAACACCGTTTTATCGCCTTTGCGGAAACTGACCGTCCGTTCACCCCAATCCGGAGGGTAGCTTAATCCGATGGCATATCCGCAGCGGCTTTCTTTTTCATAACCATATTTTGCAATTGTTTTGCGCCAAGCCGCTTCAATATCTTCCGCGAAGTTGCCGGGTTTTGCTGCTTCCAAACCTGCTTCAATTCCTTCCAGAACAGCCTTTTCAACATCTAAATACTTTTGCGGCGGCTGGCCCAAATAAATGGTGCGGGAAAGCGGACAATGATAGCGCCGGTAACATCCGGCAATTTCAAAAAAAGTTCCGGAGTTGTTCGGAATTGGTTGATCGTCCCAAGTCAAGTGCGGAGCCGAGGCATCTGAGCCGGTTGGAGTCATTGGTACAATCGCCGCATAATCTCCGCCCGCGTCTTCCACACCTGTAATTCCCGAATGATAAATTTCTGCTACCAAATCATTTTTACGCATGCCGGGTTCCATCACTTCAAAAATACGTGCGTGCATTTTTTCCACAATCCTCGCCGCTTTGCGCATGAATTCCAACTCTCTTGGAGATTTCACGGTGCGCTGCCAATTGACTAGTCCGGTTGAGTCAACAAAATTTGCCTGTACTAAATTTCTCTGCAAAGATTCCAGACAGGATGCAGAAAAATAATAATTGTCTTTTTCTACTCCAATTTTTTTTTGTGCCCAGTTCTTTTCAGTGAGAATCTCGCTTAAATAATCCATAGGATGTTTCTCGGGATTCTGCACATAATCATCCGGATAACCGATGATATTTTCGTGCTGCATGAACACCGTAAGTTTTGCTCCGTTGGCGTCCATTCCACGTCCATACCAAAACGGCTCACCCTCCAACGACAGTACCACGCACTGATGCACATAAAACGACCAACCGTCGTAACCGGTCAACCATGCCATGTTGGACGGATCCGTGACGATCAGTACTTCAATATTTTTTTCATCCATACTTTTCCGCACCTTTGAAATGCGGATTGCGTATTCTTCTTTTTCAAATGCGGGCATATTTTCCTTTGTTCAAGAATTATGAGTTTTTAGTCGTCAGTGTTCGGTTTTTGGTTTTCAGCAATTAGTTGTTAGTTTTCAGATCTTAGGTTTTTTGATGAATGAGTCTAACATGTTCTTGATTTGGGTGGTTTCTATCTGCAAATCTTCATAGATCTGAGGTGACAAGAGCTGTATATCTTTGCAATGCAAAATTAAATATACCACTTCCGTAGCTGAACCCCATGGCAATTTGAAGAAACCTCGCAAAATCTCTTCCACCTTATCTTCCGCATCCTTCTGCAATAATAGTTGGGACGGAGTTCGTGTCACCCACGGTGTGATTCGTTTTTTTGCCTGGTAAATTTGCAGTGGGGAAATTCTCATAGAGCTGAGATGTAATGCCCGTAGACTGTCCGTAAAGAAGACGTCAAAAAGTCTTCTTTCAGCAGATAACAAATCACATTTTTGCTGGAAGGAATTATTTCAGTTTCCGGAGGACTGATGCTTTCTGGAGCCGACTTGTCAAAGACAACTGAAATCGTGGCCCAGCCGTTTTCTTTGCGCAGTGCACCGTATTTATTCTGCAGTTCCTTTACTCTGCTTTCCAGATAAACATCATTTTTCAGCACGAATCGGTGCTCATCAACACGGATCATTTCAGGGACCAATTTGTCTGCATCCGTTTCGGCTTCAAATTCAATCAGGCTCATTTCATCACGATGCGCAAGTGCGACCTGAATGCTATCTTCGGCAGCAGTCCCGTGAAAAATAGTAGTACCGGGGGCATTGCTGAAAGTGTTGCGGGCAACAATCGTGGTTTGAGTTTGCAATGCTGCTTTGATTGCCCTCGGATGGATGACTTTACTGCCTTCGTTGGCCATACTGAGGATTTGTGATGCACTGACTGCATCCATAAAATCCGCCTCAGAAATTTGACACGGATCACAATTTGCGATTCCATCAACATCCGAATATATTTCCACCTTTTCTGCTTTCAAGGCAGAGGCCAACGCAACCGCGCTCGTATCACTGCCGCCGCGTCCCAGAGTACGCACATCTCCTTCGGCGGTTGCTCCCTGAAAACCTGCCACGACCGCAATTTTTCCTGCGTTTAATGCGCTTCTGATTCGAGACGGATTGATTCCCAAGATTTCAGCGTTTCCTGGATTGTCATCTGTTAATATTCCTGCCAGACTGCCCGTGAAGGCTTGTGCCGGCAATCCGTTTTGACTGAGCAAGTGGGAAAAATATGCAGAACTCAGGATTTCTCCAATACTCATCACTGAATCCAACTCTGCCGGATTTACCGGTTCACCAAGATCTTTCAGCAGAGAAATCAAAGTATCGGTTGCATAAGGCTCACCTTTGCGTCCCATTGCGGAAACCACCACAACTACCTGCTTGCCTGAATCCGCATGGCTGCGGATATGTTTAATTGCGTGGGCTCGTGATTCTTCACTGCGGACGCTGGTTCCGCCAAATTTCATCACGATGATTGAATCAGGGGAGCCGTTATTTTTCTTCATATTTACTCGGATTATTTATTAAATCTACGGAACCCTCACCAAATTTCTTTTGACAAGTTCCTCTGCAATTTGGACTGTATTCAGTGCAGCTCCTTTACGCAGATTGTCGGAAACACACCACATGTTCAGTGCATTATCTGTAGAAAAATCCCGGCGGATTCGTCCAACAAAAACCGCATTTTTTCCTGCAGCATTGATTGCCAGTGGATAAACATTATTTCCTGGATCGTCTTCAAGTTCAATTCCTGGAGATGCTTCCATCAGTGTTTTGATATCTTCTACTTCAAAGGCTTTTTCGGTTTCAATGTTCAGGCTTTCACTGTGACTTTTAGCAACAGGTACCCTGACAGTAGTGGCAGTCATTTTGATTTTTGGATCCAGAATTTTTGCAGTTTCCAGAATCATTTTCATTTCTTCTTTGCTGTATCCGTTTTCCAGAAATACATCAATGTGCGGCAAAACATTGAAAGCAATCTGATGCGGATAAACTTCGGCCTGCACTTCCTTTCCATTTGCAAAGGCATGAGTCTGGTTCTGCAGTTCCTCAACTGCAGCCTGTCCGGAACCGCTGACGGCCTGGTAAGTACTAACGATCACACGTTTGATTTTGTATGTGTCGTGAATCGGTTTGAGCGCCACGAGCATTTGAATTGTAGAACAATTTGGGTTTGCAATTATTCCGCAATGATTTTCCAGAGCCTCCGCATTGACTTCCGGAATGACCAGGGGATGTTCCTGTGACATTCTGAAAGCAGTAGAATTGTCGATTACCACGCAGCCCCTTTTAACTGCTTCAGGAGACAATTCAAGCGATGCACTTGCACCGGCACTCATAATCGCGATATCAACGCCGGAAAAAGCATCCGCGTTTGATTCCGCGACAGTGTATTCTTCACCACGCCATTTGACTTTTGTGCCAGCGTTTTGTGCAATATCGAGCAGGACTAGATTCTCGATTGGCAGATCACTTGTTTCCAATATGCTGCGCATTTCGGTGCCGACATTTCCCAGGGCGCCGACTACTGCAAAAGTATATTGTTTCATCATTTCTTCAATTCCTTAGTACTTTTTGTAATCAGCTGTTCCACGAATATTCTTTTGTCATCCCGAACGTATGTGAGGGAACTTTCTAGCTCTCAGCTTTTTTTCAGCAAATTCTTTTACCCTTGTTTATCATCTATTGTAACTGATAAGTTTATTAAAACTGAAGCTAAGTGGCAAGCGGCTTATGTCTAACTGTCCCCGGTTTTTCGCAGTTGTCTCTTCGTGCTCATGAGTCACGAGTTCTCGTAAGATACTAATATTATTGACTACAGCTTGTTATACCGACAAAAGGGGTAGATCCGATAAAGTGCTGATATCGTGCCCGATACCTCACATACGTTCGAGATGACACTACAAAACACGTGACTGTCGAGTTTCGTGCATAAAGCAGTTTTTTTCGGCTCTGATATGTGTATAATTAATCCAACTGAGTTTTGGTTCATGTTTGCAATGTGGATGAAACCGGTTTTCATATTATATAATATTCTGAGACAGGAAGAGATTAGATGCTGAATATGAAGCAGGCTGCCGAACAGGTTTTGGTGCTCGCAGAAAAAAAGGGACTGAAAGACGTTGATGTTGTGGTTGAACGCAGCGAAGCGCTGGATGTGGAAATACAGGAAGGTAAAGTGGAAAAGGTTGAACAATCCACCAGCCTTGGTTTGGGAGTAAGAGTTCTCGATGGAGGCCGTACCGGACTTGCATCCACAGAGCGGCTGAGTTCAGAATCCATTCAGCATGCCTTTGAAAATGCCTGTGAAAACGCAAAACTGCAGGATCCAACTGAAGTTAAAATGCTGGACGCACCGGCAGAAATTCCGGATTCTGCCTCACTTGAACTTTACAATCCCGAACTTGATCAGTTGAATACAGAGGACCTGACAGAACTTGGGTTGTCAATAGAAGATGCAGTCAAAGCTGCAGATAAGCGTGTAGTTTCAATTCCGTATCTTGGAGTTTCACGCGGAAGTAATGAATCGCTTTTGCTTTCCAGCAGAGGTGTTTTCTACAGACAGCAGTCAAATGAAGTTGCCGCCTGGTGCGGCCCACTTTTACAGGATGGAGATTCAAGAAAATCCGGAATGCAGATTTTACATCGCAGGGAATGGGATCCACAGGCAGGTAAACGAATTGGCACCGAAGCAGTAGAAAAGGCGGCAGAACTGCTGAGCGCAGCTCCAATAAAAGGTGGGAAATTACCGGTGGTGCTGGACGAACATGTGGCACCTCGGTTTTTGGGAATGTTCTTCGGAGCCTTTTCAGCAGAATCCGCACAGCGCGGAATGTCACGTCTGCAGGGAAAACTCGACGAAACAATTGCCGCTCCGGAACTGACTTTGCTCGATGATCCACACCGTCCGGGCGGGAACCGCTCATGTTTTCTCGATGCAGAAGGCTTTTTGACAAAACCGCTGCCGCTGATTGAAAATGGTATTTTCCGCAATTTTTTATATCACGTTGAATCTGCCTGCAAAGAGAATAAAAACTCAACCGGACATGCTTCACGCGGATATTCCGGTGGAATCAGTACGCGTTCACATAACCTGGTATGGCCGAGAGGTGATCACAGTCTGGAGCAGCTTTGTTCACTAAACAACAAATGTCTGCTCGTCACCCAGCTTGAAGGTCAAGCCGGCTGCAATCCTGTCAGCGGAGATATTTCAATTGGAGTACAGGGTTTTCTGCTGGAGAACGGACTCCGGATTCAGCCTGTTGACAGCATCACTGTTGCCGGAAACTTTTTTGACGTTCTGCAAAACATCCGGGCCAGCGGCAATGCATACCAACCTGAACTCACGCATTCCTTTATTCCGGCACTGCTGATTGAAGGCCTGACTGTTTCCGGATAAGTTGATGAAGATCCGGTCCTTCATTTCACTGGATTTGCCTTTGTCACTCAGGCATGAATTGTCCGGACATGCTAAACTCATTGCCGGACAGGACAAGCGTCAGAAAATTCGCTGGCTCCCTCCTGAAAACTATCACCTTACTCTGGTCTTTTTGGGAGACGTTGAATCCGTGAAGATCTCCGCTCTGCAGCTCGCCCTGGAACGAAAACTGGAGTCAACGAAAGCAGTTCCACTGACAATTTCCGCAATTACACCTTTCCCGTTTTCACGTCCAAGAATTGCTGCCGCACTCGTTGAACATACTACAGAACTGCTGCGGCTGCAAAGCGATGTGGCAAACTGCGTGCGCAAATGTGGAATTACTCCGGAGAACCGCCGTTTTGTTCCGCATGTGACGCTTGGACGATTGAAACCGCATGCAGGAAAAACAATTGATTTTCAAGCAAGGAATATTTTGTTGTCTGGAATTGCAGATTCCGTGACACTTTTTCAGAGTGAATTGACTCCGGACGGAGCTATTCACACGGCTTTGGCGGAGATTCCTTTGAGGACTCTTCCGGAATAAAAGAGAGGAAATAGGATATTTTGCTGCCTCAAGTAAGATAGCTTATTCGGAATGTGTTTCCTTCTGCTTCTGTACAAATGAAACAAAAAACACAAGGATAATTCCCAAGAACAAACCGACAACTGAACCAAGCGAAACAATCAGTCTGCGGTTAAGCTCGATGCGGTTATTTGGCGGATAGGTGATCTATTGTTACCGAATGCATACCTTCTTCTTCAATTTAGATTGAACGCAGCAGGTCAATCTTCTACTGAAAATCACGTAAACCGTAGATGAAGGAGTCATTCTCAAATTGCTGTGGATAAGGAGCAGTACACTGAACATTTTCGGAGCTTGAGTTTGTGGGTTATCAAGAGTGGGTTTTGAGTCAGTTATCGGCATAGTTCGTTTTATGGATCTTCAAATCATTACAGCATAAATATTCTTGTAATTGCAGCAAGATAAAAGAAGTTTTCAGGTTAGAGCAAACAATTTGACAGAGACTTAATCTCTGATAATGTCATGCATGACCCGTTATACTAACTGAAATTTTTCTGGGAGGCAATTGAATTTTGAATTTCCGGAATGGAAACGTAGTCAAGATAGCGCAGTATTTGACCCAGCAGAAGCGGAAATCTCTTCTGCATGAGCAAGGCTATTTCCAGTTGTTCTGCAGTGAGTTTGCGTTCACGCAGCAGCAGGTCGCCTAATTTGCGCTTTGAAGAAGCAACAGAGAAGACCTTGTTTTTTAGTTTTGAAAGAGGCTGCAATATAGAGTTCTGCCAGGTTGGATTTACTTTTCGAAGGATTTCAACTACAAGGGATCGGTTTGCAGCGTTAAGACGCTCCAGGGCCTTGATTGCAGAGGTAGAGATTTCGATATCCGGATCTGTTACATATGCCAGCAGATACTTGTTTACCCCTTGAAATCCGCATTGACCAAGCGCCTGTATAACCTGATTCCGGTTTGAATTTTCTGAATTTTGCAAAAGGTGAAGTAAATATTTCACTCCGCCTTCATCCCTTTTTGCAGCAATTGCTTCCAGTGCAACCTGACGCACATACTGATTTGCAGAAAGCTCAACGCAATTAATCAGTTCTTCAAGTGAGAGATTGGTAGTCTGGCGGTTTACTTTAATTTTTTCATTATTTTGAGGAATATCTATTTTTTCCCACCACGGTTTTTCGGCTTGGTTTTCCTGCCTTCTCTTATTAAAAAAAACTGAGGAAAACTTCTGTCTCAAATTAGAGGTTCTGCTGACCGTTTTTTTACTGGAAGAAGCAGCTTCATAGGCATTCATTTTCTGCAGAAGCTCATACGCTTCTGTTACCTGCCGAAATTTTTCCGCATTCCCTTTTCCTGCAGCCGTATCAGGATGATAGCGCATCACAGACTGACGATAAGCCTGCTTCAGCTGCTTTGGGGATACTCCGGGTTTTACACCCAGTTCATAATACGGATTAGTTACCTGCTGTTCCATGACCTTTGGTCCGAATAGTTTACTAAAAAATAGTTCTACTTAAGTACTTTCTGCAAAACACAGTCCAACTTGTTTTCAGCAAATTACGAAAGAGTCAGGAAGCAGTCAGTTTCACCTCCGGGAAGCGCTCTAAAAACTGACGCGTTACTTCTTCGTGGTCAACCGCAATAGATTGCGGTTCATTCCCATTTGAAACTCTGAGGAGATTATCGAGTGCATTCCGGACAGCCAGGATAAGGCTTTCATTATCAGGCGCACTGTGAGGAGTCAGCACCACATTTTCCAATTTTCGCAGCGGCGAGTTTTCCGGCAGTGGTTCCACTTCAAAAACATCCAGTCCGGCAGCAGAAATCTGGCCGGAAGTCAAAGCCTCATAAATAGCATTTTCATCCTGAATATAACCGCGCGAGGAATTGATCAAAAGTGCATCCGGACGCATTTTCCGGAGTGAATTCCTGTTTATTAAATGGTGGGTAAAGCTGGTTTTTGGAAGGTGGTAACTGATGATATCAGAACTTGAAAGCAATTCTTCCGGAAAGAGATATTTCAGGCCCCACTCTTTTTCTGCTTCCGACTGGCGCACGACATCAAAATATTGAACCTTGACACCCAAAGCCACAGCCCGCTGCGCAAGGGCTTTTCCTATGCGCCCTAATCCATAAATCCCGAGGGTTTTTCCTGCAAGTTCTTTGTTTCTGTGTTTTAAATTTTTCCAGGGACCAGAAGTTACAGAACGGTGGTGAAACAGCAACTGCCGATAGAGTACGAAAATTTGCATCAAAACATGCTCTGCAACCGAGACCGCATTGGCGCCGTTGTTGCTGGCAACTAAAACGTTATGATGTTTTGCTTTTGCCAGGTCTATCCGGTCGTAGCCGGCACTCATGGTTTGAATTATCCGCAGTCTCCCGGCGGTTTCATACTGTGAATCGCTGGGATTTACCTGTCCTATGATTGCATCTGCTTTTCCAAGCAGGACATTCAGTTTTTCATCCGGATGAGAAAAATCAGCCAGCGACAGTACAAAAGAATCCGGAGCTTCCGCTTTGAGTCTTTCAAACAAAAGTTCATATTCTTTGTTGACAATAACATTGAACATAACAAAGCATTAAAAAGTATATCCGAGACCAATGCCGTATTCTGTAGAATGCAGAGCCACATCCTGGCGCTTACCGTTGCGCAAAACTGTCAGGTCATCAAAACTCAAATTTCTGCGCTGATAAAATAACAGCACTTCCATGTTGCCGTAAGCAATGCCGGGTCCAAAAAAATAACCCATTCCGCTGATGGAAGACGCTTCTGAGGAATCCTGGTTTCCTTTCACTTCGGCTTGACCGCTGACAGGAATCCGGACAGAGGCTTCAAATATCATTGAAATATTCCTCGTCAGTTCGAACCCTGTATAACCTGCTCCAAGTTCCAGTAAATGGGCTCGAAAAACTCCCTTATAGCCTTCCGACGAATCGGGAGGATCTT
>ENA-UPTF01000575-UPTF01000575.1-marine-metagenome-genome-assembly--contig:-NODE-575-length-25300-cov-6.501328_pt1 | contig 25300 bp, 21 predicted proteins | sample MGYA00238166_ERZ767019 | MGnify/ENA primary metagenome ERZ767019 (study PRJEB28930, sample SAMN06266391) | marine metagenome | isolation source: Sea water from 250 m depth | place: Atlantic Ocean | study... | reverse complement strand
GTTCACGAATCATCAATTGTGCTTCCAGATTGCTGAATCCACCGATTTCCGGAGTACCGGTTCCCGGTGCATATACTGGATCCAGACCATCGACATCAAAACTGAGGTATGCCGGTTCTTTGCCTACAATTTCCTTGGCCTCATTAATGACATCTTTCCAGCCGCGCTCGAAAAACTCTTCGATATATATCACACGCATTCCGGAATCATGACTGAACTTCCAAATATCCGAATCGTTGAGGGAACCACGGATTCCGATTTGCACTGTGCGCTTTGGATCGAGCAAGCCTTCTTCAACTGCTCTACGGAAAGGTGCGCCGTGGTGAAACTTGGATCCGAGATAATCATCACCAGTATCACAATGCGCATCAAAATGGACCATTCCTAGGGGCCTTTCTGCAGCAATCGCCCGAAAGATCGGCAACGTCACTGAATGATCACCTCCGGCAGACACAGGTAATGCACCGGAATTATGAATTTCATGGTAGAAGCCTTCAATTTCCTGATGGCTTTGCTCCAGATTAAACGGGCCTTCCACCCATGCATCACCTACGTCTGCAATCTTTGCCAGAGCATAGGGATCAATTCCGCTTGCCGGATTCATTTTTCTGATAAGACTGCTCTGATTCCGGATTTCACGTGGACCGTGCCTCGCCCCTGCCCGATTGGTTACACCTCCGTCAAAAGGTATTCCGACAAGGGCAATATCAAGTCCGTTTGCAGTTTCCTGAAACGGAGTCCTGAAAAATGTGGGTATGCCTGTGTAACGCGGACGGACCTGAGGATTTTCAAACTCTGGATAACGAAATCTTCGTGACATATCATCTCATTTGTCTTTGCAGCAAAAAGCTGCGTGGTTTAACTTTTATATTTTTTCCAGTTCAGATAATTAAGCAAAATGGCAAGCAACGGAATGCCCTTCACTTAACTCCCGCCAGAGGGGTACTTCTTTGCGACAGCGATTTTCAGCCAAGGGGCAGCGCGTGTGGAACCTACAACCTGGTGGGGGATTGACAGGACTGGGGATTTCACCCTCCAGTTTCTGAGCTTTTCCACTATCATCAGGATCGAGAGACGGAATTGCCGAGAGTAAAGCTTTAGTGTATGGGTGACTAGGGTTGTCGAACAACTTACGTGTGGGGGCAGATTCAACCAGAGTTCCGAGGTACATAACTGCAACATGATCGCAGATATGAGCCACCACGCTAAGGTCGTGGCTGATGAACAGAAATGTTAATCCAAGTTCATCCTGCAGGGTCTGAAGTAAATTCAAAATATCGGCCTGTATAGAAACATCGAGAGCTGCAACGCTTTCATCTGCAACTACAAAGTTAGGATTGCAGACTAGAGTCCTGGCAATGGAAATACGCTGTCTTTGTCCTCCTGAAAAGGCGTGAGGAAAGCGCCGCAGGTGTTCCAAGTTAAGTCGACATTTTGCAGCCATCTCTCGCACCCTTTCATCTGTTTCTTCACGGGTTTGAGTTAGCCCCATGACCTCAAGTGGCTCTGCTATTATGTCCCGGACAGTCATGCGCGGACTGAGTGCAGCATATGGATCCTGAAAAATCAATTGAGCCAACTTACGGTAATTATTAAGATCATTTTTCTCCAAACTTCCAACATCGTAGTTAACATCACGACTGTCAAAAGTGATATCTCCTGAACTGATGGGTACAGCCCTCAGGATGGCTCGCCCTAAAGTCGTTTTGCCAGATCCGGATTCACCCACCAGACCATAGAACTGTCCGGGCATAATTTCAAGGGAGACATTATTGACAGCACGCAGCATTGGTGGTTTACCAAAGAGGGTGCGTCCTATAGGAAATTCGACGTTAAGGTTTTTAATACTGATTAGTGGCTTTTCTGTCATGCGATCTTTTCTTTTGAATCAATGGCAAAACATGAAGCAGAATGTCCGTGTCCTAATTTAATGCGTTGCGGAACAGATGAGTTACAGCGATCAGCCAAAACTTCTGGACAACGAGTGTGGAACACGCATCCGGCAGGACGTTCCAGTGGACTTGGAATGTCTCCTGGAATTGGGGTCAGCGGCTCATCTAAAGAGTCGAGTTTTGGGAGAGCGTTGATTAATCCCCGTGTGTATGGATGTGCAGGAGATTTTAGAACTTCACGAACTGGACCGCTTTCGACTATCCCTCCCAGATACATTACGGCAACTCGGTCTGCAACCTGGGCAATGACTCCAAGGTCGTGAGTGATGAAAAGGATTGCCATCCCAAATTCGGAAACCAGATCTTTCATCAGGTCCAGCACCTGTGCCTGAATTGTCACATCAAGCGCAGTGGTTGGTTCATCTGCGATAAGTAATTTAGGCTTTGTCGAGAGAGCCATAGCGATCATAGCCCGCTGACGCATTCCGCCGGATAGTTCAAAAGCATATTGATAAAAGCGCTTCCCGGCTTCATCGATCCCGACCCGCTCAAGCATTTCAACTGACAGTTCGGAGCATTCCCTTTTTGAAAGCGAGGTGTGGATCAGAAGTTGCTCAACCATTTGGTTGCCAATCGTGATCGCAGGTGCAAAGCTGGCCATTGGTTCCTGGAAGATCATTGAAATTGCTCCCCCGCGCACGATTTCCAGTTCACGTGAACTTTTCAAAGACAACACCTCTACAACTCCAGATTCCAAATCAAGATGAATACCGCTTTCCGAACTGTATACCGCGTTGGATGGATTTAGTCGCATAAGTGATTTCGCCGTAACCGTCTTTCCAGAGCCTGATTCACCAACAAGCCCCAGTACCTCACCAGCATTGATTTCGAATGAAACATTTTCTACAGCTGTGATACGACCTTCGTCCGTATCAAATTTTACATTTAGATCTTCTACCGTCAGTAGGGTCATTTTTTGACATCTGAATAGGGATCTGCTGCATCACGTAATCCATCACCTACAAAGACAAAAGCCAGAACAAAGGCGATGAAGAAAAGGACAGGGATAAAGTACCACTGATAGTTTAGTAGCACATCTACTTTGGATACATTCTGCATCAATGAACCTAAGGAACTTACTGGATCAATTAGACCTAATCCGATAAAGCTGAGCGCAGTTTCAAGTCGAACCATGTAAGGAAAAGTAATCATCAAATCTACGATAATATAACTCGTGAAACTGGGCAAAAGGTGTCGGCGGATGATGTGGTTAGAGGATGCACCGCATAGTTCGGCAGCCAGCACGTATTCCTGACTTCTTTCGCTCAGCAGGTGCGTGCGGATACGGCGTGCCAGAGTAGGCCAACCTATCAGTCCAAGTAACGAAGAAATCACAAAAAATACGGCTTCTGCACTCCATTCTTGTGGTAAAAAAGCTGCCATTGCCATGAATAAAGGAAGCGGCGGCACAGTCCTCATGGCATCTGTAATCATCTGCAGTACCTGATCAATCCAACCACCGTAATATCCGGATATACCACCAATAACGAGTGCCAGCACAAACGCGATAAAAACACCAAGTGCTCCACACTTAAGAGAAGTAAAGATCGCACGGAGGGTCCGGGAATAAATGTCTTTGCCGCTTTTGTCAGTCCCAAACAGGTGAACACCCCCTTTATCAACACCAAATAAATGAGTGTTGAAGGTCAAAGCCTTCACGTCCAGATCAAAGGCCTCACCCGGAAAATCCCAGTCAATGTTTATGTAGCTGTATTCCCAGCCTTCAACGAAGAAATGCATGTAGCGCCGGTCCTGCCGATCAATGGAGATCACCCAGCGAAAGTTGGTCTTGATCGAGCGTTCCCGCTTAGTCCCGTAGATGAATGGGCTGAAGGAAAAACCGTTCTCATCCCAGAACTTTGGAATCTGCGGGGGGCCATTCTCATACTGCTTGTCCCTGCCAGCCATGGTCGGGGCATATGGAGAGAGAAATTCGCTAAAAAAACCAGTCAGGATCATCAAAGTAAGAACCCAGCCCGCAACCATTGCGGTGCGGTTGGTCTTGTAGCGTGCCCGAATCAGCTGCCCTTGGGAAGCAGTGAAATATGCCTCCTTCTGGTTCTGATCGGTGGCCGCATCAGCCTTGTTTGAAAAAAAGCCCATCCTCTTTATCCCATCAGTCCCTGACGGACCCGCGGATCCATCAGCGCTAGTATGATGTCAGTGACAAAATTCATCAAGACGATAGCTGCGGTCAAAACCACAAGAATGGCTCCGGCCAACTGCTGATCATTTGAAAAGGCCAGTGCGTCAATCAGCAGAGCACCCATTTCAGTGAGGGTCATGATCAACGCCACTACTGGCAGGTCGTTGAAGATTCGGTTGAGGTCAAAGCCGAGTGAGTTTATCACCGGACCCAGAGAGTGCCTGGCAGGGTAGCGCCAGAGAAGCTTGCGTCCAGAAATGCCCCGTGCAGATGCAGCTGTTACGTAGAGTTTGCCTATTTCATCGAGCATCAGGGCGCGCACCGTCTGCAAAGCAAATGCGGTCGCGGCCCAGCCGAGGATGAAAACCGGCAGCCAGGCCCTTGACATAAAATCCATTAATTTGGCAAAGGACCAGGCCGCGTCTCGGTATTCCTTGGAAAACAGGCCGGACATGGATTCGCCAAACAGCACGGTAGTCGTGAGCATGATCATCAGCGCCAGCAGAAAACTGGGCAGCGCGAGGCCGAGGTAGCTGATGAAGCGCACCAAGTTGTTGGCAATCGGGTTCCTGGAAACCGCAGAGTAGATGCCAATGGGGATGGCCACAAGATAGGAAAAAAATAGAGCAGCCAGGCTTATGCCAAGACTGATCCAGACCTTGTCACTGAGAAGATAATTGATGTTCAGTCGAAGAATACAACTGTCTCCAAATTCTCCTTTAAAAAAAACATTGCCCATCCAGCTGAAGGCACGTATCAAATAGGGCCTGTCCAGCCCAAGTCGCCGCTCTTCGGCACGGATGTCCTCCACGGTGATATTCTGGCCCTGTGTGTTCTTGAAGGCAATGTAGCGTTCCGCGCAGTTGCCCGGAACCAGTTCCATCATTGAGAAGACAATGAATGACACAATCACCAACGTCAAAATTGACATCACTGCACGCATCAGCGTGAACTGAAGGAACTTTAACATAAATTAGTAAAGTCTGGCTGAAAAAGGACCGGACAAATGAATCGCCCGGTCCGGACACAGTAGATATCAATAAAATCTACTCGTCTAAATACCACTGTGTACCCCTGTAAGGATAAGTGCGGTAATACTCGTAGGAATGCGTTTTGAACTCAACAAAGTTCTTCAACACATTGCGGCGATAAATCGGAGCGGGCTTCTGGGCCACGCCAATCTTGAGTAGATTTTCCGTCATGTTCTTGACCATCCGTCTGCCCAGTTCCTTAAACCGGGGAGAGCCTATGGCGGCTGATTGGAACTCGTTGACATCAGCAATCAACTGCATGACATACGCCGGAGGCTTCACGCCCTTGGCGCCATTCGAGTCAACATACTCCGCCCAGAGCATTCCGGTACGGTGACCGAAGTAGTTTTCAAACGGCGGAACCCAAAGCTCGTTGTTCCCCATCACAATGGCCAAAGGTTGGCTCGAACGCCACATGCCAACATCAAGCGTGTTCGAAGATTGCTGAGAACGATACTCGTCCGGAGTGACTTCTTTGACTGTGGTTTTAATACCCACTTCGGCCCAGTGCTGGCCGACCATCTCAACGATCTGAGGATCAATACCCTGCGTGGCAAACTGCATATTGATCACCAGTTTTTTACCATTGGGAAGTTCGCGAGCGCCATCACCGTTTGTGTCCTTCATACCAAGTTGATCAAGCAGGGAATTAGCCATGCCCGGATCATACTGGATCATGTAGCTTTCCCACTTCTTATCGATGAAGTCAGGCATAGGGGAAAACCCTGTGTACTGCTTGGGTGTTCCTTGACCGAACAACGCGACCTCATTGATCTCCTGCCGGTTAATGGCTACCGACATTGCTTTGCGGAAGCGCAAATCACCAAAAACCTTACGTTTGTCTAAATCTTGATGCGTTACATTTAATGAAATGTTAGACAGGGTGATCTCAGGTTTCAGGTAGATCGTGTAATCCCCTTTTTCCTGACCTTCCAAAAGCATGGGAGCCGAGGACAGTTGCAGCGACTGCGACTTGTAATCCGCTTCAGCGTTAACCAGCGTGAGGATCCTTAGCTCGTTGTCGTTTTTGTACACCTCATCCTGCTCGCTGATGTAAGGCAGCTGGTTACCCTGCGTGTCAACGATGTGGAAGTATGGATTAGCAACGAGATGCCGACCTTCTGTGGTATCCGTGATGTAGATGTGACTTTCCAGTGTCGGAATTACGTCAGCCGGAAGCTTTGCTACCTTGTCCGGAGAATTCAGTAGAGGCGACGGAGTGTCGGTCCAGTCTGAATTACCAAAGTAGGCCTTGATCACTGCAAGACCATTCTCAAATCCGGCTTTTTGCGCCAGCTTGTCAGCATTCGCACTCAGTTCCGGATGATACGGGGCCAGAAAATGCTTGGGCTGAAAACCCTGCGCGAATGAAAACGCAAAGTGAGCCAACAAACCCGGCTTTGGAGCAGGCAGGTTGAAGACGACTGTCTGTGGATCAACCACATCGACGGTCATGCGTTTGCCGCCAACAAGCACGTAATCCTTGGGCTTTTCCATAATCAATGGAGAAAGCGCAAGATGGTCGTACCAGAACTTTACATCCTCGGCGGTAAACGGTGCACCATCAGACCATCTGTGACCTTTGCGCAGGTAGAAAGTCAATTGCGTGAAATCGCTGTTCCACTTCCAGTCCTTGGCAATGTTCGGGACGATGGTCTGCAGATCGTCAGAGAAACGTACAAGATTGACGTGACGCACGGACAGGAAGTCTGATGTCCCTGCCTCAGTAGCGTTCGACAGTACGTCAAGTGTGCCACCGTATTTCCCAATCGACTCGTATGGAGCATAAACTAGCGGCTCTGACGGCAGTCGATTTGCAACGGAAGGAACTGAACTGGGGTTCCCACGGATTTTCCCGTTGAGTCTGGTAATATCCGGATTGCCCTGGAAGGTCATTTTGCAGCCCGCCAGTTTCTCGAACTCTGCAAGTTCGTACTGCTGTGGATATTTACCGGCTTTAACACCCTTCATATCCGAGATGGTAGATGCCGGGCATCCAGCCCAGACCGTATTTGCCGCTGTCAGCAGCAAGATGGATAAGGCAATAAAGCCTACACCCATCATGGTTCTTTTTATTTTCAAGTAAAGCATAATACTTTCTCCTTTTACTTGGTTAAACCAGATTTCACTGCAAACTGGCCACCATGGTCAGGTGCAGACATTAAAGGGGTCTAGCTGATCTGGAACTCAGAAAGACCTCAGCCTACTAAATCGAAAATATACCACAAATTTTTTAATGGATTGCCCCAAAAAAACAGGTTAATTTTTCGTACAAACAAGGTTATAGAGAATTATAAAATATTTCAAGTAATTTTTAACAGCTTCCTTATTACCGTGAATTATCGATCCTACTCCAATGAACCAGTGAACCCTTATATCATTTTCAACCCTAGCATAAACTCCTTATAAAACATCTTCTGTAATTATGTTTCCTGGAACAAATTACTTCCCCACACCCCAGAAACAGCCCCCTTATGGATATTCATTTGACCATATATTTAATGAGTAATCGAAAAGGACAACATTCAAATAATTTCAGCAACCATGTTTAATACCGATTCCATCTTGCATTTGAGAACCCGAACAATTTAATATACAATTCAGGAATGAGACTAAAAGTCCCATTTAGTAATTGTCCGAAAAAGTTTTCTCCCTTTATCTCAAACAGGTCAAGAATAAAACATGAAAAATATTTTTTTTGATAAAGGTTCTGCCATGCACCGTACTCTTGCCATCCTGGAACAAGTGGCAAACTCTGATCAACCCGTTACATCCACTGAGATTAACGTTAATTTAAATCTCCCGAAAGCTACCATTCACCGCCTTTGTTCTAAACTTGAAGATGAACAATTTTTACAGCGTGAAATCGACGGCAAACGTTTTCTGCCTGGACTTCGTCTGAGACAAATTGCTTTGGGAGTTTTCAGTAATGAACATTTTCGTACACAAAGACATGCTGTTTTAAAACTACTCTCAGAGGATATTGGAGAAACCTGTAACATTTCTGTTCCAGATGGGAGTCAAATGAGATATATGGACCGAGCTGAAACCCATTGGCCATTACGCATGCAGCTTCCAGTGGGCACTATGGTTCCGCTTCACTGCACCTCCAGTGGTAAACTTTTTCTCAGCCTGATGCCTGAAGAACAACTGAACCGCTTGATTGGCAGTTTAAATTTAGAACAAAAAACGGAGAATACACTGACAACCAGGAAAAGTTTGGAAAAAGCTTTGGAGAAAATTCGAAAAAAACAAGTTGGAACAGATAATCAGGAATTTATTGAAGGAATGGTCTGTGTGGCAGTACCAATTTACGACAGACGGAAGCGCTTATTTGCCACTTTGTCAATTCACGCCCCGAGTTCCAGAATGACTCTGGAAGAGATTTCTCGTCATGTACCACGCTTACAGAAAGCTTCTCATGACTTGAGCTTGATTACTGATCCCGATGACAATTAGTCTTCTTTTACAAATAGATCACAAAAACATTTCGAACAGATTACTTCTTCTAAAACTCCGTGCCTCAGAAGCTACAAATATTTTGTCTAATTTCTATTGCGCCTAAAATCTTATTTACTTTACTCGTGAGACATGAATTATCTTAAGATACTGCTATCATTAACTTATGCATATCATCTCGACTTAAGGGAGAGATCTGCTAAAATACTGATATTTTATAAGATCCCTTACATAGTTCGTAATGATACGTAAAACTAGTGACTGTCGAGTTACTTTAATAATTTAGTATTATTTGCTAAGATGAAAAAACAATACGGAGCGATTCTGCTGGCCGGCGGACTGTCATCACGCATGGGGCGGGATAAGGCGAGCCTCGAAATAGGAGGCCGGACAATGCTTGAAAGACTATTGTTGATCTTGCGTCCACTCGTAGCTGAAACAGTTGTAATGCGTGCACCGGGACAGATTCTCCCTCGCATTTCCCGGGAGTTACAAGATTGGATCAAGCTTGGCACGGACTCAGTGGCAGAACGTGGACCTCTCCAGGGTATTGTTGATGCCCTACCTCTTTTGAGTTCAGAGATCGACAAAGTGTTCCTGCTTACATGCGATTTACCATATTTAACTGAAGAGTGGCTTCAAACTTTGCGTGATATTATGACAGACGAGTATGACCTTGTCTGCACAGAAGAGGGAAATATCACTAATCCGCTTTTAGCTCTTTATCGTCGTCCTGTTCTAGAACCAGCCGCAGAACTACTTGCCAAAGGGAAACGACGCCCAATATTGCTTTGGGAAGGATGGCGCATGGCCCGTCTTTCCTCTCCTAAAGAAACTCCATGGATTTGTCAGGATGTAAACACTCCGGATGAATTTAAAAAAGCACAATTATTTTTTCAAAGAAAGCATGATTGATTTATACACAGCCCCTACTCCAAACGGTTACAAGGTTTCAATTTTACTCGAAGAACTCAAACTGCCGTACAATGTAGTCTCTATTGAACTCGAAAAAAAAGAACAAAAAAAGACTGAGTTTCTCAAGCTCAACCCAAATGGCAGGATTCCTACCATTGTTGATCATGAAAACAATGATTTTACCGTTTTTGAGTCCGGAGCCATTTTGATTTATTTGGCGGAAAAGTCCGGAAAATTTCTGTCTTCTGATCCCAATGGACGCTCCGTGACACTACAGTGGCTGATGTTTCAAATGGGCGGAATAGGACCGATGCAGGGACAAGCTCATGTGTTTTATCGCTATGCTCCGGAAAAAATTGAATACGCAATCGAACGCTACCAAAAAGAAACCCTGCGACTTTACACTGTGCTGGATACACAACTCAAAGAACATGAGTATCTTACCGGTGATCTTAGCATTGCAGACATCGCCACCTGGCCCTGGGTCAGGAGTTATCGCTGGGCAGGTTTGGATATTGAAAATCTTCCTCATTTACAACGCTGGCTCGATGTTTTGGCCGAACGCCCGGCTTTTCAGCAGGGAATTGAGGTACCATACAAGATAGATCGAAGTAAGATGACTGCAGAGCAAACTCAGGAAAAAGGAAGTAAAATTTTAATATAAAAAAACTAATCATGTCTTCCCCACTTCTTTCTGTAAAAAATCTGTCAGTTGATTTCACACAAGGCGATCGAGTAACACATGCAGTGAGCCACGCCTCGCTGGAATTGAACAAAGGTGAAACGCTGGCTTTAGTAGGTGAAAGTGGATCCGGCAAATCTGTTACCGCCCATTCTATTCTGCGACTCCTGCCTGCTTCCTCATCTCATCCTGACGGCAATATTGAATTTGAAGGGGAAAATTTGCTCCAAATGTCTGAAGCAAAAATTCGTGGTGTCCGGGGTAACCGAATCGGGATGATTTTTCAGGAACCGATGAGTTCTCTGAATCCACTGCATACGATTGAAAAACAAATAAACGAGGTCTTGTTTGTTCACCAGGGTTTAGGTCGAAAACAGGCGCGTGTACGTACGTTGGAACTACTGGAAATGGTGGAAATTCAAAACGCAAAAAAACGTTTAGGCGCATTCCCGCATGAATTGAGCGGAGGTCAGCGGCAGCGGGTAATGATTGCCATGGCACTGGCCAACAAGCCTGATTTACTAATTGCAGATGAACCGACTACAGCACTCGATGTTACAGTACAAGCACAAGTTCTTCAACTTCTTCGTCAACTTCAGGAACAATTTAAGATGGCTATTCTGCTGATTACACATGATCTTGGCATTGTACGAAAACATGCTGACAGAGTTGCAGTGATGACTCAGGGCAAGATAATTGAGACCGGAAATACAGAAGAACTTTTTTTGCATCCTCAGCACTCCTATACAAAAATACTGCTGGAGTCAGAACCTGGCGGGCAGCCTGTAACAGTCACGGATTCTACCACATATTTTGTCTCAACCAGGAATTTAAAAGTCTGGTTTCCAATCCAAAAAGGTGTTTTGAAAAGGACCGTTGATCACGTTAAAGCAGTTGACGGCGTCAGTTTGGAAATCCGCAAAGGACACAGTCTCGGTGTTGTTGGAGAAAGCGGATCCGGAAAATCCACCCTCGGACTTGCTTTGCTCCGTCTGATAAAAAGTGAAGGGGAAATCCAATTTGGTGATGTTTACCTGGACGCTTTAAATCAAAAACAGATCACACCGATTCGGAAGGCAATGCAAATTGTATTTCAGGATCCGTTTGGAAGCCTTAGTCCACGGATGACTGTGGAACAAATAGTGTCGGAAGGCCTGGAAATCCACAAACTTGAAAAAGAAGAAAATCGTGAAGAGCTGATTGTACAGGTTCTCAAAGAGGTCGATCTCGATCCTGAATTAAGACATCGCTATCCTCACGAGTTTTCCGGAGGACAGCGCCAGCGCATTGCCATAGCCCGTGCCCTGGTACTCAAACCCAGTTTTTTAGTACTGGATGAACCGACCTCCTCACTTGACCGCTCAGTACAGTCTCAGGTTTTAGAACTGCTTCGTAATTTGCAGAAAAAGCATAACCTGACTTATCTGTTCATAAGCCATGATTTAAAAATAATCCAGGCACTTTGTCACGATATCATCGTCATGAAAGACGGAATTGCTTTGGAAGCAGGGCCTACCGCGAAAATTATGAATAATCCTCAGAATCCTTATACTAAAGCTCTACTGAAAGCAGCTTTTTAAAAGGGAAACATCACTATTTCCGCGGATTTACATGAGACAACTGATCCATCTTTTCACCAAAAATTTCATAGGCTTTACCAAATCCTTTGACGAAAAGACCCGAATTCGGCTTCAGTCTAATCAACTGAAAATCGGCAAGCATACGTAATGTTTGCATCAGTTCACCGGCATAATCGTCAAAAAGAGGCATCATCTTCATCCAGTCTTGTGATTCACGCACCACTATTTCCGCATCACAATCAAAAGTAAGTCGCTTTCTGGCAAATATATTTTCAGCCTGGTCTTCAGGTTCTATAAACATGATTCCAGCCCTTAAGTCATGAAGTAAATTTTTTGTATGACTGGCCAGTGCGCTTATATAAATATAAAACTGATTATTTTGATCTACAACAAAGGGAGCGTAGCTGCTTTCCGGACGTCCATTTTTGCCGATTGTGGACAACTGCAGACTGCGAAATTTTTTCAAAAAGTTCAAATATTCAGTTTTTGTCTTTGTAAGCAAAACTGCTGACTGATTCATTTTTGATTCCTGAAAAAGTGCTTTTTGAAATAAACATTAACACGAAAAAAATATTTATCATATTCATTTTTTATGTATGCCTTAGATGCCTAATATTGAACGACTTTATTGCTCTTTGATTTAGTATATACAATAATATTTTTATTTTTTTGTAAAAAATCTTTAACTTATTTATCAGTTATTTATGGGTAACTTATTCATCTTTTTAGAAATCTTTTTTGTTGATTTTACCCTTCGATTTACATTAAATTAGTGAGGCCAGTCTGGTACTGAAACCATTCCACGGACAGGGAAAATATTAAGCCTATCTCAAGCAAAATATTAACTGATTTAGACTTGAGAAAAACAGCAAATGGATTTGAAATATAAGAAAAAATGGAGCTGAGTCATAATCAATCATTAGAATTTAAAGAGTGCCTTAGACGTTCTTTGCCTTCTCATGTAAGCCAGTCATGGTTGGATTCTCTTCAGCTGCTAAAAATAACTCCTTCAAGGGTTGTATTAGGCGGAATTCAACACAAAATATACCGTTACGAAATCAAGACTAATCACGAATCTCTCCTGAAAGAAGTCCTCAACGAACTTTTCCCTGAAAAAGCCCCATTTTCAGAGAAAAAATTCGAATACAAAATATGCAGTTGTACAGGTCGTAAGAAATCCGTACAAACTGAATTTGATCTTAATCAAGATCAAATTGCAAACAAAAATAACGATCTGGAAATAAAAAATTCCAAGTCAGACTTTGCAACAGAACATCCTGCAGGAAGTACCAGCTCATATTCTCTGGATTCCTTTATCCCGGGTAAACGAAACCTATTGGCAAGCAGGGCTTGTAAAGCAGTCGTTGAAATGCCGGGTATAGCCTTTAATCCTTTTGTTATTTATGGTGAGTCCGGATCAGGAAAAACACACTTGCTTGAAGGAATCAGCAATGAACTCCAGCAAAGTAATCCCAAAAAACAAAGAGTTCAGGTTTCTGCAGAAGATTTTTTGAATGATTTTGTTAATCATCTCAGATTAAGTAAAATGAAAGAATTCCGTGACCGTTACCGAAAGGCTGATGCTTTTCTACTGGATGATTTGCAGGCTCTGGTTCCATCTGCAAAGTGTCAAACGGAACTGCTCTACACAATTAATGCGTTACGCAAGAAAAAAGCGCAAATTGTTATAGCCTGTCAGGAAGCGCCAACACAGATTTCCGGACTAAGTTCCGGACTACGGGGAAAACTGGATTCAGGGCTGACGGTTGATATCGGAATTCCCGATGATCAAACCCGGATTGCAATTCTTGAGAGCAAAGCTAAAGAACGTGGAATTCCACTGAACAATGAGCTGGCAAATTTTATCGTGAAGCATATTAAGGGAGGAATAGGCCGCATGGAAGGAGTTCTGATGCGTCTCGGCGTACATGCTTCATTGCTGAATGAAGAGCTTACTATAGAATTGGCTCGTTATTCTCTGAAAGACTGGCTTGATGATTCTGCAAAAAAAACCAACTTTGAGCAGCACTCACATGGTAAATCCACAGTTACTATAGAAAACAAAATCCTGCAGCATATCTGCATAATGTTTCAAATTTCTGAAGAAGGACTTCATTCATATCGTCGTGACAGAAAACACATCAAAGCAAGACAGGCAGCCGTATTTTTGCTAAAAAAACTTACTTCACTATCCCTGAGTGAAATCGGCAAAATCATAGGTCGTGACCATTCAACTGTCCATGCTACCTTGAAAAAAGTCGGCGAGAGAATGTTAAAAGATGATTTCTTTCAAAAACAAATGAAAACTTTCCTGCAGGAGTTTGAAGAAAAACCTGTTTCAAGGCGGGCCCTTGAACAAAAACGCAGCTACCGTAATTGAGTCCCGGATCAATTAATTCAGCAAAAGCATTTTTCTCCTCTGTCTACTATAATTGCCTTTCCATACAATTTCAGCTAAATTTATCTGCAGACACTATTTCCACTGGGAACAAACATTCAGTCTGATTGTTTAATGAGTCTTAGATCAATCCTGATTCTTTTCAGATTGCAGGTTCTAATAATTTTTGCTTCTTCCGGATGTACAAGTTTGCAGAAAAAGATTTACATTAGCCATCCAGACAGTTTGCGCAAACAAGTTAACATGGTTTGTTCAAACATAGATACGTCCAACTTCATTGTCAGAGATCTTCGAGTCTGGCTGAATCAGAAGGACGGCAAAAAGATTGAATTAAAACACTATAATTCTCTTCTTCCTGACGGCTATTATTTCTGTACCCGGCAGCAACGGAAGTCATCAATTCTCGAATGAATATACTAAATGCCTGAATCTGCTCCAGTAAAAATTCTGATCCGAACACCAAACTGGCTGGGTGATATGGTTTTGTCAAGCGGATTTGTCCGCGCTGTTCTTGAAGCCTTTCCAGAATCACAGGTTGATTTAATCGTTAAATCCGGATTCGAAAAAATACCGCTTCCACAACGTGGACAAATAATTCCTTTTGATCCAAAAAAAGAAACTGCAGGAAATTTTGGAAGAACTTTGCGTGCTGAGAATTACGATTATTTTTATGTTCTGCCTCCAAGTTTTTCAGCTGCATGGATGGCACATAAGAGCAAAATACCGCACCGGATCGGCTATTCCGGAGAATTCAGAAGTTTTCTGCTGAGTTTGGCAAAAAAGCCGAAGGGTATCCCACGCTCACAACACTTACTTAAAGAGTACCTGAATTTATTGGCACCAGGGCTTTCTACAGAAAAATATCCTCCGCGACTAGAAATAACCCATGAATGGGTGGAAAAACAACTTGGCTCCTTGGAAATTTCTCTTCCGGAATCTTTTTTTGTCTTCACTCCGGGGGCTATTTTTGGCCCGGCAAAACAGTGGCCTCTAGAACATTTTCGTACACTTGCTACACTACTGCACAATGTTTTTGGAGATCCAATTCTCATTTTAGGTACCGAAGCGGATGTAAAATCTGGTGTTGAAATTTCTCTGGGACTAGACTTTGTTCAAAATTATTGTGGACAAACTTCAATTTCGGAATTGCTCGCAATTTTAGCAAAAGCCAAGTTACTGGTTGGGAATGACTCTGGAAGCATGCATTTAATGAGCGCATTGCAGCGTCCGCAAATTGCCATTTTTGGCTCAACCTCTCCCGACTGGACTGCACCAATCAATCCTAATGCGACTGTACTTAGCCGCAATTTATCCTGCTCACCCTGTTTTTCAAGAACTTGTCGTTTTGCTCACTATGACTGCCTGAAACGAATTGAGCCTGAATTGGTACTTGAAGAAACACTAAAACTCCTCACTGAAAAAAACCAGACTGAAGCTTAAATCAGCTTCCAGATTGATTATTCATTCAGTTCTGATGATAATTAATCTGAGATGATTGCATTTTTTTGCATTGTCGGATATTTATTTATCCTCAAATGTACAAAAGGATAAATTGAATTCTCTCAATTTTACATGTAGATAGGATAAGCAAATTTTCACTTAGATTTCTTTGTACAGAATCATTATTTTCAGACATAAAAAAACCAATGGATTGGATACAGGCCATAGTGCTGGGAATTGTTCAAGGATTGAGCGAATTTTTACCGATCAGCAGCACAGCTCATTTAAGAATTGTTCCGGAATTACTCGGTTGGAGTGATCCGGGGACAGAATTTTCTGCAGTTATTCAACTGGGTACACTGGTTGCGGTGTTGCTCTTTTTCCGTAAGGATGTAGTCCAACTGTCCTCTGCGGCACTGGAAAGCCTCTGGCATAGGAACCTGTTTGAAACTCCAGAATCAAAAATGGCCTGGAGTATTGCAGCCGGAACTATACCAGTAGTCGTCTTAGGTTTGGGATTTAAGGATTTCATCAAAAACGAGGCACGTGAACTCTGGGTGATCGGAACTGCATTAATAGTGCTGGCAATTTTTCTTTATCTTGCCGAAAGACTTTCGTCTCGCAACCGTGACATTAAACAATTAAGTTTTTTACAAATTCAATTAATCGGCCTGACACAAGCTTTGGCTCTGATTCCCGGCTGTTCCCGTTCCGGATCCACCATAATGGGTGGTTTGATGGTGGGTTTAAATCGTGAAGCTGCTGCAAGATTTTCTTTTGTGCTGGGATTGCCTGCGATTTTCGGCAGCGGTTTATACGAATTGAAGGAACTAATGGAAATTGGAATCAGCAGTGACCAATACATAAATTTAATTCTGGGAATTCTAGCTGCATTTGTTGTGGGCTACCTTTCGATAGAGTTATTGCTGTGCTTTCTCCGTAATCACGGCACTTTGGTTTTTGTAATTTACAGGATTGTGCTGGGAACTGGGATTTTAATTTTTTTGGTATAATAAATTAGTTATGCTCTTCGCTCAAATCAGTGATCTTCATATACCCCGAAAAAACACAAAAACATACGGGATTGCGCCGATGGCAGAGAATTTAGTACTCTGTATCGACCACATAAATCAACACCTGCCAAAACCGCACCTGTTTCTGGTCACAGGTGATATTACCATTGCGTGGCAAGCAGAAGAATTCAATCATGCCGCGAATTTTCTAAACCGGTTTGAGATGCCTTTTTATGTCATTCCCGGCAATCACGACGACCGAGACATACTTCGATCAACTTTTGGAAAACTAGCGTGTCCTGTTGAATTTGAGGGGAAAATTGACTATGTAATTGAAGATTCAGATCTTCGTTTAATCGCTTTGGACAGCACCTTACCAGGAAGTCCGGGTGGTGAAATTACCGAAGCACAGGCGAGTTGATTCGATGCCCGGTTAAACGAAAAACCTACTCAGCCGACGACGATGTTTATGTACCACCCGCCAATAAAATGCGGTGTCCTTGAAACTGAAGTGGACTGTTTTATTGGGAAAAAACTTTTAGGCTTGGTTATCATCAAGCATCAACATGTTGAAAAAATATTTTGCGGACATATTTATGTGCCGATCAATACAGTTTGAACAATACTGTATTCAGCACGGATCTAAGAATGAGGATGCAGTTGGTACTCGATTTGACGCTGAAATGTGAATCAGAGTTTGTTTTGGAAGCACCAACCTATCACTTAAATTATTTGGACTCCTGATAAAAATCTTATCACTCATAACAGTTGTTGCAAAACCAGTTGACAGACCTTATTTATTTGAAGAGCAGGACGTAATCCGCTCTCAACAACCCTACACTTTATTCTATCCATGAATGGCTTTCGTTGTGAGTTTTTGTTAAAAGACAATCCACAATTCCGAAAATATTTTTGGATTCTTCTTCTTATAGAATGTGTTTGGTTAGCTTTGGTCTCGTCTGTGCCTGCTTCACAGAATTCAATCGAACAATCCGTATTCCGTATCACAAATTATCAGCAAAGTCCGGACTGGAAATCTCCATGGAAAATGAAGCCCACGAGCCAAGGACAAGGAAGTGGATTTTTAATTCATGACAATTGGATTTTGACAAATGCACACGTGGTAAGTGATTCTCGAATGCTGCTGGTGAATAAAATTTCAAGTCCGGAACCGTTTCTAGCAGACGTGCTGGCAATTGCTCACGACTCAGATTTGGCTTTACTTAAAGTACGTGATCCCAAGTTTTATCAGGATTTGAAACCGCTGGAGTTAGGTGGTATTCCGGAGTTACGCAGCAGGGTCCGGGCCTATGGATATCCTCTGGGCGGAAAGGAACTATCACGCACCGAAGGTGTTGTCTCACGTATCGAATTTGGAACTTATGTGCATCCTGGTATTGATTCACACCTGCTAATTCAAACAGATTCTGCAATCAATCCCGGAAACAGCGGCGGACCAGTAACACAATCCGGACAAGCAATCGGAGTTGCTTTTCAATCCAATTTGAGACTAAACGATGTTGGTTATTTTATTCCTGTTCCACTTATAAATCGTTTTCTGGCAGATATTAAAGATGGACGATATGATGGAGTACCTGAAATTGGAATAGAAACCAGTTCCCTTATCAATCAGCACTATCGTCAATATTTGGGTCTTCCAGAAGATACCGGAGGAATACTTGTAGAACGGGTAGTTCCACATTCATCTGCAGACGGTGTTCTTTTAATCGGAGATGTACTGACGAAAATTGAGGATTTGCAAATTGACGCAGCAGGAATGGTGCGTTACAGTGAGCAGCAAGTTACATTTTTTATTGAAGCAGAAAACCGACAAATCGGCGATTCCCTTCGACTGCAGGTTTGGCGAAAAGGCAAATTTATAAACCTGACACTCACACTCAAGGCACCGCCGTTTGGCTCAGAAATGCGAAACAGCTATGATGAGCTTCCAGAATACGTTATTTTTGGCGGGCTGGTTTTTATTGCCCTGAATCGAAATTACATCCATTCTCCGGGGAACATAACTCCACCGCTGGCTTATGAACACTGGTATCGTGAAATAGAACGACCGCGAACCCGTCACGAACAAGTAGTCATTGTTACACGTGTTCTGCCTTCTCCAGTCAATAGCGGCTACACCAATTTACACAATTTTATAGTAAGTAGTCTGAACGGTAAACCAGTCCGATCGCTGGCACATTTGGAGAAGATGCTAAAGAATATGCCTCCAGAAACAACCAATGTTGTCTTTGGAAGCGAATGGCATAAAATCCCTTTAGTTCTGAATTTTAAAGAAAGTCTTGAGCAGCATAATTCAGTTTTCAAACGTTACGGAATTATTGACGGTTCCCGTATTTATGCCGACAAAAACAAGGATTCTCAGTGAAACAAAATAATTTTCTTTATAACCTTTTGAAATGGTCCATAACTGCTACGGTTTTTCTTTTTACTTCAGTATTACAGGCTGATCCTCCGGAAATAAAACCATGGTTTCAACAGGCCGTTCTCCTGAAATCTTATCAGCAGTCTTTTGACTGGCGCACTCCGTGGGAAAAACGCGAAATCCGGACACAATCTGGAATGGCCCTGGTTGTACGCCTACCCGTTTCTGTGAGAATTTCAGTATCTAAAAATGGAAACAACAATAATCTGTACCTGCTGACAACAGCAGAGATTGTTTCCGATGCAACTCTGATTGAGGTGACACGTAAGGACATTCGCAGCTCCTTTCAAGCCAAGCTTGTGCTGATGGACTATGCTGCAAATTTGGCATTACTTCAAATCAATAATTCAAAATTTTGGCGGAACCTAAGACCTGTGAAATGGACTCCTTTAAAATCATCTACTGATCATGAGGCAAAAGATATTTATTCCCTGAAAATAAAATCTCAAGATGAGTGGACAATGGAGTCCGGAACAATAGACAGAATGGCAGTGGGACACCGGGAAGTAAGCAATGCCTGGTTTCCTCTTTTAAAGCTGAACGGAATTTCCCAAAGCGGTCAGGGATACCCGCTTCTGCAGGATAATGAAACTGCAGGAATGATCCTGGATGCAGGTAATGGAGAAGCTAAGGCAATGCCTGCTGCAATGCTGCTTGAGTTTTTGAAGCACGCAGGCAGTAATCCTTACCGGAGCTTAGCACATCGTGGTTTTGTATGGAGCAGATTACCGCAAAGCAGTACTTACAATCATTTTCAAATTCCTCCGGAAAAACCCGGAATTTGGATCAGCATGGTTTTGCCTTACGGCACAGGTTCTGATGTTTTGATGCAAGGTGATTATTTGACCAAACTGGGAAAATGGACGCTTTCACACGATGGTAAAGTTGAGCATCCGGATTGGGGTATTTCCTTGTTTGATTTGCTTTTTTTAGCTCATTTGAAAGTGGGAGATTCAGTAAAACTGGAAGTAATCCGTGAGGGTAAGCCTGTTGTTTTGCAAACAAAAGTTTCTGCATACGAAGAGAATAGTCGATCAGTTCCCTTAAAAATTGTTGGAACAGCTCCGCGATATGTTATAGAGGGTGGTTTTTTATTTCAGGAATTGACCTTGAATTACCTCAGAATCTGGGGTGCAAATTGGCAAACACGTGCTCCTATGCGGCTGAGGTTGTTTTTGGAGCAAAACAAAGCTGTATCGATTTACGAAAATAATAAAACTGATATATCTTCGACCGGAACAAAAATATCCTCTGAACATCCTCCCCGGATTGTTTTAGTGTCACAAGTTATTCCTGACCCACTGAACATCGGTTACCAAAAACTTTCTAATGCAGTGGTTTTACAGGTAAACGGCAAGCAAATACGCCGCCTGGAAGATGTTAGCACAGCTTTTTTAAGTCCAATAAATAATTTTCATAGAATTGATTTCCTTCCAGGTTCAGAGCGTTTGAGCGTCATTTTGCCAGTTGCTGAGCTTGCTGATGCCAACCAGCGAATTAAAAATAATTTCCGTATTCCAAAACTTCAATCGCTCTAAAATCTGAACTCCATAACCGTTTATTAAGAAAACGTAATTTCCATTTAATAATAAACAACATGAAAATTTTCGCAAAAGATCATGTCCAACTAAAATCCTATTTAAAAGCCGCCAGTGAATGGATTGGAGAAGAGACTCTGCGCTGCATTCTGGATGAAGAACCAAAGGAATATCTTTATGATTTGATGCGTGATTATCCGCAGCGTGGAGGAAAACGATTTCGTCCTGCACTAATTTTACTAAGTTGTGAATTATTTGGAGGTGATCCGGAAAAAGCCTTGACTTCTGCAGTTGCGCTTGAATTGTTTCACAATTTTGCACTGGTTCACGATGACATAGAGGACGAGTCTTTATTACGTCGAGGAGAACAGACATTACATCTCCAACACGGAATCGCCCTGGCACTTAATGCGGGAGATGCTTTGCTGGGACTGGTACATGAAACTTTGCTAGAAAATCATTCCAAATTAGACGGTAATTTGGCAGTAGAGGTCCATCAACATTTGAACAAAGTGATGCAGGCTACTTTTAAGGGGCAGGCACTAGATATAGGCTGGGTAGCAAACCAGACTTTTCCTGATCGTGCTGAATACCGTGAAATGATTAGCCGAAAAACAGGCTGGTATTCCGGTCGAGGACCCTGCATATGTGGTGCCTTGATTGCGGGTGCTTCCAAAACAGAGCTGGAAGCAGTCGGCAGATTTGGAGAAGCAATTGGAATCGGATTTCAGATTCGTGATGATTTGCTTAACTTAACTGAAAAAAGCGAAACTGAAGCTCCCAGCGCAGGTGCAGGCGGTTATGGTAAAGAGCATGGAGGTGACATTGCTGAAGGGAAACGCACCTTGATTTCAATTGAACTTCTGGAACGGCTTTCTGCAAAGGATGCCGAACGAGTACGCACAATTTTATTAAAAACTCGAGAAGAAGTTACACATGCCAACATTGACTGGTTTATTTCTCAAGCAGAAAGTACAGGAGCACTGGAATCTGTAACAAATTTTTGTAAAGAACAGGCAACTCTGGCTTCTGCAGCTTTGGGGAATTTACCTGTTAACCCTGCTAGTTCTTTGCTTGGAGAACTGGTGGAATATTTGACCATAGAACGAAAAGCTTAAACAACACAAAAAAAGAATCGACAAAGCATCTACAAACAGATAAAATCTGAGGTTAGTTTTTAATCAATTATTTAGCAACATCCTGAAATCTAAGCAGACATGATGAACCAGATTGCAGAAAAGTTGATAAATTTGCTTTCTGTACCGATCAAAAATGAAGGTTATGAACTTCTAGATGTTGAATATAATAAACACGGATCTAACCAGACTGTTCAATTAATTATTGACAGTATTAATGGAATTGGGATTGACGATTGTGTAGCCGTAAATCGAATCGCACAGGAAGTTTTGGACAATGAAAACCCAATTTCTGATTCTTACACCATAGAAGTTTCGTCTCCGGGATTATTCCGTAAACTAAAGACTGCTGAACATTATAAGACTTTCACGGGAGAACGAATCAGAGTGCGGCTGCAGCAAAAAATCCAGGGAGTAAAAAATGCGGTTGGAAAATTAGAAGATAGTTCTGAACAGGAAATACGCTTAAAACTGGAATCAGATGGGTCTGAATTGGTAATCCCATATACCCTAATTACAAAAGCTAATCTCGAACCTGAACTGAAATTTTGAATGTTTGATAGAACTTCAAATACAACATAACACAAAAAAAGGTGAATTTTGAAAGAAAACTTATTTGAAATAATTAAAGACTTCTCTAGAGAGAAGGGTTTGGACCATGAAGTTGTGATAAAACTGGTAGAAGAGTCGCTTATTCAGGCCGCTCAGCGCAAACTGCCTTATAGAGAAATAGAGGGACATATAGACGAAGATACCGGAAAAATTAACTTATTCCATTTTAAGGAGGTTGTTGAACTTGTTGAAGATCCTCACAATGAAATTTCTGTCGATGAAGTCTTTGAAATAGACCCTGATGCAGGACTTGGAGATGAGGTTGAGTATGAAATTAGTGATCGCGAGTTTCAGAGAATTGCTCATTCAACACGACCCATTATTTTTGGCAGTTTAAAGGAAGCAGAACGACAAATGGTTGTTTCCACCTTTACAGACAAAGTAGGAGAGGTTTTAACCGGAACTGTCTTGCGGGTCGAACCAAACGGACGTGTTGCTTTCAGTTTTCAAAATAATGTCGAAGCCTATTTGTTCCGGAGAGAGCAAATATATGGTGAAAATTTTTCTTTTGGAGACCATGTCAGAGTGTTGCTGTTGGACGTAAATGATAATCCGCATAAAGATTCTCAACTTACAATTTCCAGGACACATCCTGGTCTACTGATCAAGCTGTTTGAAATGGAGGTCCCGGAAATTTATGATGGAATCGTCAAAATTGTCAATGCTTCAAGAGAACCTGGCCGCAGAGCAAAAATTTCAGTTTATTCTACAGATGATGAAGTCGACCCAGTCGGCTCATGTGTTGGCATGCGCGGAAGTCGAGTGCAGGCTATTGTAAATGACTTAAATGGAGAAAAAATAGATATAGTCCGCTGGAGCGAAGACATTGACCAATATACTTGCAATGCATTGGCACCGGCCGAAATTGACAGTCTTGAAATTGACGAAGACGCACAACAAATTGATGTTGTTGTTGCACCAAGTCAATTATCACTTGCAATTGGACACAAAGGTCAAAATGTGCGTCTGGCTTCAAAATTAATCGGTTACAAAATCAATATTGTTGCCACTGAGGAAGATGAGCTTTCCATAGATGAGCAACTGGAAAAAGAATTTGCAAAAACTAAAGAAAATAGTCTCAAAAGTATAGAAAAATCCGAGGATCTGCCTGAAAGTGACATTGAAGAAGCTAAAGAAACTGCAACTGCATTGGAAAATCGGGACTCGCGTCGACCATCCAATACCGATGCTCAGTGTGATCGATGATGCCAATCGATACCACATACGGGTGATGGCCATGGGTCCGTGCAGTGGAACAATTCACACAATCGCAAGCGGCTTGGGGCAAGCCGGCGTCTTGTGCTACGCCTAGAAGGACGGCCTCAATTCTGGCCACTTTCACCTCGCTCCCACAGGACGTCTACCAAGGGGACGAGAAAACGTTCCGAATAGCTACCCTACTTCGACATTTTCGAATGTCGAGCCGAGTTGTTTTGTTGATTTCGCTCCTTTGCCTTCGAGTTTGAAACGCAGCTTAAGGTTGGTAGCGGATTCTGCGTTTCGAAGTGCATCATCCATCGTGATCAAATCCTTCTCATGAAGAGCGAACAAACACTGGTCGAATGTCTGCATACCGGAATCTGATGAATTTTCCATACCTTCCACCAATCGCTCAATCTCTCCTTTCATAATGAGATCGCGGATATACGCGGAGTTAAGCATGATCTCAATCGCAGCCACGCGTCCGCCGCTGTCTTTTGCAAGTGGAATCAGTCGTTGTGAGATTACCGCACGTAGATTCAGGCTGAGTCCCATCAACACTTGTTCGCGGGACGTATCGGGATAAAGATTAACGATACGCTCAACTGCCTGGGATGCATTGTTGGCATGCAAGGTGGCAAGACAAAGGTGGCCAGTTTCCGCGAAGGACAATGCCGCTTCTAGCGTGTCAGGTGTTCGAATTTCACCAATCTGGATCACATCTGGCGATTGTCGCATCGCATTCTCGAGCGCTGTTCGAAATGAAGCTGTATCAATGCCAACTTCGCGCTGCGTAATAATGCAATGCTTAGGCGCGTGGTTATACTCGATCGGGTCCTCGACCGTAATAATGTGGCCGCGAGTGTGCTGGTTACGATACGCAATACACGCAGCCTGGCTGGTGGACTTGCCGCTGCCAGTACCACCGACAAACAACACCAGGCCCCGCTTGCTGAGCGCGATCTTTTCCAGTGGTGCTGATGGAATCCGCAAGTCATCAAAACTCGGAATCTTGTCCGCGATGCGGCGGGCTACTAGCCCTACTGAGCCCTGTTGCTGGAAAACGTTGACGCGGAACCGGCCGGGGAATCCTGGAGGGATCAGTGCAAAGTTGTGTTCCTTATCGCCTTCAAACTCTTTCTGCTGGCGATCGGTCATGATCGAATAAGAAATTTCCTGACATTTCTGCGGCGTTAGCGTATCTGTCTTAAGGGGCAGTATTTGGCCATCAATCTTCAGGCTGGGTGGCATACCCACCGTGATGAAGACATCCGAGGCCTCTTTATCAATCGCCATCTTCAGCAAATCGATCATTTCCATTTACGCTCTCCCGCCCTTGAATCGTCAATGCGTCGTCTAGTTCGTGCACGCTTAGGCAAATTTACTTGGGTCTACAGCCAGCGGCCGCGCAGTCTCTGCATCAATCAAGTTTCGTTGGATAAGATCCAGTAGCGACTGATCCATGGTCACCATGCCATGTTCTCGACCCGTCTGAAGCATACCGTATATTTGGGGTACCTTCGCTTCGCGGATCAGATTTCGTATTGCACCGGTGCCAATAAGAATCTCGTATGCCGCGCAACGACCGCCGCCCTTTTTCTTCAACAACCGCTGTGCTACCACGCCCTGTAAGGATTCGGATAACATCGCTCGCACCATACCCTGTTCGCCGGCCGGAAACACGTCGATGATACGGTCGATCGTTTTTGCCGCCGAAGACGTATGCAAGGTGCCAAACACCAAATGCCCTGTCTC
>ENA-UPTF01000574-UPTF01000574.1-marine-metagenome-genome-assembly--contig:-NODE-574-length-25308-cov-7.179105_pt1 | contig 25308 bp, 28 predicted proteins | sample MGYA00238166_ERZ767019 | MGnify/ENA primary metagenome ERZ767019 (study PRJEB28930, sample SAMN06266391) | marine metagenome | isolation source: Sea water from 250 m depth | place: Atlantic Ocean | study... | reverse complement strand
ATCTTCCGTTGCTTTTTTAGATGGCATTCCTCCAACAGAACAATATGCTTTCACAGTACAAACCATGCTAGAACCCATTGATACATATCCATTTGCCTCTTGTAAGCTCCTTTCCAGTTTCCTTCTAAATTCACAGGCTTAGGATCTGCAGCCAAGTTTGCAGTACTCTTATAATCAACAATGTGTAATTTTCCTGTCTTGATATTTTCCCATGCATCATCCAATCCTCCTCCAAAAAGAATGTTGGTTGGTTGATGCACAAAATTAAAATGATGTTCGTTTAGCCCAAACTGCATAGATCGTTCCTAGAAAACCATATCCTCATGATCAAAAGGCCTTAAATGTTCAAGGCCATTATCAACCATGAAGGGATGTGGTCCTTTACCTCTATATTTATTGAAATCCCTTTTTAAGAGAGTATCAGTATTGATATTCAGATTGTTGATGTTGAACGTATTGTCATTGTATGTTTTTTGTGAAACATTAACACCACCATTTCTAAATATTAAATCAATAAAATACCATGCAACTAGAAATATACCTAATGGTAATAGGGGGGTAAAGCACAATAATGTTCCAATGAAAACCCACCATGTACTAGCCATTTCTAAAATCCTACAGCCATTCCGCCATCCATAAATCCACCACCGTCACCACCAAAGTCTCCACCTTCACCACCATAATCACCACCAATATCACCAGCTGATCCATCTGCATAACCTTCATTGTATGCCATGTCCACCTCTTGCATATACGAAGCAGAATTCATACCCATACTACCCATCATAGTTCCCATCATAGCTCCATTTGCAAAACCCATTATCATGAATAATGGAAAAACGGTTTTGTTTTTATCAACTTGTTCACGAAACAATTGTTTATTTTTGCCATCAAAAGCAGAACGAATCTTTTGCCATACAGATTCTACCTCTTTACGTTTTGTAAGAAGAACTTGTTTTCCTTTTTCAGTCAGATCAACAGGATCATATTCTGACTTAAATCCTATATTTGAAGCAAATTCTTTCAGTCTTTCTGTCATTTTCTTATCCATTATACGATTAAGCCTTGCAAGATACTGTTTGTATTGAGGAGTATCTTTTTGCCTCTCCATCTTTTCTTTCTCACTAAAGGTTATTTCACGGTCAACTTTTTTGATTAATTTGCAACGAAGTAATTTCTCAAAACTATCAAGCTGTTTTTCAAGACCAATATGCAAACTCAAAAGTATGTTTTCACTTCTTTGGGATTCCAATAAAGTATAATCAGTAGTATCTAGATCTTCAATTAATTTAGAAACTTCATCTTGTTCCTTCTTATCCGCCTCTGCTTTTTCCTCTTTTGCTTTGTTTTCTGCCTCCAGCTTTTCTTTTTCCTCTTTTTCTAGCCTTTCCTTTTTCTCTTTTTCAAGTTTAGCCATTATTTCATTATCCCGCTTTTCTTGTTCCTCTTTTGCTAACCTTGATTTCTCTTTTGATAACTTTAATCCCTCTTGTGTCTCCTTTGAGAATTTCTTCATTGATCGGTAAAGTCCGTCCCAATTATTGACAGAACTCTCTTGACTCTTCTCATTGGGTTTTTCCATTCTATGGTGATCGCATACTTTGAAATAAATCTGATCGTATGTTTTGGAAATTATAATTGAATAATAATGTATGAAAATCTAACGGCTACTCAAGATGTTAATTAGAGCTACTCTTCTTCTTCTTCAGGATCTGATTCTCTTCGGCTAGGTCTAATTGGAATGTAGATTTTTGTCATTAACATACACCAAAAGTAGATTCAATGAATATGATGATGGGTTACGAAACATTGTCTCTTTGGTTAGATTGAATGCATCGACGTCAACCGACCTTGCATTCCGTGGAAATTGATCTTGATGTGGTGTAATAGACAATGCACAACAGTCCGATTGATCCTAGACGAATTGGAATTTCATATTCCGTCAAAAATGCGGTGGTGGTTCCAGCTACGGTACCAAATATCGAGATGATAGAAAATCCGATTGGACCACAACCACAAATTCCAGCCGAAGCCCCAATTATTGTTCCAATCATACTTCCACCAATCTTGGATGTGCCTTTCTGTAATCTCTTAATCCTGTAAACGTTCATCGGGATGACAATTGCCGATATTATAGAAACCACAATCACCAGGGTAAAACCAAACGCGCTGTACTCTGTTACATGAAGTACAAGGTATGGTTCAACAAAAATGAATTCGGAAAGCAGGGATATTGGTATAAACATGCTAACAAAAACTACTATTCCAAGAATAACGTACGAATAACTTGAAAATACAAGTTTAAGGTTATTCAATTTAGAGCATTGCTTCTAATGTTCTTGAAAAAACTGAGTATGGCTGCGCGCCAGAAATCTTCTTGGTAGTTCCATCAGATGAAACTATGATGAATGATGGCGTTGCTTGTGCTCCCTGCTTGACAGCTTGGTCATAGTTTGCATTAACACGGCTTGCATGCTTTGATGTGTCCATACAATCATTAAACTCATCCATATCCATCTCAAGATTGAATGCAAATGCAACTAGTCTGTCTTTGCTAGCCCATCCATCGTCAACACCTTCCTGGAATGTGTAAAGTGTTGTATGATATTCCCAGTACTTGCCTTGATCATCTGCACAGTAAGTTGCTTGTGCAGCAGGATGAGAGTCACGTCCCAAAAATGGCAGATCTAAAAATACTAGATTTGCTTTTCCACTATCAACATAGGTATTAATCACATCATCACGTGTTGTATGAAACCAGTGGTAACACATTTCACATTGATAGTCGCCAAACTCTATAATTGTAATAGGTGCATCCGGTGAACCAAGCACAGGAGAACCGTTTGTAAGATCTACTGGTGCAGATGACATTCTTGGTTTGTATTCTTGCATTTGCATAAGTGTGGAATAATATGTCGATCCCATGATAACTACAACAGTAACCATAACAACAGCCGCAATTCCAATAGCAAATTTCTTGTTCATCTGATTCCTGCTTTTACATGAGAATTAAAAATCTATCTTGAAGAACTATTTTTGCTTGAAGATACTTACGATTTTCTTGGTTATTATGTCAATTGGGCATGTTTCACAGTAGATTCCGTGCTGCTTTTCAAAATGTACGTCAAGACCATGACTAGTCAAAAACGAGGCAGTACATTTAGTACAAACAAACTTTGAGAATGAATTGTTTGAACCACTCATGATGGAAGGTGTTTTTTTATGAATATAAACAGTTTATTTCACTACAGATAATGAATTTTCACATGGTTATTGTGTTCAACCTCATATGGAGTGACATGTCCACAATGTCCGCAAGAAAATAACTGACCTTGAGGTTGTTTCTCGCGTTCTATCTGTTTGCCATTAATTGATTTGATCGTGATAGTGTCTTCCTTTGATATTACAGCAAAGTTGTGTTTTTCACCAATTGAATCCAAAAATTCCTTGATTGATGTAATAACATCATCGCCATTGACTATGTCATCATCCATGATTGGTGTAAGGATGAACTTGTGAAATTTTAGGAAAGGAACTGCAGCCACCTGATCTGAAACATAAATCATCAATTCATGAAGGATTGGTTCCACTTCATGACAGTTGACTGTTATCATGCCCATTTGATACAAAGGACAAATTTAATCTTAACATTTTCGAAAACTTACCAACTTCTGGTCAAAGTTTTTCTTTCCAAAGAAGATATCTCTAAGAATCCTAAAAGAATTGCATGGATAGTTCTGATATAAGAAAAGGAATTCAGAGCAGATGGGAAGAATATCTTTCAACACATGCAAATCTTTTCACATCAGATTCGCTTGATGGTGCTAGTCCACCATCAGTTTTTGTTGGTTCATATGGATATCCAAAAGTTAGCGTAGGACCAATGGTACCACCTATGCATGGTGATACAACTTTACTTGACAGTCCGGAACTTTGGGTTGGAAAAAGTTTAGAAGAGATTGTGAATTTTCGACTAAGTCTGATTAGAGGTATCAAAAACATACCCATCAATGAACCTAATGGAAGATACATAGAAAATCTTCACGAAGTGGCAATGTCTTCACGTCCAATTGACTCTGAATTACAATTCTATAAGAATCCAAAACCTGTAGCATCTATTGATGGTGAAAGTGCACCGTTTGGTCCCGTTGGTGAAGTAGAATCTGCCAAGTTTTCTTCTACCTCATCTGACAAATCAATCCAACGCGCATACTATGATCATGATCTAAAGGCACAAGATGCGGTAGTATCTTTGTACAATCGAGGTATTGAAATTTCAAAAATCCAAAAATGTTTCAGCGTTGGAATGTTTGGGAAGAAGAGAAAACTTGTCCCTACAAAGTGGAGTATTACAGCAACTGACAGCATAATAGCAGAATCACTTGTGTCTGAAATACTTGAATTTGATTTGATTGATTCTTGCCGTGTATTTTCTCATGATCATCTTGGAAACTTGTTTTCAGTTGTTTTATTTCCACATCGCTGGCTTTTTGAAAATCAAGAAGCATGGCATACTGGTAATGGTATTGGTTTTGGTTCTGATATTGAGGATGCAAAAGGAATAGACCATCCACCTGTTACAGCTGGTGCATTTTTTGCAGCAAAACTCGGCGTTGCTGAATATTTGCTTGAAAAAAAATGTCAAGCATCTGCACTTGTATTACGTGAGATTCGACCTGAATATGCAGTACCTGTTGGTGTTTGGCAAATCAGAGAAGCAATACGCTCAGCTATGAAAAATGAGCCGTATATAGCAGAAAACTTTGATGATGGTGTCACCTTTGCAGCAAAAAGAATGAGTGTTAGCAAGTCCGAGTGGCTTTCTAAGGGTGATATGTTGAGTATGTTGAAGCAAAAATCAATCTCAGATTTTTTTTAGAATTCGAGGTGTATCTATAGCGTATTTATTGAACTTTTTTACTTTGATAGTATGCACAGGAATACAATTCTTGCCATACTGCTTATTGCATCTCCAATTCTATTTGTGCTAGCTGCATACCCAGACACATTCAGTATGAGTTGGAATCAGGGACGTGGTGGATTTTTGTTTGCACTGGCATTTATTGTGGCTGAATTAGTAGGAATAAAATTTGCAGTTTCAAGAAATAATCTCATTTTTGCAATTCCATTGGCTGTAATAACAATAATTTACTTTGTAGCATTAAACTTTGGACTACATGATTACATACTTGATGCGGCTCCTGCATTTAATGTACAGTTAATCTATTCATGGGAATGGTTTTGGGATTTTGTTGTAATGACTCTATTTGTTACAACTAGTGCCGCAATTCTATTTCGTAGAAAATGGATTAGAATTCTTCCTGCAGGTCCAATTTTTCTTGGTGGTAGTGCAATAATTTTATCATTAGATGCATTTTTTCCGTATGATACGCTTGGTCCACTACAATACTTTGTACCTTATTTGGTACAAACAAACGTATGGCTAATCAATGTTCTTGATCTTGGCATGGCAACTGCAAGAGACAATCTTATGTTTTTACGGGGCGAGCACGGTCCATTTGGATTACAAGTATTCTGGCCATCAGCAGGTGTACACAGTGTAGTCATCTACTCACTTGTTATGATGGCATTTTTATTGAAAATGAACATTCAGAGAAAGAGAAAGGCTCTATATTTCGGTCTTGGAATATTGGGTACAATTATTATAAATTTGATTAGAATATTCTCACTGTCATTATTTGCATTAAAAGTATCAACAAATCCAGTAGAATTTGAGGAGTACCATTCAGTTGCTGGTGAAATAATGTTTTTGCCGTGGTTGTTTACATTTTTACTTGTAGTAACTTTCATAGAATCTAGACGTTTGAAGAAAAAAGAAATTGCAACTAAAAATAATTCGTAATATTACTCTGTCCTTCAATCGTTGTAAGATCACTGACTTTCACTCCCAACCTTCTCACTAAATCTGGTTTATCATCAAGCATTTCACGAAGCAATTGCTTGGAAGTTTTTTGTAGCACTTCCAGACTGGACGTTGGATTTTTTAACATTCTTGATTTTGTTTTGTTAGACAAATCAATTTGTGTTAACTGTATTCCAACAATTTTAAACGCCTTGTTTTCTTTGATAATTACTGAGTTTAGATTGTCACATAGTTGAAGCAATGCTTCTTCTAAGAAATCATAATCATCTGAATCTTTTTTGAGTGTTACAATTTTCCCAATCTGGGTAGTAGGAGCCCTAGGTGTTACAGGTTCATCATCAATTCCCCTTACTGCATTGAATATGTATGTGCCAGATTTTCTACCGAACATTTGAACTAAAGAGAAGATATCCAGATCTTTTAGATTTGCAATTGTTTTGATGCCATCCTCAGCCAATCTTTCCTCAGTTTTTTTCCCAATACCATGAATATCTCTGATTTCTAAATCTTCCATAAATTGAGAGATTCTATCAGGCAGTACAATCGTTAAACCATCTGGTTTTTTGTAATTTGATGCAATTTTTGATAGTAATTTATTTCCAGACACGCCAACAGAACATGTTAGTTTTGTTTCTTCTCGAATTTTATTTTTTACCTGTTGAGAAATATGGCTGGCTCTTTTGAAATCATGTTCTATTTTTTTTGATACATCTAGATAAGCTTCATCTCTACCCACATATTCAAACACATCAGCAAATTCTTTAATTATATTCATAGATTTTTCAGATATGCTAGAATAAAATTCAAAGTCTGCAGGCAAAAACACAGAATCTGTTCTTTCTTCTAATCTCTTCTTTGCAAATTTTATTGATAAACCAGAATTAACACCATATTTTCTTGCAATATAATTTGCTGTTGCAACAGCCCCACTATCACCACCTCTATCTGAAAACATACATACCACTATAGGACTAGTCTTCAATTCAGGTTTACGAATCTCTTCACACTGTGCATAAAAATAATCAAAATCAATATGAAGAATTATTCGTTGTTGCATTTTGTTACTTTAACATAAAACAATATTACCATATCTATAAGGAAATTATCTAAATATCATCATGATTTGATATAGTTATGACATATCCTATTTCAGCTGAAAAAGATGGTGTAAAGATCAAACCTGAATTAATGGATACGGAGAAGCTATACCATTGTATATTCAATGATAAAGTTCTATTACTATTCAAAGATCAAAATGAAATTTTGAATTGTTATGAGATTGAGGATGAGCAAATTGTTTCAAAAGTTAAGTTATCTAAAGAAGAGGATATTGAGGAAATATTAGAAGAATATATCTCAAAAGAAAACTTGAAAATAAAATAGCCTTATGATCCTTAAAGATAAAATAAAACTACGTGTATTTATGTACTAGATACGTTATGGGAGAAGAAAATAAAAAGAGTGATGCAGAAGAAATCCTTTCTGAATTTAACAAAAGACATGGAATTCCAGATTCAGAACCAGAAGCACCTTCAGAACCAGAAGCACCTTCAGAACCAGAAGCACCTTCAGAACCAGAAGCACCTTCAGAACCAGCAGTAGAACAGTCAACAAATGGTGCACGTAAAGTAATTTTCATAGGCACAAAAACAATCATGAATTACGTCACAGCTACTTTGACCCAGCTTGCATCTGTACCTGTTGTTACGATCGTAGCACGTGGAAAACGTATTACACAAGCAATTGATGTTTCTCAAATGATTGTAAAACGAATGAATGAAGTAGGTTTTAAAATTATTGATGTTCGTGTATTATCAGAATCACTAAAATCAAAGGATGGTCAAACACGTAGTGTATCTGTCATTCAAATTGATATACAAAATATGTCGGACAAATAATTATTCACATATTATAAATTTGTAAAGTAAATTTGTTTAACCGTACATAGATGAACTAAGATCTTTACGTTCAGTTTCTATTTGTTTCATTTCGTTTTCTATTTGTTTTGCTTGTTTTTCTAATAAAGAAAGATTACATGAAATCCCTGGTACTAATTTTGATATTCCATCACATAGATTATAGGTTGCTCTCAAATCAGGTTTATCAGATTCTGAACCAACTAGTAAAACAATTACATCTTGACCATTTGTTACTCCTTCATTTAATAAAACACCAGGGATTCCTGGTATTGCTCCATTATCAACTGTTTTAATTCCTGCAGATACAAGTTTTCCTCTTGCAGTTCCAGTTGAGGCAACTCCCATTATGCTTTCTGTTTTGGTTTTTACTGTGATACTACTAATAATGGTTGAGCATTTTTTTTCTGCAGCCCATTTCAATATCATTTTTGCAGTATCCTTGTGCAAAGAAACATCAAGTGTAATGTATGATGAAAAGATTGCAGTTTTTAGATCATTATTGATAAAAATTCGTGTTGGATAATTTGGTGCACCATTTTTAATTATAGATATTGGTGGAAAACTATCTGAATCTACGGTTGCAGCAAATTCAAATCTAGATGTATTTATCATTAATTCAGTTGCTATTGCACTTGTTAATCCCGTAGAAGGAAATCCATTGATTACAAACCCGCCTTCAATATTGATATCTGCGGTTTCTTTTATTTTAAAATCTGAACCCATAACCTATTTATCAATTACAATCATAATTATCTTTTTACTATGATTACAGTATGGTCGCTTGTTGCGGAAAACCTTAAAACGCTCTAATCACACAAATGTTCGAATGGTTGAAAAAATAAAAGTTGCATTAGTTGGCATAGGTAACTGTTTTTCAGGCCTGATTCAAGGAATCGAATATTATAAGCAAAATCCTTCTCAGGAGGTTATAGGAATCATTCATGACAAATTACGTGACTATACAATACACGACATTGATTTTGTTGCCGGCTTTGATGTAGGCGAGAACAAAATAGGTAAATCACTGAATGAGGCTATTTACGAATACCCAAACATGGTAGATTGGATTCCAAAGGACACTATGCCAAAAACAGATGCCAAAATCTATGAAAGTCCAGCTTTAGATGGAGTAGGAATATGGGTAGAAAACAGGGTTAAACCAATTCAAAGTAGAAAAAAGATAGAAGAGTTAGAAAAAGAAATTAAAGATATTTTAAAACAAACAGGAGCTGAAATCATTGTATCATATTTACCTGTAGGTTCAGAGCAAGCCACAAAATTTTGGGCACAAGTATGTCTTGACACAAATACCGCTTTTGTAAACTGTATGCCTGCATTCATCGCTTCCAACAAAGAATGGGCACAGAAATTCACCGAGAAAAATATACCTGTAGTAGGAGATGACATAAAGGGTCAAGTTGGCGCTACAATTGTTCATAGAACACTTGCTAGATTATGTAATGATCGTGGCACAAAAATAGAAAAAACATATCAAATTAACGTTGGAGGTAATACTGATTTTCTCAACATGAAAGAACAAGAGAGATTAGTAAGCAAGAGAATATCAAAAACTGAAAGTGTGCAAAGCCAGTTGGATGTACCTTTAGAAGATGATCAAATTTATGTAGGTCCTTCAGACTTTATTCCATTTTTAGCCAATACCAAACTCATGTTTATGAGAATAGAAGGCAGACAATGGGCAAATATTCCATACAATATGGAAGTAAGACTAGAGGTTGATGATAAGGCAAACTCTGCGGGAATAGTAATAGACGCGGTTAGGTTAGCAAAAATTGCTCTAGATAGGGGATTGGGTGGACCAATAATACCAGCAAGTGCTTATCTAATGAAACATCCTATAGAACAGATGAGTGACCCAGATGCTAAAACTGCATGTGAACGCTTCGTAGCTGGTGACGATTAAGAATCATTAATAAAAAATTCATATTTGTTGTTAGTATAGTCAACTAAACTTGTTAGTGTTTAATAATTCAGGGTCAGCGATCATATCAGATATTGGTCCATATTACAAAAGTAGATATCTTTGGGTTCAAATCATTTGGATTTAAAAATACCACAGTAAACTTTGAACCTGGATTGGTTTCAATCTCTGGACCAAATGGATCCGGTAAAAGTAACATTTTGGACGCAATAATTTTTGCAATGGGTGAAAACAAGCCTAGTATAATGCGTGCACCAAAGCTTAGAGCATTAATACATGATATAGAGGGAAACAGACGTGGCCCAAAAATTACTCGTGTAAAAGTTCATTTTGATAATTCAGATAGGAAAATACCTGTTCCTTCTGATACCGTGACTATAAGTCGTGAGATGAGTGAACATGGAGAAAGCGTATATCATCTTGATAACAAAAAGATGAATCGGACACAAATACTCGATTTGCTAGATATGGCTGACGCTGGACTGAACCAATTAAATGCAGTCCAGCAGGGAACTGTCACACGTATATCTGAATTCTCAAATGAAGAAAAAAGAAAGACAATTGAAGATTTAATCGGACTTTCATATTTTGATGAGAAAAAGACACAATCAGAGAAACAACTCACTGACGCAGATCAGAAATTAGAAGTAGCAATGGCAAAGATGGGTGAGGTTAAAAAACGCATAGATGAATTAGAAATTGAGAGGAATCTAAAACTACGATATGAATTACTTGGTAAGGAATTAGATCGATATAGATCACTAGATGCTGCATCAAAACTCAGAATCATAAAGGCTGATAAATCCTCAAAAGAGGAGATTTTCAACAATGATAAATCTGAACTGAAAAAATTAGGAGAAGAGAGATCTATACTAAAAAATGAAATTACCAAATTACGTGGAGAAAAATCAGAATTTTTAAAAGATTTCAATGCATATAATGAAGCTAAACAAACTATTGACACCAAATTAAGTTCTGCCCAACGTGAGTTCGATGAATCTGACAGCAAAATAAAAACTTCAAACAACCGTATTTTACAGATTGACAAACGCCAAACTGAGATTTCAGATGAACTTGAATTAATGAGTAAAGATGAAGGTGTTGTCGATTCAAAGATTGAAGCTATTAAGAGTTCTATCAGGGAAACAACTAAGGAAAAAAATAATATTCATAAAAAAATTGCAAATACCGACTCTGAACTGAAATTAGTTTTAGACCGTCAATCGGAAATATCTGCAGAAAAAAATAAGTTCGATAAAAAAATTCAAGATTTAAAGGATCAATTACACAACGCAACATCAGAAAAATCAAATACAATCACTAACAGTAATAACATACAAAATAAAATTGATAACAATACTAAAAAACATAAGATCAGAATAGAGGAGTTAGAAAACCTTAAAAAATCTTCAGAACAATTATCCAAGGTAGTCTTTAACCGTCAATCATCATCATCACAAATAAAATTAAAAATTTCTAATCTTTCTAACCAAAGAATAAAAATTGAACGTGATATATCTGAATTAGAATCAATTTTAGAAAAATCATCACTTGCAGCTAATCGTTATAATGAAAAGATCAAACTTGTAAAGGGAGTATTACATGAAGATTATACTATTTCTCAACTCAAACATTATTCAGACAAATTAGGTATAGATGGTCTTGTTTATGAGATACTTTCTTGGAGTAAACAATATGAGCGTGCAGTATTAGCCGTTAGTTCTGATTGGGTGAAGGCCATAGTTGTCCCAGATTTAGAGACACTAACTAGTCTCGCTCATGTAGTACGCTCAAAAAACCTTCCAAAATTAAAAATTATTCCACTCAATACTATACCTGAATTACATTTTAAACTTCCAAAATCTCCAGGAGTAATAGGTATTCTTTCTGATTATATTCAATGTGATGAGAAATACCGTCCAATTGCTAGATTTTTGTTTGGTAATGTTATTTTAACAAAAACAGGAAAGGAGGCATACAAATTGTCTAATGCAGGTTACAAAGCTGTTTCTATGGATGGTGAATTTTTTGAATCCAAAGTATCTGCTATGACTATCGATATTGACTCTAAAATATCTAAGCTAACAAAAATTATCTCACAAAGTTCAACAGTTGAGGGCTTGTTGGAGACAATCACACTACTAAGAAAACATATACAAAAGAAAAAACAGCACCTGAAAAAAATCGAAGATAAACATAGATATTTCATGGAGCAACAAAAAACTTCAGATACAGAAGCAGGAACCACCACACACAGCAACAATGATTTAAAATCACGAATCGGTAACATAATTAAATTAAACGGAGCTTTTTCTGATAGAATTTTAGAATTGAAAAAGCGAAAGGAACAACTTGCTCCAAGAATTATTCAATTAACATCAAGCATTGAGTCTCTTAATCAGAGAATAACACTGGTAAGCCAGAATTATTCTGATGATAAGCAAAACACCGTTGCGGAAAAACTTCGTCTGTTAAATAAAGAAAAGGCCGGATATCAAACTGAGCAGACTAGAATAACGAATAAACTAACTGAGGAAGAAGCTAGCATATCTGTAATTGTGAGGGAAAAGAAACTGAAAAAGCAACAATTTGAGAATGAGCGATCTTCCCTTTTGGATGAGAAAAATGAATTGAAAGAAACAATTCTGAGTTTAAAAGAAAAGATAAAGATCAGTGAAGATAATCTGATAGAGTTGAGAGATGAAGAGCAAAAACTAATTTCAACCTCGGGAACTTCTGCATCTAAAATATCTGTTTTTGATGATACAATTAATGAAAAAAAGGATACAGAAGATGATATTACAACTAGGATCAATAAACTTGAAAGAGAGTCTGACACTCTTGAACGCGATCTCACAGAAATCAAAGCAAAGGAAACGTCACTAAACAAAATTTTACGTGCATTTGAATTTGATGAGCAGGTTGAAACATTCGATGTTGATTCATTGATAGAATCTTTAGAAAAAGAGCATATCTCTCTCGCCAGCTCATTGAATGCCGTAGCACCACAAAGATACGTCGAAATATCTACTGGTTATCGCTCGATGTCAAGTAGGAAAAATGATCTTGAAGAAGAGCGTAATACAATTGTGTCATTTATAGAATCTATTGAGAAGGATAAAAGACAGACATTCTTGGATGCTTTTGATACTGTAGACAAGGAAATCAGGGGTATTTTTACCAAAATGAATGGTGGTAACGCCTGGCTTGAATTAGAAAATGAAGACGATATATTCAATTCAGGAATATCTTACATGATCCAGTTTCAGAATAAGCCAAAAAGGGAATCCACTTCTATTAGTGGAGGAGAAAAAACTCTTGCAGCCGTAGTTTTTGTTTTAGGTCTTCAAAAATTAAAACCATCTCCTTTTTACTTATTTGATGAAATTGATGCTCACTTAGATGCGCCAAACTCTGAAAGACTTGCAAAAATTGTGGAGGAAAGATCAAAAGGAAGTCAATTCATTATGGTTTCACTGAAAGATTCTGTTGTGCAAAAAGCAAAACTGATCTATGGTGTATATCCAGAACGTGGTGTCTCTAAAGTTGTAACATATAAGGACAAACGAATTCCTTCAATCTCAAAAATAACAAACTAGTTTATATCAACAAAGCAAGCAAACCGTCTATCATTTTCTTTGAATAATGGTGGAACATCATTACATTTTTCAATTACATAAGGACATCTTGCACGAAATCTGCAACCTAAATAAACATCTACATCAGTTGGATCATTAATTCTAATCTTTCTTTCCTTATACAAGTTGTTTGGATCAGGTTCAGGTATTGCATCGATTAATGCTTGAGTGTATGGATGTTTTGGCTTCGCCAAAATTTCATTTATGGTTCCTTCCTCCATAATTTTACCAAGATATAATATGATCATCTTCTGCCCAAAATATTTTGCAGTTACTAAATCATGTGTTATGTAAATAAATGAAATAGAGTTATTCTGCTGAATTTCTTTCATAAGTGCCAGTATTTCAGCACGTATGGAAACGTCTAGCATAGAAACAGGTTCATCTGCTATGATGACTTTTGGTCTTAATACAAGTGCCCTAGCTAAAATAACTCGTTGTCTTTGTCCACCTGATAACATGTGTGGAAATTTGTACGCAATTTCTTCCGCGGGTTCAAGCTTGACTTCACGAATTGCATCTAGAACATTTTTTTTTCGCTCTGAATCATTTCCAATGTTATGAATTTCTAACGGTTCAGAAATAATATCAATTACTTTCATTCTTGGATTAATTGAATCATAAGGATCTTGATGGACCATCTGGCAATTCATACGAATTTTCTTTAAACTTACATCATCTGTAATTTCATTACCATCAAAGAATATTTTACCAGAATCAGGTCTTATTGCCCCTAGGATCAATTTGGCTATGGTTGTTTTACCTGATCCTGATTCACCAGCAATTACAAGTGTTTCATTATCGTGAAGAGCGAAAGTGACATCCTCAACAGCCTTCACAGTTGACGCATTTGAGCCAAAAAAATTCTTTTTAGTGAATGTTTTTGATAAATTATCGACTCTCAAAACCTCACTCATGAATTATTCTGATTTATCTACTATATCAAGAATACAAACTCTAGGCATAAGGAAAAAGATTTAATCAGAACACTTTTTTGGCATTTTATGAGTTTAAAAAAAATTCAAAATAATATGGGCTATCAAAAGGTTGTCCTTGATCAAAGGTTAAGGTATTACGAGCCAAATGGAGAACGCACATACAAAACATTCGCTGATGAAATATCTAATAGTCTAAGCTCAAATCAAAAATCAATAAATCCTAAATTTTTCTATGATGAAAAAGGCTCCCATCTTTTTGAAAAAATTTGTACACTACCAGAATATTATCTTACTAATACTGAAATTAGCATATTAAATCAATTAGATGATAAAATCTCATCATATCTTGATGGAGATTACAGACTTGTTGAATTAGGTAGTGGGTCATCAACCAAAACTAGAATACTTATTCAAATTCTTGAAAGACTACAAACATATGTCGAGTATGTTCCAATTGATATTTCTAGGATTCTTAAAACCAGTTCTAGAATACTACAGAGTGATTTTAAAAGATTGCATATAACAGGAATTATTGATGAGTATGAAAGTGGGTTAAAATTTTTAAAAAATTATGATACGAAGAAAAATCTAATTATATTCTTAGGTTCTAGCTTTGGTAATTTTGATTTAGAAGATGGCTCAAAATTCTTATGTAAAATGAACTCTGTCATGAAAAAAGATGATCTATTTTTGATTGGTTTAGATCTTGTTAAGGATAAAAAAATACTTGAATATGCATATAACGATTCGGATGGTGTCACAGCACAATTCAATCTTAATATTTTATCACGAATCAATTCAGAACTTGGTGGTAATTTTGATCTCCAGAAATTTAGACATTATGCTGTATATAATGAAGAACAAAATAAAATTGAAATGTATTTGCGCTCATTATACAGACAGACCATAGACATACCTAAAGCCAATTTAACCTTGAATCTTGAAAAGGACGAACTAATACACACTGAAAACTCGCAGAAATTCACAATTTCAAATATTAAACAGATGTCAGAAAAAGCTGGATTTGAAATTAAAGATATGTGGTATGACAAAAACCAGTATTTTGCTATGGTATTACTCTCAAAGAATGGCTAAATATTTTCTACACATCTAAATCCCGAGAATAACCATCTTTCATCTAATCTGAAAAAATTTCTATAACTGCTACGTATTGACGATGATGGTGTACCGAAGGATCCTCCTCTCAGCACTTTTTGATTTGCAAACCACTTGTCATTGTATTCAGAAAAACCTGTCTTAAATCCAGGATAACCAGTGAATTCTGAGGATGTCCACTCCCAAACATCTCCAATCATTTGATGACAACCATAATGGCTTTTACCTTCAGGGTATGCACCTATTTCAGTACAATTCCACAAATATGATTCCAACAGATTTGCATGTCTGGTAGCTGGTGATTCATTACCCCATGGAAAGATTGACTTACTTTGGGTTTCTTCGTTCCAGCAAGCAGCTTTCTCCCATTCTGCTTCCGTTGGGAGTCTTTTTCCAGCCCATTTACAATATGCATCAGCCTCGTAAAAGCTCACATGACAAACAGGCTCGTTTGGATTGATCTTTCGTCTTCCCAAAAAGTCACATGTCATCCATTGACCATCAACCTTTTCCCAATACATAGGGGCGTTCCATCCCTCATTTTCTATTTTTTCCCAACCATCTGAAAGCCAATATTGAAAATCATCATAGCATCCATCCTCGATAAATTCTATGTATTGTTTATTGGTTATTGGATAGACATCAATTTTATAGTCATTGAGGTAGACTTTGTGTTCGGGTAATTCTATATCATAACAAAATTGATCACTAGAATAACCTAGTGGATATAAACCACCATCAATCTTGACCGAATTATATTTTTGTTGTAACGTACTTGGAAATGTATTGTGTGTTACTGGTCTATACTTATCCGCCAAAAGGTGCTGTAAATCATATACTAAAAGTTCTTGGTGTTGGCATTCATGATTTATTGCCATCAAATACAGCTGTTGTGTTTTTACATCTAATACTTCATTTTGCAAAATGTTACTAACATTATTGGTTATAATATGAAAGTATTCAAAAACCTGATCAACAGTAGGTCTTGTGGCTAATCCCCTCTTATCTTTATCATGTGGTTCCCCAAATTGATGATAATACGAATTTAGATATTCATTAAATTCCTCTGAATAGAATTCATAATTTTGGGATGTTTTACTCATAACAATTTCAAATAACCAGCTAACATGACCTAAATGCCATTTTGGCGGACTCATAAAAGAGGCAGTCTGTACAACAAAATCGTCTTTTTCTAGTGTCTGCACTAGATTTAATGTTCTAGTTCTAGTTTCATTAAATTGTTCTAGTAAATTTGATTTTTGCCTTGAAACTGTTGCCAAACTAAGTATGTCTGATATAGTTCATATTATATTTTTACCTAGACTTTATAGCAACTACATTTTTTTGCTTTATGATTCATGCATCCAATAAGTTTATGATCCTGACACCCACAAATAACACATTTTTTCTTTTTATCATTCATATTTCTATGGCTTACAATGAGATACTATTGTATAGAATTCATTCATAGCATTCTCTAATTCTTCATTACTTTCTGCTTCCATAATTTTTTCTTTAAAGTCAGCTGCCCATTTTGCCGTAAATGAGTTAAGTGTAACACCACTGACAGTTTGTTCACTTAAACATTGATCAATCTTTTCAATATACTTGGATTTATCTACCGTCACTATACTGATCGAATCGGTAAATTCGCCTAATGGATTCATGCTAAAAAAATACGCAGATGCAGAAAATCCAACTACTATAATTACAATTACACCAACAGTGAATTTTACGTTTATTCCCATGAGATTATCACCTAGTATCCTTTAGCGAATAGTGCATTTGTAGTGCCTGAATTTTTACAATAAATACATGTTTCTGATTTTTGTGTATCATCAAATGGAATAACACGCAAGTCTGCACCAGTCTCCTCTTTGATCTTGTCTTCACATGTTTGATTACCACACCAGGAACAGTCAATCATTTTTCCATTCATTAATTCTTCTTTAAATTGTTGATATTCAGAAACCCTAACAACTCTTTCATCAAGAATTTTTTTAGCATTTACAAACATTTGTTGCTGTATATTTTCTAATTCTAAATTTAATGTTTCAGACACTTTATCTAAACTGATGTCATCTTTTGTTTGGTTATATCTTCTAGCCATTACTACTTGATTTTTTTCAATATCTTTTGGACCTATTTCAATTCTGATTGGTATACCTTTCAATTCCCAATCATTAAATTTGAATCCAGGTGTGAGGTTATCCCTATCATCCAATTCTACCCGTACGTTGTTGTTAGACAAGGAATCTTTGATTTTATTGGCTTCTAATATCATTTTTTCCCTATCTTCTTTTGAGTAATAAATTGGAATTATAACAACTTGAATAGGAGATACTTTTGGTGGTAAGACAAGTCCTTTGTCATCGCTATGTGTCATTATCATGCCACCTATCAATCTCCATGAAACCCCCCATGATGTCTGCCACGCAAAAGTTTCATTATTATTTTCATCAAGATATTTGACGTCAAATGGTTTGGAAAAGTTCTGACCCAAGAAATGAGATGTTCCCATTTGTAGTGCCTTACCGTCAGGCATTAATGATTCAAGTGTAGTTGTATAAACCGCACCAACAAACTTGTCCTTCTCACTTTTTTTTCCTGTGATTACAGGAATAGCCAACTCTTCTTCGATAGTTTTTTTGTATATGTTTAAAATTTCCATTACCTCATTTTCAGCTTCGTCTTGTGTAGCATGAACAGTATGTCCTTCTTGCCATAAAAATTCTGATGTTCTGAGAAATGGCTTTGTGCCAGTAATCTCTGCTCTCAAAGCAGAGTTCCAAAAATTAATTTTTAATGGTAAATCTCTCCAACTTTTAATCCATTTTGAATAAAGTGAATATGCAAGTGTTTCAGATGTAGGTCTTAGTGCTAACCTATCACCTATTTCTGAATCACCAGAATGTGTAACCCAAAAAACTTCAGGATTAAAACCCTCAAAATGTTTTTTTTCTTTACTAAGTAATGATTCAGGTATTAAAACAGGCAAAAACCCATTTCTGTGACCGGTTTCTTTGAGTTTTTTATCTAGTGATTCTTTGATAGACTCCCAAATAGAGTAACCATCAGGTCTTAAAACAATTAATCCCTTGACAGGAGCATAGTCTACAAGCTCTGCTTTGATTACCACCTGAGTATACCACTCACTAAAATCATCATTCTTGGATGTAGTGATACCAACTTCTTTGTTCAACTGTACATTTCAATCATATCTACATAATGAGTTTTTCTTACTCAACAATTCTTATTATTATAAAAAAATCTCACAGAACATGGCAAAAAGTCCAAACTGGGTAAAAATCGCAGAGAAAATTCTATCGTTTGATAAAAAAATGAGATTTGTTGCTATAATTGATCTAAAAGGAAACATCACAGAAGGAATCATGAAAGAGGGGAAAACTTCCTTGGAATCCCAAAGACATCAAGAGCATTTTTGTGTACAAGTTGCACTTAGAAGAAAAATGCGTAAAGAGTTTGATAAAAGTCTAGGTGCAGTAAATTATGTTCATATTGAGAGAAAAAATGTGACACAGATTGTAGTTTACACACGGTTCAAGACCATATTTGTCACTGTTGAGCCAAATCTTCCAATATCTAGAAAATTACAAATTATTAAAAAAATAAAACAACTGGTAGCAAAATTATAACGATAGAATTTTACTATAGTTTATCTCCCTTACACAGAACTTTCCCTGTCACCCTGCTTTGAAAATTCTTACAAATAAAACATGGGATAAATTGAACTGTTTCCTTCAAAACTGGACAATCGACATACTCACCTTTCATTCTTTTTAACATCTTTCCACTTACTCCATTGATCTTCAGTTTTCCTTTTTCATCCATCATTCCTGATTCTTTTAATTGTTCTTTTACTTCTTTGGAAAGTAGTTGTTTTTTTTCACTAGTTTTTATTTCAACCTCGTATTTGAAATCAAGTTCATTTGACATACCATTGCTTTTGAGATGCTCAATTTAATATTACTGATTTGGATTAAATCTAAATAGATCGGCTAATGCTGATTAAGCTTAATATTGAAAAGAATTTGGTCGAAATATGGAACACCGTGCTAGTAATTTTTGATGTTGAAGGAGTACTTTATGATGCTGAATATTTACCACTTTTAGCTGAAAAAATGAATAAGGAAAAGGAAGTATGGGAAATCACCAAAAAAGGTATACAGGGAAAGATAGATTGGGAAGAAGGATTAAGACAGCGTGTAGAACTTCTCAAGGGTCTGGATTATAAAACATGTAAAGATGTGGCAGATTCCATGCCAATAATGACTGGCGCGAAGGAACTATGCAGTGCATTAAAGAATGCGGGTTGGAAATTAATGGCAGTTTCTGGTGGTTTCACAATTATAACTGATAGGCTGAAAACTGAATTAGGTATAGATCATATATTTACAAATGAGCTTGTCTTCAATGATGAGAAATTAGATGGTGTAGTTGTAAATGTTAATGCAGACAAATCTAAATCGGCGATATCAAAAATCACGGAATGGGATGAAAAAAAAGAGAATATTACTGTAGTAGTTGACGGTGCAAATGATGTAAAATTGTTTGATATTTCTGATCTTGGAATTGCTTTTAGGGCTCAAGATTTGGTAAAAGACTTAGCAACAGTCACACTTGATGATAAGGATCTCACTAAGGTAATTCCTATAATAAACAATCATTATAATCTAACATTAGGTTTGTAGGTACAAATTTAATCAATCTTAATCTTTTTTACAAATACTTACCAACAATATACGATGCCAATTCAGATTATTCCCGTTAAAATACAAAAAGATATCATTCCTAATGATAATCTTGTGGATTTGGTTTTAGAATCAACCAAAATTCAGGATGATGACATACTAGTTTTTTCTCAAAAAATAGTTTCCAAGAATGAGGATCGCATTATAAGTTTAGCATCTGTGAACCCGTCACTTCTTGCCAATGGAATCTCTAGTTCATACGACAAGGATCCAAGATTGATCGAATTAATACTTTCAGAAAGTAAAAGGATAGTAAGAATGGAAAATGGAATAATCATAGTTGAAACAAACCATGGGTTTGTTTGTGCGAATGCTGGCATTGATGAAAGTAATGTGCAGGATGGTTATGCTACGTTGCTACCTGAAGATCCTGATAGGTCAGCTAACTTATTGAAAGAAAAAATTGAACAAAAGACTGGGAAAAATATTGCTGTAATAATTTCTGATACATTTGGAAGACCATTCAGATTGGGTCAAACTGATGTTGCGATTGGTGTTGCTGGAATTGAGCCAATCTTAGATTATAGTGGTAAACCTGACACATTTGGAAAGATTATGCAGGTCACCGCAATAGCAATTGCTGATGAGATCTGTTCAGCGACGGAACTTGTTATGGGTAAAGTTGAAAAGTGCCCAGCTGCAATAGTTAGAAATTATAAATTTGATTTTTCTGATACCAAAATTCAGAATTTGTTACGTCCAAAACATGAGGATCTGTTTAGGTAATTCTAAATAATTACTATGCCCTAAAATATTTGTTAATATGGAATCATTAAAAACCGAACTTCATTGCCATAACATTTTTTCTAATGGACACGTAGGCATTTTAGAGCCAATTCATGACTGTAGTGTCACAATCCCACAGCAGTTAGAACAAGCATATCTGGAAGGTCTTGATGTGCTTTTTGTTACTAACCACAACACGATTGATGGATATAAGCAGATGCTTGAGTATAAAAAAAACTATAGAAAATTTGACGCATTAAACGTATATCCAGCAGAAGAAATTACAACTGATAACGAGTCACATGTATTGGTATATGGAATTAATCATGCCATCAAACCTGGTCTTTCATTGTATGAAATATTAGATGAGGCAAAAAAACAGAATGCCATTACTATTGCACCTCATCCATTCAGTCTAATGGATGCATTACGTGAGGATTCCATTCATTGTGATCTATTTGAGACATTCAATAGTTCAAATGTTGACATATACTCGAACATCAAGGCAAAAAAATTTTCAGAAGAGAAAAATTTGAATGTAGTTGCAGGAAGTGATTCTCACGTAAAATCTACAATTGGCAGATGTACCAATCTAATTCACTCTGAAAACAAATTAGATGACATAATTCATGCAATGAGACATAATCAGATAAAAATTAACACAACTGGATATGTGCAACCTAGGGAAGTACTAGAGCATATTAGATACAAGATTGAAAATTCAAAAAATTACATTGATTTGCATGTTTCAGAATTTTATCCACGATCAGCATGGGCATTTTCATTACTATACAAATTGTATATGCTTAGTCCTGAGGGTGTATTTTGTAATATGCTATACAGAATATCAATAAGCATGCTTAAACGAATATCCAGAAAAATAAATTTTGAAGGATACAACCCTTCTATTTTTAGAGAACGTGATCTGGGAACTATAGCAAAAATGATCTTTTGATATATGTGTATAGATTTTAATTGATGAATGTAAAAAACAGTATAGGTGAATTGAAATTTCAGAATCAGGAAAAACATTAGATGCAAGAGGATTGTTCTGCCCATCACCAGTAATGCAAACAAACGTTGAACTCTCAAAAATGCAGGTTGGTGAAATCTTAACTGTGCTTGCTGATGATCCTGCCGCTGAGGATGACATAGCAAGCTGGGCCAGAAGACTTGGGCATGAAATAGTTAAGATGGAAAAAAATGGAAATGAAATTCATTTTGAAATTAAAAAGGTAAAATAAACCAAGACATAGTAGAACTAGATACTTAAATTAAATAACAAAGTGATCCTAGTATAACCAATGACTGGTCAAAGGATTGATGGTATTGAGGTGTCAAACGCCGTTAAAGAAATTTTGTCACGTGCAGTTACCCAGCTTAAATCAGAGGGCTTGGTACCATGCTTGGCTACAGTTCTCATAGGTGATGACCCCGCATCGGCTACATATGTAAAAAACAAACATAATGCATGCGAAAAAATTGGAATCAAAACAAAAGATCATAAATTATCTTCTGAGACAACTCAGGATGAACTTAACCAAATAATAGATAACCTAAATCAAGATAAAGATGTTGATGGTATACTTGTGCAACTGCCACTACCCAAACACCTTAACGAATTTACAACTGTTTCTAGAATATTACCACTAAAGGACGTTGATGGTTTGACACCACAAAATGTTGGTCTTTTAGCAATTGGAAAATCTATCCTAAAACCATGTACTCCCTCTGGAATAATGGAGATGTTTTATTATTACAAAATTGAACTTGAAGGAAAAAATGTAGTATTGATTAATCGTAGCAACTTGGTTGGAAAACCACTCTATCATTTATTATTACAAAACAATGCAACTGTTACAATATGTCACTCAAAAACTAAAAACCTGAAAGAAATCTGCCAAACTGCGGACATTGTTATTACTGGTGTGGGTGATCGAACAAAGTTTACACTAACTTCAGATATGATTAAGAAGGACTCAATTGTGATAGATGTTGCAATATCAAGTCAAGATGGAAAATTGGTTGGTGACGCAGATTTTGATGATGTTATACAAAAAGCATCATTTGTTACACCTGTTCCTGGTGGAGTAGGACCAATGACGGTTGCAATGCTACTAAAAAACACGGTTACTGCCGCATCATTAAACAAAGAAATTGTCAGTTGATATAGAAAAGGCTGCACTGCGCAAACATTTTCTTGAGAAACGAGATGCCATATCTGCAGATTTACGAGAAATTTCCAGCACAAAAATCTATAATCATCTTAAGCAAAGTGAGCCCTACAAACATTCGCAAAACATATCTTGCTATTTTCCTATTGGAAGTGAGGTTAACACACATTCAATCATGTTGGACATATTGTCTAATGGGAAAAATTTACTACTTCCCACAGTTGTAGATAATGATTTAGAATTTCGTATAGTTACAGACATCAAAAAATTAGAAAAAGGACATTTTGACATAATGGAGCCTAGGGACGATTGTAAAAAATCCGAAGAAATAGACTGCGTGATAGTTCCAACAGTTGCAATTTCAAAATCAGGAACAAGATTAGGATATGGACGTGGATATTATGACAAGTTTCTCTCTAAAGCAAGTGCAATGAAAATATCATTGACATATTCCACACAGATTGTAGGATCAATTCCAAGTGATAGTCATGATGTCAACATGGATTGGATAATAACAGAAGAAGGAATTATTAAATCATCATAGATACGACAGACCTTTTTTACCAATGTCATGTCTATAATATTTACTAGGCCAAGAAATCTTTTCAGCAGCTTTGTATGTATTTGAAATTGCATCCTGCAATGAATCACCCAAAGATGTTACACTTAGTACTCTTCCACCATTGGTTACAATTTTACCTGAAATATCTTTTGTTCCAGCATGAAATACGAACGAATTCTTTGGAATATCAGACAAACCAACAATCTCCTCATTTTTTGAGTATGATTCTGGATAACCATTTGAAGCTAGTACAACACAAACGGCACTTTGTTTTTTCCATGACATAGAAGGCAACGACGAAAGATTTCCATCTGCCACTGCAGTTAGATACTCAAACAAGTCTGAATTCATTCGTATTACCATTGGCTGACATTCCGGATCACCCATACGTGCATTAAACTCTAAAACATAAGGTTCTCCATCTTGAATCATTACACCAGCATATAAGAAACCCTTGAATACAATTCCTTCTTTTTTTAGCGAATCAACAGTTTTACGTATAATTTTCGTTTGAATTTTTTCTGCCAATATATCATCTATTGCACCGGTTGGGGAATATGCTCCCATGCCACCAGTGTTAGAACCTTTGTCATCATCATGAATTCGTTTATGATCTTGGCTTGTAGCTAATGGTATAACAGTTTCACCATCTGACAATGCAATATATGATGCTTCAATTCCATCAATACGTTCTTCTACAATAATTCGTTTTCCAGCTTCACCAAATGATTTTTCCACTAAAATTTTATCAGCAGCTGACAACGCTTCATCCGTAGTATCACATACGATGACACCCTTACCAGCTGCAAGACCGTCGGCTTTTATGACCAATGGAAATGACACTGACTCAATATACTCTTTCGCTAAATTTGGTTCATCAAAGATCTTAAATTTGGCAGTTGGGATTTCATTTCTATTCATAAAATTTTTTGCCCAGATTTTACTTGATTCTAATTTCGCGGCATTTTGTGTTGGACCAAATATTTTCAAGTTTTTCTCCATGAATGTGTCAACAATACCCAATGCCAACGGAACTTCAGGACCAACCACCGTAAAACAGTCATTTTTGGACGCAAAATCTGCTAATTCTTCGATTTGCTCAACATTTATTGGAATATTATTTTTTGTACCACCGTTTCCAGGTGCATAAAACACGTCATCAACATGCTCACTTTGTGAAAGCTTCCAACCAAGTGAATGTTCTCTAGCGCCAGAACCAACTACTAAGATATTAGTCAATAATCGGATATGGTTACGCAAGTATATAATCCAAGGTTTGAAGGCCTGCCTCAAAATGAATTGTTTGTATCTTTGACAATAATATTATGTCAATAAAAAATATCAAAATGAGTATTGAACTAAACCGATAGACTGTAATTATGATGATTTCGTATTATCACAGGTACAACAATGGGAATTCCTGAAAAGATAAAAGCTATTCAAGATGAAATGGCGAGAACTCAGATTAACAAAGCAACAGAACATCATATAGGTCTGCTTAAGGCAAAAATTGCAAAACTAAAGCGAGAACAAGAGTTTACTGCAAAAAAAGAGTCTGGTAAAAAAGACGGTTTTAACGTGAGAAGAACTGGAGATGCTACTGTAGTTTTCATTGGACTACCAAGCGTGGGAAAATC
>ENA-UPTF01000572-UPTF01000572.1-marine-metagenome-genome-assembly--contig:-NODE-572-length-25370-cov-5.129206_pt1 | contig 25370 bp, 23 predicted proteins | sample MGYA00238166_ERZ767019 | MGnify/ENA primary metagenome ERZ767019 (study PRJEB28930, sample SAMN06266391) | marine metagenome | isolation source: Sea water from 250 m depth | place: Atlantic Ocean | study... | reverse complement strand
GTGTCTGGGGCGGGCTTGAGGACACAGGTGTTGCCCATGGCCAGCAGGGGTCCCAGTTTGTTGAGGATGATCTCTATTGGGAAATTCCACGGCACGATCACCCCGACCACACCGACCGGTTCCTTCCAGACTTCCCGCTCGGTCTGGTAGCCCACACCCATGGCGTCTTTGGGGCCCAGTGATCGCGACCATTCAAACTCGTCGATCATGTCCCTGGGCCACCGCAGTGCTTCACGTAGTGGAGCGTCCAACTGGGGTCCGTAGGTGATTAGGGCTGGCGTGCCCGTCTCTGCGACCAACTCCTGTCGCAAGTCCTCCTGTTCGGACTCGATGGCCGTCTGGAGTTGGTCCAGGCAGACCTTGCGAGCCTCGGTGTCGGAGGCCCACCCAGTCGTATCGAAGGCCCGGCGGGCCGCGTTAACAGCCCGGGCCATGTCGGCCGCCGAACCGTCAGCCACCGGGCCAAGTATCTCCTCGGTGGCCGGGTTGACATTGTCGAAGGTGGCACCGCCCTCGGCGTCGACCAACCTCCCGTCGATCAGCATTCGGCTTTCGCCCACGACAGATCTCCTCTCTCGCGTTCGCCGCGGCCCGCCTACCAGACCAACGGGAGGTCGGCGATCTGGCGCAGGCTCGGCGAGAAATCCAGTTCTACGCCTTCGGGGACTCGGTATTCGGGGATTCGGGCATGCCACTCTTCGAGAACTACACGCAGTTCCATGCGGGCCAGGTGGGAACCTAGGCACCGGTGTATCCCACCGCCGAAGGCCAGGTGCTTGTTCACCCGACGGTCGATGTCCACCGACTCCGCCTCGTCCCAGGCCCGCTCGTCGGTGTTGGCTGATCCCAGCATCACCGATACCACTTCGTCGGCTGGGATCGGACAACCTGACAGTTCGGTGTCCTGGGTGGTTACCCGTACCACCGAAGTCACCGGGGTTTCCCAACGGAGCATTTCCTCAACCGCTCGCGGGATGACTGACGGATCGTCGGCCAGGCGACGCCGTTCGGCGGGATGCAGAGCTAGGCGGGCCATCATGCAGTCCAGAGAGGCGGTCACTGTGTCAAGACCGGCCAGGAAGAACAGGTAGCAGATATCGACAACCTCTTCGCGGGTAAGGCGCTCTCCATCGACTTCAGCATCAAGGAAACCGGAGATGAAGCCGTCCTGGGGCGCTTCCAGCCGCTCGTCGATCACTTCCTGGAGGACCGCGTAGATCCGAGCACCAGCGGCATCGACCATGGTCGAGCGCTCTTCGGGGGTCCTGGCCGGTGGTCGGATGATTCCATCTTTGAGGGCGATGAACTCGGCGGCCCGGGAAACCGGAAGACCCAGCAATTCCAAAAACACGGTGGAGGGAAGCGGCTCAGAGACTGCCGTGTGGAAGTTGCACCCGCCTGCGTCGGCCACAGAATCCACGAGGTCAGAGACCAGTGCTCGGGTCCGATCCTCTAGGAGGGCAATCCGGCGTGGTGCGAACAGCGGATCAAGCAACTTCCGGTACTTGGCGTGGTCCGGGGGATCGATCTGGAGAGGAATGAGCGGGCGGACCTGACCGATGTGTACAGCGTCGAACCTCGACGAGAAAATGTCGGGGCTTCGTAGGACGGTCACCACGTCGGCATGCCGGCCCACTAGGTGAGCGTCGGCGTTGGCCCGTGAGGGAACTATCCCGGGCAGTGTCACCACCGGTCCGCTGTCCCGCAGCATCCGGTACCCCGATTGTGGGTGCCGATTGAATTCGGGATCATTCATCGGGAGGCCATCTGCGGTGTCCCCGTTGGGCCCGATGTTGGCCTCGCTCTCTCTGTCGTCCGGGGCTCCCGTCATCTCGTCCTCCGATCAGTCACCGGTCAGGGAAATCGCATCCTCAGGACAGTTATCGGCCCCGAGGCGGGCCGACTCTGCCAGCCCCGAAGGCACCGTCACGGCGACGACCAGCCCACGCCCGTCGTCGTCAGGTTCAAATACGACGGGGGCGAGGACGTAGCAACGCCCGTGACCCTGGCATCGTTCTTGATCGAGGCGCACTTGCACGTCTACGGCTTACCCCCAATACCGGTCGATGGACAATCGGGGGCACCCGAATAGGTCGAGAATTCGGACAGATCCCGGCCGATTACAAGAAGAATGTCAGGATTCCAGGTGGAGGAGTTCACGGAGGTTTCCACCCATGATGCGAGCCGTGTCCTCGGAAGACAGTGACTCGGGGAGGTCATCGACGAAACTCACCGGGTTGCCCAGCCCCTCCGGGTGCGGGTAGTCGGACCCGAAGAGCAGACGTTCGGGCCCCATGATGTCCACCAGACCCTCAAGAGCGTCCTCCCAAAACGGGTTGACGTAAACGTTGCGGCGGAAGGCCTCGACGGGATGTTCGTCGAACTCTTGAGGCATCTTCTTGTAGATCGACTCCAGCCCATCAACTAGGGGCTTCACCCAGGTCCCGCCGTTTTCGATCGTGGCGATTCGCAGATTCGGGAATCGGCTAAAGGCACCATGACAGACCATGGCGTTCATCATGTCGGTGATGGCCCGGTTCGCCATGACGAGCGACCGGAAAGGATTGGGTTGGAAGGGCAAGAACTCGGTGGGTCCTTCCCAGATCGACACCAGGTCGGCGTAACCGGAGTCCGAGGAGTGCATGCCAACTAGAACACCTGCCTCCTCGACTCGGGCCCAGAACGGGTCAAATTCGGGAAGGCCCGGGGACCGAGATCCTCGGAGCCCCCAGGCCGGAGCGGGTCGTATCAGGATGCAGCGCACCCCGCGGTCGAGACACCACTCCAGTTCGGCAATCGCCTTGTCAACGATGGGCAGGGTGATGATCGGTGTGGCGAAGATCCGGTTCTGGTAGTCGAAGGTCCACTCATCGTGGATCCATTCGTTGAGAGAATGGATTACCGCGTGCGTCAGGTCAGGGTCGTCCCGCATTCGCTCTTCGATGAGGCTGGCCAGGGTAGGGAACATAAGCGCCCCATCGAGACCCAACTCGTCCAGGTGAGGCAGGCGGGCTTCAGCGGTACGGGCCCATTCTGGGCAAGGGATTGGCGTACCGAAGATCTCGCGGAGGCTCTTGCCGTCCGGATTGCCTCTCCGATAGAAGTCCTCCTGGGCGCCCGGCGGGGCGACAACTTCGAAAGTCGGATTCGGGATGTATTCGGAGAGCTTTCCGTTGATGGCAATTTTGGTCCTGCCGTTGACCTGCACATAGGTGATGGCGCTGCGGTGCTCCGACGGGAGGTATCGGGTGAAGGCCTCCTGGGTCTCATACATGTGGTTGTCGGCGTCGAAGACGGGAAAATCGACGGTCCTGTGCTCCACGGTGGTCACCTTCCGATCGGGGTAGTCATCACTCCTCAGACTGGCCGGCCCGTTCGACAAAGTCCTTCAGTGATACATCCTTGGTCTCGCCATGGCGGCTGGTGTCACGAGAGCGGATCGACACGTCATGGTCTCCTGCCTGGGCCCTTAGCGCCCCCACTGTGCAATCGGCGCGGTCGAACACGGCGAATGGGTCGTAGGAGAACCAGTCCATGGCATTGAGGTGCGTGATGCGGTTGATGTCGTCGTCCGAAACGCCGACGAAGACCTCTGAGAGTTCTTCAGGGGCCGTCGGCCAGTTCGAGTCAGAGTGCGGGTAGTCCATCTCCCAACAGATGTTGTCGATTCCGATTTCGTGGCGGAGGATCACCCCGACAGGGTCGGTGATGAAGCAGGTGAGGAAGTTACGACGGAAAACGTCGCTCGGCTTCAGGTCGCCAAAGTCCTGGCCGGTCCACAAGTGGTGCATGTCGTAGGTCTTGTCGGCGCGGTCCATGAAATAGGGCACCCAGCCCGTGCCTCCCTCCGAGAGGGCGATCCGGAGGTCGGGATACCGGCGGGGAACTGTTGACCACAGCAGGTCGGAGGCCGCCGTAGAGACGTTCATGGGTTGCATCTGGATCATGACGTCCATTGGGGCGTCAGGGGCAGTTATCACCAATTGGCCCGACGATCCGAGGTGGATCGACAGCACGGTTTCGCATTCAACAAGAGCCTCCCAGAACGGATTCCAGTATTCGTCGTGAAAACTGGGCTGACCAAGTGGCACGGGGTTTTCGGTGAAAGTCATCGAGTGGCAGCCCAGTTGGGCCACCCGTCGGACCTCGGCCGCGCACTCCTCGGCCGACCAGATCATCGGCAGAGCCATGGGGATGAACCGCCCGGGATAGGAGCCACACCATTCGTGGATGTGCCAGTCGTTGTAGGCCCGGATGAGGGCAGCGGCGAATTCCTTATCGGGGTGGTCGGCAAATAGCCGACCGGCAAAGCCCGGAAACGACGGAAAGCACATGGACCCAAGCACTCCACCAGCGTCCATGTCCTTGATCCGCTCATCGATGTCGTAGCAGCCCGACCGGATTTCCTCGAACGAGGTCGGCTCGATGCCGTATTCCTCTTTTGGGCGGCCGGCAACGGCATTGAGTCCGACGTTGGGGATGATCGCCCCGTTGAACGTCCAGACGTCGCTGCCATTGTCAGTGTGGAGGAGCTTGGGTGCCTCGTCCTGCCACCGGTCGGCGAGGTGCTCATCGAACATGTGCGGTGGCTCACAGAGATGGTCATCCACGCTGACCAGGATCATGTCGTTCATATCCATGGCTTCCCTCCTTGGATCGGCCACGCAATATCGCTCCGGCGAAATCTAGTCGGGTGGCATCCCTGTGGAACCAGTTGACCGTTGGTCCCGTGCCTGTGGGACACGGAGTCGCCAACTGTCGGGGCAATGCGGGACAATACGTCTGTGGAATCGGTCAACGGAATAGTCGATATCGACCACCAACACCCAGACTTCGTCGCCAATCGTCATGGACGGTACGAGGAACTGAGGGCCCAGTGTCCCGTTGTCTACAACACTGCCTACGGGGGCTTCTGGCTGGTTACCGACTACGAGTCAGTCGCCACAGTGGCTCGCGACAACGAAACCTTCGCCCACCGATTCGACCCCAAAGCCGACGACGGGATCTCGTACCAGGGCATTTGCGGAATCCCTCGACCAAAGGGAACCCCGCGGATGGGTGTATCGGAGATCGACGGACCCGACCATGCCGACCTTCGGCGAGTTCTGAACCCGCACATGAGTCCCCAGCGGGTCGAGCAATTACGCCCCCGCATGGAGCAGATCTCGACGTGGTTTCTCGACGAGGTGATCGAAGCAGGCCGGGCCGATCTCGTCATCGACTACGCCACGCCAGTACCAGCGGTCCTAACCCTTGAATCGATGGGCATGCCTGCTGAGAACTGGGATCACTACGCCGAGTTCTTTCACGCCTCGGCCTCCTATGAACGCACAGACCCGAAACACATCGACGCCGCCGGCCGCTGGCAGGACATGTGGGATGAACTCGTGGGATTCGCTCGCTTCCGGCGGCGGAACCCATCGGACGACATCACCACCACCCTGGTGACCTGTGAGATCGCTGGACGACCTCTCACCGATTCAGAAGTCGGCGGGATCATGTGGAATCTGGTGGCCGGTGGCCTAGACACCACCACTTCGCTCGTGTCATGGGGGCTACACCATCTGGGTACGGTGCCCGATGCCCGGAGCCGTCTCCTAGCGGACCCGACGCTGGTGCCGTCAGCCGTTGAGGAGTTTCTCCGGTTCTACAGTCCGAGTGAGACCCTCACCCGCACGGCGACCCGAGACGTGGAACTGGGAGGGAGGCAGATCGCCCGGGGCGACGTCGTGATGATCAGCTGGGTATCGGCCAACCACGATCCCCAAGCTTTCGAGCAGGCTGACGAGATCGTTCTCGATCGAACCGCCAACCGGCATCTGGCCTTCGGCCTCGGTGGCCACCGATGCATCGGGGCCCCGGTTGCCCGAATGGAGGCAGAGGTCATGTTCCGTGACGTGCTCCACCGAATCCCCGACTACGTCATCGATGAGGACTTGTTCCGGCCCTATCCGGGGAACCTCCTCATGACCGGCGTGGTCTCCATGCCCGTGGTCTTCACCGCGGGTCGGAGACATGGCGAAAACGACCCCCTTGGTTCGCCACCAGGATGAAAGTCGCGGCCGGTAGGTGCCGGATTTAGCCCTGGACAACCCATGACCGACGAGCCGTTCCCTCCCTGCTTGCCTGTGTTCTCGTTCTAGAGGTCCGGGTGTTCAGCCGACCACCTCGTCGACCAGACCCCAGGCCAGTGCCGTCTGGGCGTCGATCGTCGTTCCGGTCAAACACATTTGGGCTGTCCGTTGGCGACCGATCCGCCGTGGCACGCTGACCGTTCCGCCTGCGCCGGGGATGAGCCCCATGGAGACCTCGGGGAGGGAGAACGTCGCCGACCCGGTGGCCTCCAGGCGTCCGGCGAATGCCGCCAACTCGGTCCCGGCACCGACCGCAGGGCCGTGGACCCGCACGGTGAGCCGATCGGCCAGCCGGTCTAGCCAGAGTCCCGCGTTGGCCGACGACCGGATCAGGTGCGCCGATGCTGGATTGTCGACCGAGCCGAACTCAGCCAGGTCGCCGCCGCAGGAGAAAGTCGGCCCCATGCCCGTCAACAGAACTGGACGACAGTCTCCGGGAGCGGTGAGCGGCCGGAGGGCTTCGACGAGGGCATCGCGCATGGCCGCGGAATAGGCGTTTCGGAGTCTTGGGCGGTTCAACGTCAGTGTCACGGTGTCGCCTTGGGCGTCCACGAGGACCGGGGGTTCCGGCTCGTCGGGCCTGACTCTTCGCCCCCGTGCCTCCAACCAGCGGGCGAACTCGTCACCGGCCTGCAGAGTCCCGTAGGTCGTCGACTCCAGCAGCAGTCCGGCCGACGTGTCCAGACCCTCGCCGTGTCGCAGTACCTGGCAGCAGGCCAGAGCGGCCTGTGGCGTGGCGGCCACCACGTCGGCGATCGCAGCGGCATCGACAGGGTCGTCGACCAGTACGTCAAAGGCGGGGGCGGTCCCTGGGGCAGCCAACCCGACAGAGATGACAGGCAGGCTGTTCAACGAGGCGGCGGCCTCCGGTGGCAGGAGGTGGGCGTCGGCGACGACCAGTAGCCACAAGTCACGCAGCGTGCCGATGTCAAGGTCGACGACCGGCGTGGCGAGGCGTGCGGACGCCTCGTCCACGGACAACACCTGGTGAGGAACCCTGCTGGCCACCCGTCCAGTCTGCCCGTGGCGTTGTCGCCGTCAGGCAGTGGAACCGTCGCCGAGGTGGGCCAAATCGGCCCGCAGGGCCCGCCTTAGAAGCTTTCCGGTGTCGTTGTAGGGGAGGGCGGCCACAAACTCGACGTGGTCCGGGGTGCGGTTGGAACGCAGCCGGTCGCGGACGGTCGAGCGGAGTTCGTCGGCAGTTGCCGCACACCCGGGGTGCAGGACCACTGCGGCGACGATCCGTTCACCCCACTGCCGGTCGGGTAGGCCGATAGCGGCGGCGTCGGCTACCGCTTCGTGGTGCAGAAGGGACTCCTCAATTTCACTTGGAGAGATGTTCTGCCCGCCTTTCACGATCACGTCGTCGATGCGACCCGTCACGTGGAGGAAGCCGTCAGCGTCCATCCACCCACCATCGTGGGTTAGGAACCAGCCGTCGTCGGTCAGGCGAGGAGGCGAGTCTCGGTACTCGCCGGAGACCTGTTCTCCTCGGACCCAGATCTCACCGGCTACACCGATCGGTACTTCGTCTCCGAGGTCGTCGCGGATCGTGATCTCGATGGCGGGGAGCGGTCGTCCCGCTGACCCGAGGCGTGCCCGGATCGTGGGTTCTGCGCTGGCCATGGCCTCCCGATGGTCGTCAGGCCCCAGAAGGGCCACCGTTGAACTGGTCTCGGTTAGCCCGTAGGCGTTAACGAAGGCGGTGGTTGGGAGCAGCTCCAGGGCTCGACAGATGGTCGGAAGCGGCATTCTGCCGCCGCCGTACGAAAGCGACCGCAGGGTAGGTAGCCCGGGACCGTCGGAACCCTCGGAATCTAGGAATCCGACGATACGCGTCAACATGGTCGGGACCACCATGGCGCTGGTCACCGACTCGGCCCGGACGAGGGCGACCCAATCGGCGGCGTCGAAGGTGGGAAGTTGCACGACCCGCCGTCCTGCGTAGACGTTGGAGAGGATGGCTGCGATGCCGGCCACGTGGTACGGCGGCACGCTCACCAGCGCAGCATCGTCTTCGGACGCCTGCATGAACTCCACCGATCCCAAGACGTACGACACGAGGTGTCGGTGGCGCAGCACTGCGGCTTTGGGCTGACCGGTGGTGCCGCTGGTGAACAACACGATGGCGGTGTCCTCGCCGGTCATGGTCCAGTCCGGGTCCTGCGGCTCGACGCCGCACACGAGGTCCAGCAGTCGGTGGCGTTCGATGACGTCAATCCCGGCGTAGCCGGCCAGGCGGTCGGGGTTGTCGGGGTCTACGACGACTACCGCCGGTGAGACCCTCGTAGTCAGTGCCGACAACTCCTCGTCGGTCAGCCGGTAGTTGAGAGGGACAAAGGGCAGGCCGGCCCAGGCCGCCCCGAACAGCGAGATGGGCAGAGCAACCGACGACAGATCCGCCATGGCCACGTGCGTGTTGTCGCCGTTCCGGAACCGCTCGGAGGCCGCCCCGGCCTTGTTGAAGAGGCCCCGGTAGGTGAGACCACCGTCAGCTGAGCCGATCGCAACCCGGTCGCCAAATCCCTCTGCTGCCATCTCCAGCAGCATCATCAGGTTCACGTTGATACCCGCTGTCGTTGTGGAGCTGCTGGCCGGGGATCAGTCGGAGGAGGGAAGCGGCTTGGCGTCCTTGAGCTCCAGGAGCATGTCTCCGATGCTGAGGGAGCCGTCCCCCGGTCGGGTGCACAACACCTCGACCGTCTCGTCTGGGTCCACATAGCGCTTGCCCAACAGGGTGCCGTCCGATGCCCCGTCCGTAGACACGCCGTCACCGGCCCCGGTTTCCGCCGGAACCATGGGTACACCGCCACACCGGAGGTCGACCTCGCCGGCGCCCTTCACCACGATCACTTGGGTGCTGCAGACACTGCTGGCGAACCGGCTTCCGGGCTTCAGATCTGACATCTGGCGGGTCTCCTGATGGGGCGGTCCGGTCCGCCCATGATCCCCTATGGGTCGACCCCGGTGCTACTCGGACTTGGGTCACGAAACCGGGGCCTGGCCTCCTCCGACGAGTTGACGGAAACCCGGTTGCTACCATCCGGCGGCCATGGCTGGTAGTTCCGATCCCGCTTGTCTGGTGGATGAGCTGACCGCCGACCACTCGGTCGGCGGCGACGCGTCGTCAGGTTGGGCCGCCTCGGGGGCAATGGCCCTCACCGGTCCGGCCGACGGTCTATCCCGCCCCGCCCCGGCTGCCCTCGTTGACGGCATGTGGCGCCTTGTCGACCGGTACGAGGCGCTGGGTGGCGACCCGACCGACGGCCCTGCGCTGCTCGGGGAGCGGGCTGCGCTGGCGGGCATGGGCCGACGAGGAGCGACCTCGGTGGGCGGACATGCACGCCTGATGGCCGCTAGGGACGGACCGGTCTGCGTGAACCTGGCCCGACCGGACGATCTGGCGGCACTTCCGGCGCTGCTTGGCGAGGACGTGGACCCCCCCTGCTGGCCCACTGTCGAACAGATAGTCCGGCGTTGTCTGTCGGCGGAACTGGTCGAGCGCGCCGACCTGCTGGGCATGCCACTGGGGGCACCCGGAACCGGCCCTGGGCGTCCTGCGGCCGTCACCGCCGGTGGCTCCTCGACCCGACGGTATGACCAGATCCTGGTGGTGGAGTTGGGGTCGTTGTGGGCTGCGCCACTCTGTGGTGACCTGCTCCGTCGGGCGGGTTGCCGGGTGGTGAAGGTCGAGAGCCATGCCCGGCCCGACGGTGCCAGGCGTGGCCTTGCGGCCTTCTTCGACCTACTGAACGTCGGCAAGGAATCGGTTGTCGTCGACATGAGAACCGGGGCCGGCCGTGACGCTTTACACCGCCTCGTCTCGTCAGCGGACGTAGTGGTGGAGGCCAGCCGTCCGCGGGTGATGCGCCAGTGGGGGGTCGACGTTGACGTTCTGGTCGAGTCGGGCACTGTCTGGACATCGATCACCGGCTACGGGCGCACCGGACCTCGGTCGTCCGGTGTGGCGTTCGGAGATGACGCTGCGATCTCGGGGGGCCTGTTTCTGGAAGAGCCGCTGGGCTTCGTGGCCGACGCGGTAGCCGATCCTGCCACGGGGTTATTGGCCGCGGTCCTGACACTCGCCGCCCTGAAGAGCGGTCGGGGTCACCTGCTGGACGTCTCGCTGGCCGGTACGGCCAGATGGCTGACGGGCGACGGCCGGATGGTCGACGTCTCTAACGGCGTGGAGGTGGCCCAACCCAGGGCCCGGAACGCCGATGCACCGGCCAGAGAGATGGGTGTCGACACCGCCTCGGTAATGGCTGGACTTCTTACCTGAGGCGGGATCAGATTCGTGGGCCCACGACAGGTGGTGCCATGTACGACGAGGATCTTCGGCGTTTCGACGTACGTACGGTGATGGCCGACTACAACAACCGGGTGGCGGCCCTCGGGCCACCGGGAGCAGCGCACTAGCGTCGTCCACCGTGAGGTTCCCAATCGACGGCGTGCGGGTCGGCCACTGGACCGATGCCTCGTCTCGGACCGGTTGCACGGTGCTGCTGTTTCCGGTCGGGACGGTGGCCTCCGGTGAGGTACGGGGCGGCGCGCCGGCGACTAGGGAATTCGACCTGCTGGCACCGGAACGGACCGTGGACCGTCTAGACGCCCTGGTGCTGTCCGGTGGCTCGGCGTTCGGCCTGGCCGCCGCCGACGGGGTGGTCGGCCTCCTGGAGGAGAGGGGGGTGGGCTATCCGACGGGCGCCGGGCCGGTCCCCATCGTCGTCGGCCTGTCGCTTTTCGACCTGCTGGAGGGCGATCCGACGGTCCGACCTGGGCCGGCCGAGGGACGTCGGGCCGCCGAGGAGGCGTCCGACGATCCGGCAATCGGGCCCGTGGGGGCGGGGGCCGGCGCCACCGTCGGGACCTGGCGGGGCCGGGACCACGCCCGACCGGGAGGGATCGGTCTGGCCGTCGCTCGGCGGGGCGACCTGGTGGTGGCCGCCCTACTGGCCGTCAACGCCGCTGGGGACGTAGGCGATCCGGCCCAATCGGCTGCCGTGGCCGACGGTGTCTTCGCCGGGTGGCCCGAGCCGGAAGCGGGGCCCCTCGTCGGACGGTCCAACACGACCATCGGTGCCGTGGTCACCAACGCCCGGGTGTCCACTCACGGCTGCCTGCTCCTTGCCCAGTCGGCCCATGACGGCCTGGCCCGGGCCGTGTTCCCGTCCCATACCCGGATGGACGGCGACGCTCTGGTTGCCGCGGCCACCGGCGACAAGGCGGTCGACGAAGGCGACCTCGACGTCCTACGGGTTCTGGCGGTCGCCGCCGTGGAGCGGGCTGTCCTCACCGCCTGCTGACCGGGCCGGTCCGGCCGTCAGAACGGCGCCCGTCGGTAATCTGCCGGGGATGACACCCTCAGAGGTACTTACAGGGACCACAACCGGTACCGCTTCGCGGATCATGGTGAACTAGCGGGTGTGGGACACGCGAGGTGGAAACCAGGCGGATCCTGTCTTGTAGCGCTCAGCCTTCTTGCGGCGTCGTGTAGTGGCGACTCCGAGCAACTCACCGAACTGAAGGATCAGGTCGCAGCCCTCGAGGAGAATGTCGAGCAGACCACGACGGCTGTTGCTCCGGCTACATCAGCGACAGCAAGTACTACATCGACTACTTCCGCGCCTTCCACGACGATCTCAACCACCACCCAGGTACCGGCCACGACCACGACCACGACCACGACCACGACCACGACCACGACCACCATCACGTCTGTTCCAGAGGAGCCGACAGTGGTGACTGAGCCTCCGACGACCACCGTCGAGGCCGAGCCGGTTCCCGCCATTTACGACTTTGCCGCCATCTCGCCAATCGTTCAGGACTTCATCGACAAGAAGCAGCTCAACGGCGCCGGCCTGATTGTGGTGCAGCGTGAGGACGGCGTTGTCTACCACGACCACTGGGGAGACTTCGGTCCAGATCGGATCTCGCTGATCGCCTCGTCGTCGAAGATGGTCGTAGCAGGCGTCCTCATGCGGCTCCACGACGACGGCCTCCTAGATATCGATGCACCGGTGGCCGATGTCGCCGAGTGGGGGACCGGGAACCCCGATATCACACCGGCCCAGTTGATCTCCAACAGTTCTGGCCTTGTCGGCCTGCTCCCGGATCTGACTTTCGCCCCGTACATGTGCCAGTGGCTTCCCAGCGGCACGCTCCAGGAATGCGCCGAGCAGGTGTTCACCACCACTTACGACGATGCAGACGTCGTTCCGCCGGACACGGAGTTCCGGTATGGCGGCGCCCAGTGGCAGGTCGCAGGTGCCGTCGCTGAGGTGGCCTCCGGGAAGTCGTGGGCGGTCCTGATCGACGAGACATACGTGCGGCCGTGCGGCCTTGAGGCACTGGCCTTCAACAACCCCTTCGCCCAGTTGGAGAGCGAGTCGTACCGCTACCCGGCAGCGTTCAACAGCGACCCGTCAACCCTCTCGCCGACCGACAACCCGAATATGGAGGGCGGCGCCTACGTGACGACGGGGGACTACGGCGCACTGCTCCTGATGCACCTACGCGGCGGCATGTGTGGAGATTTACGGGTCCTCTCCGCCGACTCAATCGACCGTATGCACTCTGATCGGATCTTGGAGGCCTTCGGGGGTGTCGCCTGGGGTTCCGGAACCGGGTACGGCATGGGATGGTGGGTGGATCGTGAGACAGGGCGAATAAGCGACGGTGGCCTCTACGGCACCGTGCCTTGGCTAGACCTTGAGGACGGCTATGGCGCCTACCTGGTGGTCGAAGCTGACTCGCTGACCGGAAACGCACTTGCCGACCTGTTGTATGACGTCGTGGAGGTAGCGGTCGCCAAACGAATCCAGTGACCGTTCGTTGAAGGGACCCCGTCGGGTGCGGCGTCAGGAGCGGACACCCCGCCAGGTAAGGCGGGAACCCAACAGGTGGCTGGTCGGGGTGACAGCGGCTAGGGCAACCAGGAAAGCGGCCAAGGGGCCGAGCCCAAACCAGTTGACCAGGGCATTGATGACGGCAAGCCGCACGAAGAGCAGCACCCCGAGCGCCAACTGCACACCGACGAGGCGCCGGAGCCGGTCCAGGGCGCTGCGGGCCGCCCGACCGGCGAAGGTCCACAGGTCGTGGAGAAGGACGGTTAGGAGAATCCCTACCTCTCCAGCGATGGCCGCCGACCGGGTGAGGTTCCAGCCCTGCACGTCGAAGATCCAGAGGAAAGCCAGGGCATCGGCGATCAGAGCCAGGCCCGTGACGGCTAAGTAGCGAACTAGCGCCCGGCTCCGCAGGGGGTACAGGCGAAGACGCATTAGGTGGCGGAGGTAACCGACGTAGTGGCCGATCGCCACCTTGGACTGGCCTCGCTGGCGTTCCAAGAACACGTAAGGCCTCTCAACCACCCCGCGCACGTCGCCCCGGGCCAGAACCTCCAAAAGGATCTTGTAGCCCACCGGATTGAGGTCGGTGTCGGCAACCACCTCACGGCGGACCACGAAGTACCCGCTCATGGGGTCGGTCACCCGGCCGACTGTTCCCGGGAGGAGCAGCAGGCCCAGGGCCTGGGCACCGCGGGAGAGCAAGCGCCGGGCTGTCGACCAGTTAGAAACCCCTCCTCCAGCGACGTGCCGGCTGGCCACGGCCACGTCGGTACGGTCGTCCATGGCGGTGAGCAGGTCGGCCATTACCTCCGGCGGATGCTGGCCGTCACCGTCGATCACGCCGAGGAGTTCGCCCCGGGCGTGTGCCCATCCGCAGGTCACCGCGGTAGCCAGGCCAGAAGCACCGCGTCGTCTCAGCACCCGTAGTCCCGGCAGGTCGTCGACCAGGGCACCGGCCACCTCCCAGGTGCGGTCCGGACTGTCGTCGTCGACCACGAGCACCTCGAAGCCGACCCCGGTGGACGAGAGAGTCCGGTGGAGTCCTCGCAGGAGTGCCTCGATGTTGGACGCCTCGTCGTAGGTGGGGACGACGACGCTCAGTCGTACCGAGGGATCATGATCTCTGGAAAGGGAAAGTGGTTGGCCGTCCACCTCGACGACCGCGTGGCCGGTCACGGTCGCTCCTTGCGGTGTCCGTCGGGGTCGGGGCGCAACGTATCGGATCGGAGGCGGTGGCCGTGTGGCCTGCCAGAATGCAGGTGGGCCGGTAGCTCAGTGGTTAGAGCAGGCGACTCATAATCGCTCGGTCGTGGGTTCGATCCCCGCCCGGCCCACGAGGTCCGACCACGAGTGCAGGGGTCGGTTAGGGAATGCCGACCGATTCGAGCCAGGTTGTCCACCGTCCTGGTGGAGAACCGGCCGTTATAGGTGTGACTGCCCTGTGGTTGGCGTGCACGCCTCTGGTCGGTGGAGGATGGCGGCGTGCCCCGATCGGTATTCGTCCACGAGACCATCGACATTGTCGGTCAGGGCCAATACGCCTACATGGAGCACGTCCGAGGCGAGCCGACCAACCGGATGCCGGACATGACCACACTGCAGGGCTCCTTCTTCGTCCTCGGCTTCGGCGGTGGACGTTGGCCCCAGGTGGTGAACATCTGGGACTGCGGTGAGGATGGCTGGGAGGGATGGCGGCGAAACCTCGACCGGCTCAACCTGAAGCGTCGCAGCGCCTTCTACGGCGACTGGTGGGACGAGGCTTCCCAGTGGAGGACCGGAGGGTACGACCGGGTGTGCGCTGGGGTTCCCGGGTCCCCAACCACGTCAGAGATAGCCGAGCGGGGCATAAGGGGGTCGTTGTTCGTCAACGAGGTGTTCACGGTCCGACCGGGGACGCAGGTGGAGTTCCTGGCCGGGGTGGTCGAACGTCGGGTTCCCGTGTTCGCCGACCACGGGGTAGTGGCCACAGGGCTTTGGGAGGTGACCACTAACTCCACGGAAGTGGTCATGGTGTGGGCCACGACCGTCGACGACTGGGTCCGGATGCGCCGCAGCCTGGACTCTGCCCGTGGTCTCGACGACGGGGATCCCGACGACCGCCTTCTCGATTGCCGGATCCTGGTCGACAGCTACGTGACTGCCGGCGACACCCGGCTAATGACCCCGCTCCCCGGGACCATCTACGGCCCGGAGGGTTGGGAAGAAGCCGATCTCGACGACTGGCTGGAGGGCACGGTCCCGGAGAAGTGACACCGGCTCGCTGACCTGCCGTGCGAGGCTTCACGAGGAGGTCTCGTGGAGTTCATTCTGCTCATCGGGTTGGTTTTCGGCATCGTCGTATACCGCAGACGGGCTGATGGGCGCCGGGTCGACATCGGTCTGATGGCTCGCCGACTCTTCGAGTTCGGCTTCCTGTACGGCCTGGTCGTGGCCACCGCCATCGGCGCCACCGGTGCCCTGAGCCGCCTGGTAGAGGTGGTGGAGGACGGTCGCCGGACCGAACCGGAAGGACTGGCCCTCTGGCTGAGCCTGGTGATTGTGGCCGGCTTGGCCCTAGTCGGCATGGTTGTCTGGCTTCGCCGACGGTTCCAGACATCAGAAACCGAGGCGGGATCCGGCGGGTGGTCGTTCTACCTGTCGGCCATGGACCTCCTGTCGACCGGCATCGTCGTGGCGTCGGCCATCAACGTCCTCGGGTGGCTGCTCGACGGATGGTCGTTCAGCTCCTGGTCCGTGGCCGCTGTACCGGTCTGGCTCATCGTCTCGGTCATTCACTGGCGCCTACCCGGCACCCGCCGCCTCCTCCACTACCTAGTGGCCTCGAGCGCCGCCCTCTTCGGTATGGCGGTCAGCACAGTGGTGATCGTCGAACACCTCCTCCAATGGGCTTACGAGGGAGCGATGCCCGACCCGCTGCCCTTCCACTACGTCGGGGACACCTCGTGGGCGAACAGCTGGGACGGCTTACGGGGATCCCTGGCGCCCCTACTGGCCTTCGGAGTGGCCTGGTGGTGGTACTGGTGGCGGCACGCCCGGACCTTCGAGCGCAGCCCAGAGCGCGATGGCTACGTACTCGTTGTAGGGGTGCTGGGCGGCCTGGCCACCACCGTGGTTGCCGCCTCAGGCATCCTCCACACGCTGCTCTCGTGGCTGCTCGTCGGGTCGTCGCGTGACGGCTCGGCGGTTGACCATTTCCACATCCTGTCGGTCTTCGCCGCACTCCTCGTGGTCGGCATGGCCCTGTGGGCCTACCACCGACGCGAGGTCCCCCACGCCGTGCACCGGCAGGCCGACGGTCGAGACGAGGTGGCCCGTCTCTACGACCACCTCGAGTCGGGCGTGGGACTGGTGGCTTCAACCATCGGAATGGCCGTCCTGCTGGGCATCGTGTTGAACGAGGTGTTGCCGGCTGGCGAAGACTGGGACATCGACGTGGACGAGCTGGTGGCCTTCGCCCTGACAGCACTCCTTGTCGGGGGACCGATCTGGAACCGGGCCTGGCGGCGGATCAAAGCCCATGCCGGGACGGTGGCTGAGGAGACATCAGCCGTTCGACGGATCTACCTGTTTGCCGTGTTCGGCACCACGGCCCTTGCGGTGCTGGGGAGCTTCCTGGCCATGGTCTACATGGTGGTGTTCGCGCTCCTGGACGGGAGCCTCGAAGCCGAAACCCTGGAGGGCTTCCGCATCCCACTGGCCCTCGTCGGCGCTACGGCCGGCGTCGCCGTCTACCACGGCCGGGTGCTGCGGTCCGGCCTGCGGGCTGTTCCGGTGTCCAGCCGCCCTTCACCACGCACGGTGACCGTGGTCGGACCCCCCGTCCCCGCCTTGGTGGCGGCCCTCCAGAAGTTGTCCGGCCTGAGGCTCGTCGAGCACCGACGGCTCGACGTCTCCGGCGAGGTCGACCTTGACCCGGAGCCCGTCGTCGAGGAGGTACGCACCGGATCCGGAAACATGGTCGTGGTGGTGTCGGCCGACGGCGCTACCGAGGTCATCCCGGTTGCTGACTAAGTAGCCATCCGGACTGCTCCGGCTGGGCTTACCCCAGGGTTGTGGACCACCATCGGGACGTGGTCATTGAAGAGGGCACAGACAGCGGTCGGGAGGAGGTCCCGGGTCACGAGGTGAGCGTCGTTCGTGATGTCGCAGCGGGCCCGGAGGTCGTCTGGGACCTGGTTAGCGATCTGGTCGGCATGGGGCGCTGGTCGCCCGAGAACCGAGGTGGGCGTTGGATCGACGACGCGACCGGGCCGACCGTAGGGGCTGTCTTCCGGGGTCGAAACCGCATCCGGTGGCGTCGGTGGCAGACCAACGTGACCGTCATCGAGTGCGATCGGCCTCGCAGGTTCGCGTTCCGTCTGAAGATCGGCTCGCTGGGAGGCTGTGACTGGTCCTACGACATCGTGCCCACGTCGGACGGTTGCCGGGTCACTGAGTCATGGGTCGATGACCGCTCACCGGCCCTCGCCCGGATCGGGTGGCTGTTCACCGGGGTGGCCGACCGGGCCGCTCACAACCGGGCCACCATGGAGCGGACACTGGAGAACCTGGCCGCCGCAGCCGAGGCAATCTGAGCGGATTCAGTCCCAGCCGTTCCAGGAGGTCACCGCGGCGGCTCCGCCGTCACGTTGAGCGGGCCGGAAGTCGGTACCCAGGGTGTGGCCCACGGTAATGAGCGCCACCTGGCTTACCGAGTCGTGGGGGATGCCCAACAGGGCGGAAGCCTCCTCTTCGAACATGAGGTGGATGGTCGTCCAGCAGGTGCCCAGTCCTCGTTCCCGGGCGGCCAGCATGAAACTCCAGGCGCTAGGGATGATGGATCCCAGGACCGATGCCGCTCCCATACCCGACCGGTCGATCCGGCCCTCGATGCACGGGATCACCATGGCCGGCACCCGGTGCATGTTCTCGGCCAGGTAGGTGGCCGACTCCATGACCCGCATCTGCTGAGCGGCCCGATCAGTGGGAGCGCCGTCGGCCAGTGCTCCGGCGCTAACCGCCATCGTGGTGTACAGGTCCCAGCCGCGGCGGTACAGGTCGGCCAGACCGGCCCGCTTGTCGGCGTCGGTGACGACCACGAACCGCCATCCCTGCCGGTTGGACCCGGTCGGTGCCTGAACCGTGTACTCCAGGCACTCCCGGAGCAGGTCGTCATCCACCGCACGGTCGAAGTCGAGCCGCTTACGGACGGCACGGGTGGTGGAGAGCAGTTCGTGGACCGAGAGGCCCAGTGTCCGATCATCGCCGGTCGGTTGACCGCTCATCGGGAGCCTTCCACCAGGTCGCGAATTCCTTCGATGCACCGTCGCATATTGACCGCCTGTTCCTTCTGGCGACTAGCGATGATCTTCGCCTCCATGTCGGGCATCTGTTCGATGACCGCCGTCAGGCCCGACGGCCCTGGTCCCAAAACCATGGCGAACCGTAACCGAGCGGCCCCGGCCAGCGGGATCAGCTCGAGGCTCCACTGGGCGGCAGGGTTGTCGGCGTCCACCGAGTTCCAGGCGAACAGCCGGTCGGGCTCGTAGCCGACCACGTGGCAGGTCACCTCCCATTCGCCGCGATCGTCGCGCCGGTTCCTCCCGAGGAACGTGGCTCCCACGCCGGGCTCGCTGGAGATCCACTCGGCACCCTGGAACTCATTGCTGAACTGGGCCGGCAAGTTGATGTCGACGACGTAGGGCCAGATCTCCTCGGGCGGGGCCTTCACGTCGACCTCCACAGTGACCCCGGGGCCATCAGCGAGCATCGGTGGACCATCGGCGGGGCCCTGCGTTGTGCGGCCCCAGCGGTCAAACCAGGTGATCTCCCGGGCTGATTTGCGAGGCGCCGGTTGGAACTCACCGCCGGTCGTCCACCCCACAGGGAACAGCACGATCTGGCTCACTCCTGCCGGGATGTCCAGCAAATCAGCTACCCGGTCGGCGGCTGCCAGGTGGAGAGTCGTCCAGGCGCTTCCCAGGCCGCGGGACCGCAGGGCTAGGCAGAAACTCCAAGCGGCCTGGACCACCGAGTCAAAAAGGCCGGGCCGTCCGCCTCCGTCGTGCTCGCCGTAGATGGTGACCAGCACGAGAACCGGGACATCCTGCATGTGTCGGGCAAGGTGGGCGCCGGACTGGAGGGTCCGCTCGTTTCGGTGGCCGCTGCCGGCAAACTTTTCGGCATTCTCCATGATCCAGTTGCCGCCCGATTCCCGGTAAAGGTCAGCCAGAGCGGCCTTGGTGGCCGGGTCCCGGACGACCAGCCACCGGCGGCTGGTCTGGTTTCCACCCGTCGGAGCCTGCTCAGCGATGTCGATGCAGTCCAGCAGGACGTCCTCGGGCACATCACGCTCCAGGTCGAGTCGACGACGGACCGACCGCGTCGTGGTCAGTAGCCGGTCGGTTTCGTCTACGGGGAAGCCCATGACCGGATTCCACCACAGGCCATTCGGCCCGCCGTGGTCGGGCTAGCCAGGGTGACGGGCCTGTCAGGCCTCCTCGCCCAGCCAGGCCGGCGCCTGGTCGAGCAGGTACTCGCTGATGGCCCGAGACCGGTCCAGGGCATCACACATCCAGTTGGTGTCGTCGCCCCGGAACAGGGAGGCCAACGGTGTTTCCAGACGGGCTGTCACCCCGATGGACCGTTGCGGGGCATCAGTGACCATCTCAAAAGAGTCGACGGCCGACACCTGGGTGGGCAGGTCGGGGCCGCCGAGGCCGGCCAGCTCGGTGGCCAGCACCAGAAGATCGGGGCCGTGCTCCAGCGGGGGGAGGGCCCAGGTGAACATCAACTGCACCACCAGATCGTCGCTGGGGTCGACGTCCTCGGGCAGTGACATGACCTCGTCCTCGAAGGCCATGAGGGTGCGGGGCTCAAGGTCCAGAGAGAGGTGGAGGTCGAGGGGGCCGCCGCAGGCCGCCTCCGGGTGTAGGTCGACCTCGAAGGCCTGACGCATCGAGTAGGTCTCGACGAAGTGCCTCTCGTCGTGCACGTGGAAACCGTGCTCGGCAGCATGGTCTTTGAGATCGGCGATAAAACCGGCGATGTCGACGACGGCCACTAACGGTCCTCCGGGTCCACGGGGCTATGTGTTGAACAACAGGGTAGAGCCAACTATCAACCGCGGCCCAGTGGTTTGGCACACTTGTCCAGTGACCGATGACGTCGAACGGCTAGGAGACCCCGCCTCCGTCCTGAGCGACCTCCACGACGCCGTGGATGCGGTGGCGGCCGCTTTCGAAGGCCTTGAGGACTGGGGCCCCTCGGAGGGGCCGACCGGCCAGTACGTGAGCGACGTGGTGGCGGACCGGGTCGTGCACGGGATCCTCGACCCGCTGGGCTACGGGGTGCTGAGCGAAGAGTCTGGTCTGACCGCTCCAACTGTGGACGGGGCGCCGGTGATCGTCGTGGATCCGTTGGACGGTTCCACCAATGCCTCCCGGGGCCTGCCCTGGTTCGCTACCAGCCTCTGCGCGGTGAGCTCCGACGAGCCGTTGGTGGCCGTGGTGGCCGACCTGGTAAGCGGGGTCCGCTACGACGCAGTGCGGGGGTGGGGCGCCCGCCGGGATGGCGAGCCGATCGCCCGGACAAGCGCCCCGCCGCTGGACGAGGCGATGGTGGGCCTTTCCGGGCTACCACCCCGCCATCTGGGGTGGGGCCAGTATCGGTCCCTCGGAGCAGCGGCCCTCGACCTGTGTGCGGTAGCCGACGGCCGCCTGGACGGCTACGTGGACTGCTCGGTCGACGCTCACGGAGTGTGGGACTACCTGGGAGCCCTGCTGGTCTGTTCAGAGGCCGGCGTCGAAGTAGTGGACGCCTTTGGCCGGGAATTGTGCGTCCTTGACCCGGAGGTTCGCCGGACCCCGGTGGCTGGCGCCGGCCCGGCGCTGGCTGAGGCCCTGATAGAGGCCCGTCGCACCTTCTAGGGCCGATTGGACGAAACGCCGCCGGTAGGGTGCCCGCTTCCGGGCGCGTAGCTCAGATGGCTAGAGCACCTCCCTTACAAGGAGGGGGTCGGGGGTTCAAGTCCCTCCGCGCCCACCAGGAAACACACAGGTCAACTACATAAACCAGCGGGAACCTTTAGCGGTTAGTCCTGTCGGTTATGAGTTCCATCCACAAACCATCCACGCTTGCCGAGGTTGAAGTCTCTGGTGCAGCGAAGAGGTGCCTGGTCAGGCGTGCTTGTCTATTGTCAATTGGTCATAGGTCCCGCCCGGGTTTGAGCGGAACCCGACACCTGACCTCGACCTCCTGTAGCCCAAAGTCATCAAGGATTGCTGCAATGAATGTCGGTTTGATACCAGCAAAGTGGGCACACCAAACGCCCGATAACGACGCCATCGTCGATTCGACGACCGGGCGACGAATCACCTTCGCTGAGCTCGATTCTGGTGTACGCAAGCTAGCGAACGCCTTAATCGGTCTTGGACTGCAGAAGGGGGATCGGGTTGGGATCCTCAGCATGAACAGCATCGAGTACTGCACCCTCTACTTCGCATGTGGTCTTGCGGGACTAATTGCGCAGCCTGTGAACTGGCGGCTGTCCTCACCTGAGTTAAAAAAGATCGTCGACAATGGCAGGCCTCGGGTATTCATCACACAGGGCCAGTACGCACAAGTCACTGCAGAACTCGCGGAAGCGGTCGACTGCATAGAGCATTGGTTCCAGTACGGCGACGGCGGCGACGGTAGCTACGAGAGGCTTGTTGAAGGGGCCACTGACGAAGAACCGCCTGGTGCCAGCAGCATTGGAGGTGAGGACCCGCTTCTCATTCTGTACACAGGTGGGACTACTGGAGAGTCCAAGGGAGCCCTCCACAGCCACGAAAGCGTCCAAGCGGCGATGCTGAACCAGACGGTGGCTGAGCGCATCGTGCCTAGTGATGTGTACCTACTCACTGGACAGATGTTTCACATACCGGTTGTCTTAGCAATCAACTATCTGGCCCATGGCTGCACTCTGGTGCTGATGAACTTTGAAGCCGAATTGGCGCTGGAATTGATAGCAAGAGAACGGGTGTCAGCCTTCTTGGGGGTCACCACGATGCTCAACTGGATGATGGCCGTACCCGGCTTCGACAACTATGACCTCTCGAGCCTGCGCAATATTCAGTATGGGGGTGGCCCGATGCCCTCGCGGGTCATCGAGGAAGCACTGGACAAGTTTCCCTGCACCTTGATCCAAGGCTATGGACAGACCGAGGGTGCTGGCATGACGTTCCTCTCGCAGGAGGATCATCTTCGAGCTGTCAGAGATGGCTACCACCCTGAACGGCTCAGGTCTTGCGGCCGGGAGGGATCCCTTACCTCTTTGAGGGTTGTTGATGACGAGGGAGTGGACGTTCCCGCTGACGGGAAAACAACGGGTCAAATAATTGTGAAGTCGAAGGCCAACATGCTTGGATATTTCGGGAATCCAGAACTGACCGCAGAGACGATTCGCGACGGGTGGATGTGGACAGGCGATGTTGCTGCGATGGATGTAGAGCGCTACGTCTACATCGTTGACCGGGCGAAGGACATGATCATTTCTGGGGGTGAGAACATCTACTCGGCGCAGGTTGAGGAAGCCATCGGCAGACATCCGGCCGTCCTCGAGTCGGCCGTCATAGGAATACCTGATGATCAGTGGGGCGAGTCGGTCAAGGCCTATGTCGTGTTGAAGCCTGGTGCAGTCGCCACGGAAGAAGAGATCATTGCAACAGCTAAGGCCGGTCTCGCCTCATACCAGAAGCCACGGTCGGTGGAGTTCATCGATGAGTTGCCAAAGGCGCCAACCGGAAAGATCCTCAAACGGGTGTTGCGTGACCCCCACTGGGTTGGAACAGATAGGGGAGTCTGACGAGTGTCCCGTCAGAATCGTTGCGCTAAGTCCTTGGCGGGACTGCTCTAGTCCAGGACCTCGCAGCGGAGGCCCGTTGCCGCAGGAAACATGAGTTTCTTTTACCGCCACATGAATAGATACCTGTAGGTGTTCAGAGTGCCTTCAGCTCTGCTTGTAGTTCATTCATTGCTTTAAAGCTGAAGCGTGCAAGATCTGGATCACCGAGGCCAGTGATGTTCCACATCACTAAGTGGCGCAGGCCGGCGGCGTGGTAACTGGCGATTTCCTCAACGAGTTGCTCGACTGTTCCAGCGAACGCGTAGTGAGCGGAAACCTTCGGTGGGATCGCTTCGATGATTCGATCGACTTCGTGACGAGGGATGCGGCTCGGGATGAAGTCATGAAACCCCGCGTCTCCCCCGAGGGGTGGGGCAACGCCAAGACTCTCGAATACCCAGTTAGGCATGAGGATGCAGAGCATTCGGATCATCTCCGAGGCGAGAAGCCGGTTCACTGATTCCTCGTCGGGGCCGACCAACAAATACCCAAGCATTCCAGGAACAAAATGGTCCAGATTCCGCCCCACCTCCCTAGCCCCAGTGTGGATTCGTTCAAGGGAGTCGCGGTATGCCTCGGGTGACATCTTTGTTGGGAGCCAACCGTCGGCGTACTGGCCGGTTAGTGAGAGCATTCGAGGACCGTGGGCTGCTAGCCAGATCTCGGGATGGCGATCGCCATATGGGTCAAGGCCCATCACCGCGTCTTGGAGTCGAAAGTGTCTGCCTTCGAAGTCAACCTTTTCGTTTCCAGCGTTCATCAAGAGCCGAATGACTTCTAGGCCTTCAGCGAGTTTGGCTACCGGCTTAGCCCATTCGATGCCATAGGGCTCAATGTTGAGTTGTTCTCCAGAACCAAGTCCCAGGATTGCCCGTCCCTTGGTCATGTGGTCAAGGGTGAGCATTGTCTGGGCGATTGAAGCCGGGTGCCTTCGAAGCAGGTCGGTTACACACGTCCCGACGCGAATGCGCTCAGTCTGAGCACCGATCGCTGCCATCATTGCGAATGGGTCCACGTGTACGTGGCTGGAGGGCTGGTGTTTGGCCAATGGCGTGAATTCCTCGTTCCACATGGTGTCTGGGTGCCAACCCATGAGGTGATCCGGCCACCACAGAGCGTCGTAGCCGAGCTCCTCCATCTTGATGCCAAGGGAGATACCCCGATCTACGGGTGGAATGATCTGGCCTGGAGCTCCCAGTTGGATATCCATCGTTTCCTCTTCCTGGCTGTATGCAGACCAGCGCTACGTGCCGATTGTCATCAGGGATCAGGTGCCCTGTGGGCCTTAGAGACATTGACCTTGAGTCGGACAAAGACCTACCGGTCAAGCCTCTTGACAGAACATCTCGGGCCCTTGCTGTTCGGTTTAGTCACCGCCGGGTGGTTGTCCGAGAGATGCGCCCTCGGATGGTGATTCACAGCCACGCATCGGAAGTCGTGACCGTCGCTCCACTTGTACGGAGCAGATTGGGAATGTTCAACCGCCTCCGACTAGGTTCAGACTCCAAGGCTTCACATGTTACATCCGGAACAAGTTGTTAGTGCATCTCATCAAGAGTGATTCTAGAGCGTCAAGGAACTATATGAGCACTTGCACAGACACTGTGGTTATGAAATATATTTATTGCATAAGTCCAAGTTGTCGACCAGATTGTTTAAGAGGTCACTTCACTAAAATAAGTAGAAGGATCAATGCCAGAGAGTAATCGCAAGGATGAGGCTGTTGAGGGTGCTTCAAACAACCGACTGGAGTTAATTATCGAGGCGGCGGCACGGATGTTTGATGCCAAGGGCTATAGCGCGACATCAACTCAAGATATCGCAAATGAAGTGGGACTTTTAAAGGGGTCAATTTATTACTATATAAATAGTAAAGAAGACCTACTGTTCCGGATCATCGAGGAGTCCCACGAGGGCGCTCTGCGGGCTATAGCAACGGTATCTGACCTTGATGTGGGGCCATTGGCAAAGGCTTATGCCCTGGTGAGAACCCACGTCAAGGTGTTCCACGATGATCGAGTGAAGCACTCGGTCTTCTTTAAGGAGTTCAGATCTCTATCTGATAGCCGTAAAGAGGTCATTCGTGGTACCGGGCACGCCTATTCGCTTTTTCTCCGAAGCATTCTTGAAGAAGGGCAACAAATTGGTCAAGTAGACCAGGATCTGGATCCAAGAATGGCTACTGCCGGCATCGTAGGAATGTTGAATGCAATGTCCTTCTGGTACCAAGATGGAGGTTCATGGGGTCCTGAAAGTATTGGAAGTCAGTTCGGTGAACAAGTAGTTTTGGGACTTGTGAGTGATGAACATCTTTCAATAAGTGGTGGACGAGTAAATCTACTCGAAAATATTCGTAAAGAGTTAGCGTAGAAATTACGAAGATCTCTTTTGCAGACAGGGACACCCTGGTATCCCCTGGATTCAGAGATAAATTTGAATGAGCAGTTTTATAGAAGTGGCTAAACGTAGGTCTGGGTCGGGTGACCCCGACTTGGTCAGATTGAGGAACGGAAGGCTGATGTC
>ENA-UPTF01000571-UPTF01000571.1-marine-metagenome-genome-assembly--contig:-NODE-571-length-25385-cov-7.897305_pt1 | contig 25385 bp, 26 predicted proteins | sample MGYA00238166_ERZ767019 | MGnify/ENA primary metagenome ERZ767019 (study PRJEB28930, sample SAMN06266391) | marine metagenome | isolation source: Sea water from 250 m depth | place: Atlantic Ocean | study... | reverse complement strand
ATAGGCGTCATTTGTACATCCGTATCCTACAATTTCACCTAAAATAGTTGCATTTCTTTTTTCTGCATGCTCTAAAGATTCCAATACTAAGATTCCTGCACCTTCAGATAGTATAAATCCATCTCTATTTTTATCAAATGGTTTAGATGCCTCAGTTGGATTATCATTTTGTGTAGACAAAGCTTTCATATTGGCAAACCCTGAAAGAGTTAATGGGGTAATTCCTGCTTCACATCCACCAGAGATGACTACATTAGTCTGTCCAGATTGAATAAGCTGATATGCCATCCCAATCGCATCGGTTGCTGATGAACATGCAGTGGTAACTGCATAATTTGGTCCATGAAATCCATATTTTATGGCAATTTGACTTCCAGCAATATTGGCTATCATCTTTGGAATAAATTGTGGTGATACACCACGTTGCCCTCGATTCTCAACTCTTGAATGTTGTTCTTCAAGAGTATGCATACCACCAATCCCAACACCAAGAATTACACCAGCTTCTGAAGAGTCAATTCCTGATTGTTTGATTGCTTCTTCAGCTGCAACGAGTGCAAACATAGTATACCGATCAAGCTTTCTTTCTTGTTTACGGTCAAAAAATTCAGAAGGATTAAAATCAGAAATTTCTCCAGCAATTTTTACACTTAAATTTTCTGTATCAAATTGTTTTATTAATCTAATTCCAGATACGCCACCAATTAAATTATCCCACAAGGATTGTGATGAAAGACCTAACGGAGAAATGCTACCTTCCCCAGTAATGACAACTCTATTTTCCAAGATTAGCTAGTGTGTTTATCGATATAGTCTAGTGCTGCACCGACAGTAGTAATTGTTTCTGCATCTTCATCAGGAATTTCTATATCGAATTCTTCTTCAAATTCCATAATTAATTCGACGATATCTAGTGAATCTGCACCTAAGTCATCAAGAAAATTTGCTTCAGGTACAACTCTTGATTCCTCAACGCCTAACTTATCAACAACTATATTTTTTACTTTATCATTTGATGACATATTCTAACTCCTAATTAGTTTAATGACATTCCACCATCAATATAAAATGTTTGACCAGTAATATAACTCGCTTCATCAGAACATAAAAACAAAATCATTTTGCTAATATCTTCTGGTTTTCCAAATTTTTTTAATGGAATTCTTTGCAAATAGCCTTTTTTTACTGTATCACTCAAGTCAGAGATCATATCAGTCTCAATAATTCCTGGAGCGATACAATTTACAGTTATATTGCGTTTTCCTACTTCTTTTGCAAGAGATTTTGTAAATGCTAATAATCCGCCTTTAGAAGCAGAATAATTGCTTTGTCCTTTATTGCCATCAGTTCCTGAAATAGACGATATATTAATTATCCTACCTTTTTTATTTTTTACCATATTTTTCAATAATATTTTTGTTAAATAAAAAGGTCCATTCAGGTTAACATCTAATACTCTTTTCCATTCTTCTGTTTGCATTCTTAACAGAATGTTATCCATATGAATTCCAGCATTATTAACTAAGATATCAATGTTGCTAGAATGTTCTGTGACAAAAGTATATAAATCTTCAATAGATTTTTCATCTGATATATCACAGCAAAAAGGAATGATATTGTTTATATCTCTAATTGTATCCAGTGATTCTTCAGAAGTTGCAATACCAATTACTTGTATTCCATTGTCTGCTAAAGTTGTTGCAATTTTCTTCCCAATACCTCTGGATGCTCCTGTTACAACAGCAGTTTTATTTGAATATTTAAACATTTAATAATTGTTTAGTATCATTATAAGAATTAAAACTAGAGATATGAAATGATTCATTTATTTTTTTTATTAATCCAGTTAAAACTTTCTTTGGGCCTATCTCAATGAAATTATTATTAATGTTTCCAAGTTGTTTAACACTTTCAAGCCAGAGTACCGTATTATCAATCTGTTCAATTAAAGCATGTTTTATTTCATCAGTATTTGTTTTGTCTTTTGCATCATAATTTGAAACAATAGGGCAGTGAGGAGTTTGGAATATTTTTTCTGCAATAATATCTCTTAATTTTGGTTTTGCTTCGGACATTAATTTTGAATGGAATGCACCACTCACATTTAATGGAATAATACGTTTTGCTCCTAAAGACTTTAATTCATTAGAAATTTCTTCAACGGATATATCTGATCCAGAAATAACAATTTGTTGATCAGAATTAATGTTAGCAACTTGTGTATCACTATTATTGCATATTTGAGAGATTGTTTCTTTACTAAGACCCATTACCGCACTCATTTTACCTTTATTATTGGTTTCGCATTGATGCATTGCCTGTGCACGTGTTTTGACAATTTCTAATCCATCTTCGAAACTATATGTTCCATTTGCATATAATGCTGAAAATTCACCTAAACTATGTCCAGCAACTGCAACAGGGTTGTATTTACTCTCTCTTATAATATCAAATAAAATACATGAATGAATATAAATTGCTACTTGGGCATTAATTGTTTTTTTTAAAACAGGTTCATTATCATCAAACATAATTTGAGATATTTTATAACCCAACACTGAATCAGCTAAATCAATTTTTGATTTTGCTATTGAAGAGTGTTTATAGAGATTTATTCCCATGCCAGGACGGTGTGAACCTTGTCCTGAAAAAATAAAACAACAATCCATTATTCTTGATCGACAGGTTTTCCTTTATAATAAAGAATTCCGTCATGATAGTATGCATGATGAGGCAAGTGTTCTTCACCTGTATTCTTACACTTGACAGTACGTACTAGTGAAGATTTATAATGAGTTCTTCTCTTTTTTGACCTCGTTTTTGATTGTCTCTTTTTTGGTAACATTTTTTTCCTTAATCAGCGCCAATATAAACAAATAAATGTTTGAATTAAAATAATTTTTATAATTCTACTTGATTAATCCAACAGTCATATCCTAGTTTTTCTTTGATAATATCTGCTGTTTTAGAAGCATCTTCTCTAGAGGAGAAATTTCCATAACGGATTCTATATCTTGCATCTGGATTGGTATCATTTTTTTGAATAAATGCATCAAAGCCAATTTCATTGAGTTTCTTAACTACATCAATAGCTTCAGGAAAATTTTTTCTTGCAGCAACTTGTATAATGAAATATATATTATCATCTCTATCTACTATATTTGATTCTACATTTTGAGGTGTCTTATCTTCTTCTAAAGTAATATCAAGCCATGCATCGCTAGATTCTTGTGCATAGCATATAGTTATCAGAAGTAGTAGTGTAATGTATTTAGTCATTGAAGAAGAAGTTGATTTCTTTTATTGCGTTTTCATTACTATCTGAACCATGCGTAGCATTCATAGATACATCCGTTCCATATTTATTTCTTATAGTTCCAATCTCAGCTTTTTGTGAATCTGTTGCTCCCATAAGATTACGCCATTCTTCTACAGCATTTTCTTTCTCTAATATCATCACATGACATTCATATGATGTCATAAACTCTACTAATTCATCAAAAAATGGTTTTTCTTTATGAATATCATAAAAAGAACATGCCTGTTTATCTGTAAGCAACAACGTTTTTTCTTTTAGAATGCTAAATCCATTGTCTATAATATCTTCTTTGATATTATTCATATTATCTTTTTTCATTGCATCTGGTTTTATAATTGCTAGTGTTTGATTCATTGATTATCCTATTATTCTTTTCATAGTACTTCCAATTTCTGATACGGTATTCGAAATTGTAACCCCACATTCTTTCAATATGGTAATTTTTGCTTCAGCAGTTTCTGACCCCTCTGATATGATAGCACCTGCGTGACCCATTCTTTTCCCCTTTGGAGCTGTTTGACCAGCAATAAAGGAAACAACAGGTTTATTCATGTTATCTTTTATCCATTTTGCAGCTTCATTTTCCATATTACCACCTATTTCTCCAATCATAACAATTCCTTTTGTTTCTTCATCTGCATCAAAGTGTTTTAGAATATCAATCATACTTGAACCAATTACTGAATCACCACCAATTCCTACTGCTGTTGTTAGTCCAAGTCCTATATTAACAACTTGGTCGATAGCTTCATATGTTAATGTTCCAGATCGGGATAAAATTCCTATGGATCCTTTTTTACAAATAAAACCAGGAGTAATACCAATTTTTGATTCTTCTGCAGTAATAATGCCTGGACAATTTGGTCCTATTAGTATGCTAGAAGATTTATTAAGCATATTTTTTACCTCAATCATATCTCTAACAGGTATTCCTTCAGAAATACATACTATTAATTTGATATTTTCTTCAATGGCTTCAATTATTGCATCTGCTGCAAATTTTGGAGGAACAAAAATAGTAGTGGCATGAATATCAAATTGTTTTTTTGCATCTTTAATTGAGTTAAAAACAGGTAATTGATTATTCGTAACTACTTGTCCACCTTTTCCTGGAGTAACTCCACACAATACTTTCGCATTATAGTTAAGCATTTGTTCAGTATGAAAGAGGCCTTCAGATCCAGTAATTCCTTGTACCAAAATATTTGTATTCTTATCTAAAAGTATTGACATTACACTGCCTCCACTGCTTTTTTAGCAGCTTCGTTTATTGTTTCAGCACTAATTATATTAATACCAGAATCATCAAGTATTTTTTTAGCCAAATCAGCATTTGTTCCTTGAAGTCTTACAACAACGGAAGCATCCAAATCCAATTCTTTAACAGCCTGAATGACTCCATTTGCAACTCTATCACATCGTACAATTCCACCAAAGATATTAATTAGAATCGATTTTACATTACGATCAGATAGAATAATCTTAAATCCATTTTTAATAGTTTCTACATTAGCAGCACCACCAACATCTAAGAAATTTGCTGGTTCACCTCCATAATGTTTTATTATATCCATAGTTGCCATGGCTAATCCGGCACCATTAACCATACATCCTACATTACCATCAAGTTTAATATAATTTAGTCCATATTCAGACGCTTTCAGTTCTAGCGGATTTTCTTCTGATTTATCTCGGTATGATTTGATTTCAGGATGTCTAAAAAGAGCATTAGAGTCAATATTTACTTTAGCATCCAGTGCAATAACATCATTATCTGTAGTAATAACAAGTGGATTAATTTCTAACAAAGAACAATCTGATTCATAATAACATCTATATAGTTTTCTAAAGATGTCTTCAATTTGATTTTGATACTTTTCTAATGAAAGTTTTGAAATAATCTCATTAATTCCATTTAAAAGAGAATTTTCTGAGTCATTAATCCAAGCCTTAATAATTTTTTCTGGTGAATTGTTGGCAACTTCTTCAATATCAACACCACCTTCATCTGATACAATCAATACATCACAATTTTTTGAACGATCAAATGTGATAGCAAAATAATACTCTTTTTTAATATCCAAAGCTTCAGTAATAAGTATTTTATTCACTTTTTTACCTTCAGGACCGGTTTGATGTGTAATGAGATTCATTCCTAAAATACTATTAGCTGCATTTTGAGCATCTTCATAAGTTGCACAATATTTTACTCCACCACCTTTGCCTCTTCCTCCAGCATGAACTTGTGCTTTAACAATTACTGCTTCAGTGTCAAAGTTTTCTTGAACTCTTTTGATAGTAGAATTGATATCTGATTTGTTATCTAGAGGGTAACCTCTTTGAATCGGAATATCAAATTTTTCTAGAATTTCTTTTGCTTGATATTCATGAATCTTCATGTTCGTCCATGAATGGGTATTGATATTTTACTGGAGGTTCAAACGTTTCTTTGATAGTTCTTGGTGAAGTCCATCTTAATAGATTTAGCATTGATCCAGCTTTGTCATTTGTACCAGATGCTCTGCTTCCTCCAAATGGTTGTTGACCAACAACTGCACCTGTTGGTTTATCATTGATATAGAAATTACCAGCTGCAAATCTCAATGTTGATTTTACTTCTTCAGCAATAGCTTTGTCTTCTGAGAAAACACATCCCGTTAATGCGTAAGGAGAAGTATTATCAATGAGATCTAATGTTTCTGACCATTTATCATTGTCATAAACATAAATTGTAAGCACCGGTCCAAAAATTTCTTCTTCTAAAGTTCTAAAGTGAGGATTCGTTGTTACAATAACAGTAGGTTGAATAAAATATCCTTTTGATTTATCATATGTGCCTCCACATAAAACATCACAATCATCTGCATCATTAGCAAAATCAACATAAGAAGCAATTTTATCAAAAGCATTTTCATCGATTACAGCATTAACAAAGTTTTTTAAATTTTCAGGCGGTCCAACATCAATGGTTGCAACTTCTGTGACTAGTTTTTCTTTAATTTCATCCCATTGATTTTTAGGAAGATAAGCCCTAGACATTGCTGAACATTTTTGTCCTTGATACTCAAATGCTCCTCTAATCATTCCAGTTACTAAGGCATCAATATTTGCAGATTCATGTGCTATACAAAAATCTTTTCCACCTGTTTCACCAACAAGTTTAGGATAGTTCTTATAATTTTCTATATTATTAGACACTGTTTTCCATATTGATCTAAATGTTTCTGTAGATCCAGTAAAATGAATACCAGCCAAGTCTCTATGATTTAAAACTTCGTTTCCAATTTCTGCTCCAGATCCTGGAAGAAAATTGATAACTCCATCAGGAAGTCCAGCTTCTTTATAAAGTTTCATAATATAATAAGATGAATAAATGGCACTACTTGCTGGTTTCCATATTGCTGTATTCCCAAGTAAAGCAGGTGCAGCGGCAAGATTTCCACCAATACTGAAGAAATTAAATGGAGCTATTGCAAATACAAATCCTTCAAGAGGTCTAAATTCTAATGAATTATCCATTTCAGGAGGGGAGAATGGTTGAAAAACTCCATGCATTTTATGAGCATATTCTATGTTAAAATTCAAAAAATCAATTAATTCGCATGATGCATCAATTTCTGCTTGAAAAATACTTTTTCCAATATCCAACATTGCCGCTGCATTGATTTTATATCTATAAGGTCCGGCTATTAAATCTGCAACTTTTCTGAAAATTGATGCTCTGTATTCTAGGGATGTAGTAGACCATGATTTCCAAGCTTCCATTGATGACTCAATAGTCATTTTTATTTCTTTCTCACCAGCTTGATGACTTTGACCAAGGATATGATTATGATCATGTGGTTTGACACATTTCTTTGTATTTCCTGTGAAGTGTTCTTTTCCATGAATAATAACAGGAATCTCAACTTGTCTACTTGATTGTCGTTCTAATTCTTTTAATAGCTCTTCTCTATGCTTTGAACCTGGTTCAAAATCGAGTATTGGTTCATTAATTGCTTTAAAATTTTTGTCCATAATTTCCCTTATTATTTTTTCCTTTGTTTTTAGTGCCTAATATTAGATAAAATATCTTTCATTTCAGAATAATTCTTTACTAAAACTAATTTTTTTCGCAATGCCGATGCATCTTTAAATCCTTTAAAGTACCAACCAAAATGTTTTCGCATATTATTTGTTCCAATGACTTCACCATGAGTCTGTACAAGTAAATCTAAATGTTTTTGACAGACTTCGAATCTTTCTTTCATGCTAATATCTTTTGGATTTTCATTATTCATATATTTTTTTATTTCAGTAAAAAACCAAGGATTACCAAGCGCAGCTCTCCCAATCATAATACCATCGCAATTTGTAGTTTTGAACATTCTTTTTATATCATCAATGCTACTTACATCACCATTTCCAATGACTGGAATATCAACATTTTCTTTTAATTCTTTTATCAAATCCCAGTTTGCTTTTGATTTATACATTTGAACCGTAGTTCTTGGGTGCAATGTAATAGCTTTAACTCCAATTTTTTCAAGTTTAATGCCAGCTTCTGTACTAACTATTTTTTCTGCATTCCATCCAGCTCTCATTTTAACAGTTACTGGAATTTTTGGAACAGATTCTACGACTGCTTGAGTAATATCTTCCATAAGACATAAATCTTTTAATGCAGCAGACCCAGCTCCTTTCTTAGTTACTTTAGGTACTGGACATCCATAATTAATATCAATAAGATTTGGTTTAAATTTTTCATAGACAACTTTGGCTGCATCTCTCATTACTTCAGGACTATCACCAAATATTTGAATTCCAATCGGTCTTTCGAAATCGGAAAACTGAATCATTTTGAGAGTTTTCTCGTTTTTTCTAATAATGCCATGTGCAGAGACAAATTCTGAATATACTATGCCAGCACCGAATTCTTTTGCTATTACTCTAAAAGCATAATCTGTCACTCCAGCCATAGGAGCTAAGAAGAAAGGGAAGTCTATATTAATATTTCCAATTTGTAATTTTTTTTTGAAATGAGTCATAAATGATTTATATTTCCAAACCTTAATAAAATTAAACAAAAAAAGGTTAAAAAATGTCAAGAGTTTGTGAAGTTACAGGTAAGAAAGTTATGCATGGTAACAATGTTAGTCATGCTCATAACAAAACTCGTAGAAAATTCGATATTAATCTTCAAAAGAAGACTTTTTGGGTTGATAGTTTAAACAAGTCTATTACTTTAAGAGTATCTGCAAAGGGACTAAGAATTATTGATAAAAAAGGTATTGATGTTGTGATTCGAGATTTAGTGTCTCAAGGAAGAAAATTCTAATTATTTTTTCTTTAATTCTTTATTCAGAACTTCAATAATTTTTTTGTGATTTATTTTTCCACCAGAAACTTTCATTATCTTTCCTATAAAATAACCAAGTAATTTTTCTTCCCCATTCCTAAATCTAGAAACTTCGTCTCGATTTTCTTTAAGAACTGACTGTACAATCTCTTTAATGTTGATTTTTTTGGAATCATCAGTATATTTTCCATCTTTGAGAATTGTTTTAAGAGATGATTTAGAGTGGAATAATTTTCTTAAGATATCTTTTCCAGAAGACGCTGTTATTTTTTCCGTATTAACTAAAGATATAATTTCTGATAAATCTTTAGGACTAATTTTCTTGCTATCGAATAATTTATTTTCTTCATTAAATAGTCTAAATAATTCTCCTGTAATCCATTTATTTGCATCTTTGGGATTTGTATTGACTGAAATCATTTTTTCAAAATAGGATGCAATCTCAGCAGTGTTGGATAGAGTCATAGCTTCAATAGATGTAAGATTATAATTTTTTATCCACCTATTTTCTAAGTCAAATGGAAGAAGAGGAAGTGATTTTTTGATCGATTGAATTCTTTTTTGATCAACTTCTACTGGTGGCAAATCAGGGTCAGGAAAGTATCTATAATCATCAGCATTTTCTTTGATTCGCATCACTTCTGCAATATTTTTTTCATTATTCCATGTAAGAGTTGCTTGTTTAACCGATTTTCCAGTCATCAACAATTTATGTTGTCTTTTTATTTCAGATTCAATTGCTTTTTGTACATTTCTAAAAGAATTAATGTTTTTAATTTCCGTTTTTGTTCCAAGTTTTTTTGAATTTTTCTTCTTAATAGAAATATTTGCATCACATCTTAACTTTCCTTGTTCCATTTCAGCATTAGATATAAGAATATAATTAACAACTTGTTTAATTCTTTGGATGAAAGCTCTTGCTTGTTCAGGATGAGACATAACTGGCTCTGTTACAATTTCAATTAAAGGAACACCACTTCTATTAAAGTCAACTTCGCTTTTATCTTTAGAGAGGTTGTGAGTTAATTTTCCTGCATCTTCTTCAAGATGAGCTCGTGTTAGATCAATATTATATTTCTTATTATCCCACCAAATTGGGATTGATCCTCCTGTTACAATTGGTTTTTCATATTGTGAAATTTGATATCCTTTAGGAAGATCAGGATAAAAATAGTGTTTTCTAGCAAATGAGAAAGATGAATTAATGTTTCCCTTTACTGCTAAACCAAATTTGATTGCAAAATCAATTGCTCTTTCATTAATGGTTGGCAAAGCTCCAGGCAATCCAAGAGAGGTAGGACATGTTAATGAATTTTCTGATTTATCATAAGAATACTCACATGAACTAAACATCTTAGAATTTGTATCCAATTGAACATGAATTTCTAATCCAATAGTAAAATCCCAATCTTTATTTATTTTATTTATACCATTCATGACCGATTTGCTATAAGATTTAATGCAGATCCTGCTTTAAACCATGAAACTTGATTGTTAGAAAATGTGTGTAAAGTATTAATTGCATGTATTGATCCATCTGGTTTTTTTAGAGATAGTTTAATGTTATTTCCTGATTTGAATTCTTTCAAATTGACAGTTGAAATTATATCAAATGCCTCAATTAAATCGTAGTCTGATTCATTCTCAAAGATTAAAGGTATAATCCCTTGTTTTTTAAGGTTAGTTTGTGCAATCCTAGCAAAGCTTTTTGCAAGAATTATTTTACAACCCATAAATCTTGGTTCCATGGCTGCGTGTTCTCTACTAGATCCTTCACCATAATTTTCATCTGCAATAACTATCCAATCAATATTATTTGAATTATAATATTTGGCAACTTCATATATATTTTCTGTTTTTCTGTTGTCTGTATTAATTGCTTCACCGGTAGTTTCTGTGAAAGCATTTAATGCTCCAGAATACATATTTTCTGATATATTTTCTAAATGTCCTCTAAATCTAAGCCATGGTCCAGCTGGAGAAACATGATCTGTTGTACATTTTCCTTTTGTTTTTATAAGTATTCTGAGATCTCCCATTTCTTTATTGTTCCATTTTTCAAAAGGTTGCAATATCTGTAGTCTTTTGCTGTTAGGATTGATAAAAATTTCTTTATTGATTTCTGGGATTTCACAAGGATCAAAATCTAATGTTTTAACTTTTGCAAATCCTTCATTAGGTAATTCCGAACCCTCTGGTGCTTCAAATATAAATTTTTCATTATTGTCAAGCATGATACTATCCGAAATAGGATTAAAATCTAATTTTCCTGCAATTGCTAAAGCCGTAACAATTTCAGGACTAGCAACAAATGCTTCAGTTGCCGCATTTCCATCATTACGTTTTGCAAAATTTCTATTGAAAGAAGTAATAATCGTATTTTTCTCACCATCATCCACATCAGATCTCTTCCATTGACCGATACATGGTCCACATGCGTTGGCAAGTACTTCTCCACCAAGTTTTTCAAATATTTCTGTATATCCATCACGTTCCATCGTCGCTTTTATTTGATTTGAACCAGGAGTAATATAGAATTGTGATTTAGTTTTTAAACCTTTGTTTAGTGCCTGTTTTGCAACATGAGCTGCTCTTTCAATATCTTCATATGATGAGTTAGTACAGCTTCCAATTAATCCAACTTTTAGATTATTTTGATAATTATTTTTTTCAATTGCATTAGGCATTTCTGATATTTTTCTTGAAAGATCTGGACTATAAGGACCAACAATATGTGGTTCTAATTCAGACAGATTAATCTCAATTACTTCATCATAATATTTTTCTGGATTATCAAAAACCTCATCATCAGCTTTTAATTCATTTTTTATTTTTTCGGCCTCTGCTGCAATTTCTGATCGCGATGTTGCAACAAGATATTCATACATTTTTTTATCATATGGAAAAATCGAAGTAGTTGCTCCAACTTCTGCTCCCATATTAGTAATTGTTGCTTTTCCAGTACAACTTATGCTTTGTGTTCCTTCACCAAAATACTCAATGATTTTGCCTGTACCACCTTCTACTGTCAAAATTCCTGCAAGTTTTAATATTATATCTTTTGATGAAGTCCAATTGTTTAATTTCCCAGTCAGTTTTACTCCAATAATTCCTGGCCAATTTACTTCCCACAAAGAATCAGTCATTACATCAACTGCATCTGCTCCTCCTACACCAATAGCGATCATTCCTAAACCTCCTGCATTCGGAGTATGAGAGTCTGTTCCAATCATTAATGATCCTGGAAAAGCATAATTTTCTAGAACAATTTGATGTATAATTCCTGCACCAGGTTTCCAAAATCCAATTCCATACTTAGTACATACAGAAACCAGAAAATCATAAACTTCTTTATTTTTAATAATAGCATTATCTAAGTCATCTTTTGCACCATTTATTGCTGTAATCAAGTGATCACAATGGACTGTTGTTGGAACAGCTGTGGTTTTCATTCCAGAATTTATGAATTGAAGCAAAGCCATCTGAGCCGTTGCATCCTGCATAGCAACTCTATCTGGTTTAATAGAACAAAATGATTTTGTTCTATTAGGGATAGATTCAAGTGGTTCACTTAAGTGAGAGAAAAGAATTTTTTCAGTGTATGTTAAAGGTCGATTAAAAAATTCTCTAGCCTTAGGTATTGAATTAATATATTTTGAATAAGTTTCAGTTACTGTTTTTAAATCATTCATTTTTACTCAACGAAAATAACTAAATTTACTTAAAAAAAAATGGAAATAATATTAGCATCTAAATCACCAAGAAGAAGAAAAATTTTCTCAGAATTAGGATATCATTTTAATATTTATCCTTCTGAGATAGATGAAGAGAATAAAAATAAGCTTTTACCTGATGATTATGTTAGAGATATATCTGAAAAAAAAGCTTTTTCTGTTTGGGAAGACAATAGACATAATGCTATTGTTGCTGGTGATACTATTATTAATTTGAAAGAGAAAATCATTGGAAAACCAAAGTCAACAGAAGAGGCATTTAAGATTATCAAGGAATTGTCAAACCAAACACATTGTGTAATGAGTGCTCTAAGTTTGGTGGTGAATGGTAAAGTTAATACAATTGTTGATCATTCTTTTGTCACGTTTAAAAATTTATCAGATGATAATATTAAAAAATATATATCATCTTTCGATATATTAGATAAAGCGGGAGCATATAATATTGAGGAATGTGAACAATTTTTAATTAAAAAGATTGACGGATGTTATCATAATATTGTAGGTTTTCCGTTAAGGAAGTTTAAAAGTAGTGAAATCGAAAGAATATTAAAAAAATTATGATTTTTTACTCACATTATAAGAAGATAAGAAGAGAACATAAAATTTCTCTAGAAGACATAAGTCGTAGAACAAAAATTGATGTTAAATATATAAAAGCACTTGAATCTGGAAAGTTTATTGAAGTCCCTAGTGTATATTTAAGATTATTTTTTAAAGCTTATATAAAAGAGATTGGTTGTGATGTTGATGAAGCCATTGATAGTCTAGATGATTTTTTAAATAAGAAAAAAGAAGGAAGAATTATTGATTCTCAGTATGAACCAGAAAAAAAAGATATTTTTAATATTCAATTATCTGATATACAAAGATCTAATGTTTTAATTGGTTTTATATTTATTATAGTTTTAGTGGCCATTATTACACTGCAGAATAGGCCAACTTCTTCGGTATTTGAAAAAGAGGAATCTCTGCGACTAGATCAGAATGATCTAGAATCCCTTTATGAGATTAATTCTGAAGACTCTTTCACTGAAGACTTAAAGTTTCCTATAACCATTCGTTTCGAATCATCTGATGAGAATTATATTTATTTTTCCGATGCCAATTCTGAACAAGAATATTTTATCTGTGATATTTGTGATAAAGTCGAATCTGACATTATTAACGAACAATGGGATGGAAAAAGTAAAACAATCATAATAGGAAATACTAATGATATTGAATTAATTTTATATTCTAAATCTCAATTTGGATCTCCTGTTGATCTTTCTACTCTCGTTGCAAATAATTTTCCAGTTGTAGTCAATCTAAAATCTAATCCTACGGTAGTTTCTGTAATAAAATACATTCCTAGTAGATAAACTATTACCCACTCTCTATTTTTTTCATTGTTTTGGTCTAATTAGATATCTTTTTCAATAAACTTATTGACTCAGATATGTCTTCTTATTAAGATAGGTGGTGAATTGTGGGTAATTTTCCCTTTTTATTATGAGTAGCCAATATACATTTATAGGAGAATATAATTTTGTAGTTGATTCAAAGAACCGAGTCAATATTCCTTCTCCATTCCGACAACAACTTAAAAAAAGTGATAAAAATACATTTGTTTTAACAAGAGGTATTGATTCATGCATATGGGTATATCCTTTAAGTGAATGGAAAAAAATTGAAATTGAATTAAACCAACTATCTTCATTGTCTACCACCAATCGTATTTTTTTAAGAAACCATCTAAGGCATGCAAGAATGGCTTCATGCGATGATCAAGGAAGGGTAATTTTATCAAAACAATTAATTAAATATGCAAAAATTGTTAAAGATTTAACAATTATTGGTGTTTTAAATAAAGTTGAAATCTGGGATAAGAGAACCCTTATCTTTAGCGATAAGAAAACCGTTGTTGATGACGATTCTTACGAAGAACTCTCCAAGAAAGTAACTGTCTGATGAATTCTATTCCGACAGAAAATCATGGTCATTTTCCTGTAATGTTGTCGGAAACAATTAATAATCTAAATATTCTAGAAACTGGGTTTTATATTGATGGAACTGTTGGCCTCGGTGGACATTCTTATGAAATTTTACAAAATTTAAAAAATGGATTCTTAGTTGGTTTTGATAGGGATTCCAATTCAATTAGAATTGCGCGAAACAAATTAAGTGATTTTAAGAATTTTGAATTATTCCATTCAAGCTATAAAGATTTAGAAAATGTTCTCTCTAAACTGAAGATTACCCAAGTGAATGGTATTTTTCTAGATCTTGGTCTTTCTTCTTTTCAATTGGATAGTCCTTCCAGAGGATTTTCATATAGATATAATTCAAGATTAGATATGAGATTTGATTTAGATAATCAACAAACAGCAGAAGATGTTATTACAAATTCTTCAGAAAGAGAATTAGGGATAATTTTGAAAGAATTTGGAGAAGAAAGAAATGCATTCCGAATCGCAAGAGCTATTAAAGAATCAAAAGAAACAATAAACACTGAATTGTTAATAGATATTATAAATAGACTGACTCCTTATAAATATCGTATCAAGACGCGTGCAAGAGTATTTCAAGCTTTAAGAATTAAAACCAATAATGAATTAGCACATTTAGAGTCATTCCTAGATGTCTTTATAGATTTTCTTGAGCTTAAGGGTAGGATTGTAATTATTAGTTACCATTCTATGGAAGATCGAATGGTTAAAAATAAGTTTAAAGAATTAAGTCGAAATAAACAGCTTCAGATCTTATCAAAGAAACCATTTATTCCAACTGATGAAGAGATTACATCAAATAAAAGATCAAGAAGTGCAAAAATGAGAGTGGGAGAAAAAATTGGCTAAATCGAAGAAGAAAAAAAGATTAACTATAGCTCAGATTGAAAGAAGGGATAATTACAAGTGGGGGGCGATGTTTTTAATAGTTTTTATAAGTGTTTATATATATCTAGCGAGTTTCTTAGAGATGGATAAAACTCAATCACATATTGATATCCAATTAAAAACATTGAATTTATTGAAAGAAGAATTGGCTTTAACAGCTAATAAGGTTGAAAAAATGAAAAGATCTGACGCACTATCAAAAAAAGCAAAAACAATTGGTCTTGTTGATAGTAAGCCAGAAACAATTATAGTAAATACAAAGTTAAATAATGACTAGAAGCTTTCTAAATTTTAAGAATAGAATACGATTTCTAAGCAGTATGCTATTAATCGTAGGAATACTATTCATTTTTAGACTGTTTGATTTACAGATTGTAAATGCAACTGATAAATTGCAAGGTTTCAGACAAGAAAATGTTGAAGGGAAAAGAGGAAATATTTTTGATGGAGATGGTGGACCCCTTACACAGAATTTAACATTTTATGAAATTGGTATTCATCCTGAATATCTAAATGATAAGAAAACACTTTTAAAAGATTTATCAGATTGTACTGGTAAAGATATAGATTATTATGAAACCAAGCTTCTTAATACTAATAAATCTTATATAGTTTTAGAGAAGAAAACAAAGAAAAATTGTCGAAATCTGACAAGAAAATATCCAGAAATATTAAAAATAGAAAAAGATTATAAAAGATATTACCCACAACAGGAATTATTTGGTCAGATTGTTGGATTTACAGATACTGATGATAGGGGAATAGAGGGTTTAGAATATCAATATGATAAACATTTGAAGGGAAAATCCACGTCAAGGGCATTTAAAATAAACAATAGAGGAAAAAGAATCTCTGATCCAACACTGGATTCTGAAGATCCTGAAGACGGTTCAGATATATATTTAACGCTTAACAAGGAATATCAAGCTATTCTAAGAGAAGAATTAATAAATCAAATGGAAAAAACAGAGGCAATTGGTGCTATGGGTATTATTATTAATCCTGAAGATGGTAGAATTTTGTCAATGGTTAGCGTACCTGACTTTAATCCAAATTTTCAGCGAGAATTTGAAGCAAGTTATAAAAAAAATAGAATTGTCTCAGATTTAATTGAACCAGGATCCACATTTAAGATTGTCACTATTGGTGCTGCTTTAGAGGATGGTATTAAACCGCTTCAAGAATATAATGTTGAAGGTCCATATGATTTCCATGGAATAAAGATGGTAGAAGATTATGAACCTAATACCATATTAACAATGGAAGAAATCTTGATTTACTCAAGTAATATTGGAACAATTAAAATTGCTGAAGAATTAGGAAGAGATCGTATATATAACAAAGCTAAAGAACTTGGTTTTGGTTCAAAAACTGGTTTAAGTCTTTATGGGGAACCTAATGGAACACTTAAAGATACAAAAAAATGGACCCTTTCTAGTATGCATAGTATTCCAATAGGATATGAAGTTTCTGTCACTCCAATTCATGTGGCAATGGCATATGCATCAATCGCAAATGGAGGTTTTTTATTGAAACCATATCTCATTGATAAAGTTATAAAGAATGATAAGACAACTCTTAATAATAAAAAGAGAGTTAAAAAACGTGTCTTATCACAAAGTAATGCTGAAACTTTAAAAAATATATTATTCAAAACTATTAATATTGGTTCTGGTCAAAAAGCTTATTTAGAAGGTTGGGATATTGTTGGAAAAACAGGTACTGCAAAAAAATTAGAAACAGATGGTGGATATTCAGAATCTAAATTTCTATCAAGTTTTGTTGGGTTTTTTCCAAAAGATAATCCTCAATTGCTTGCATTGATTATAATAGACGAACCTTCAACTTCGGATAATCAGCATTTTGGGGGAGTTTCAGCAGCACCTGTTTTCAAATCGGTGATGAATCGAATTATCAATATTGATCCAAGCATTAAAGTGGATAAAAAAAGAGAGACAAAAAACATAAACGGAAAATTAAAAAGATCAAATCAAGTTTTAATTCAAAAAAATATAGAATTAGTAGTTGTTCCTGATTTAAAAGATAAAAATGTAAGAGAAGCAATACAGATTTTGAAACTACGAGGTATAAAACCTCAGATTATTGGTTCTGGTAGAATAGTATTCCAGTCCTTGGAACCTGGAACAAAGGTACCAAAAAATTCAATTTGCAAACTGGAAGCCAAAATATGAATCTAAAGAAAACAAATATTAGTATTATCGGATTAGGTGATAGCGGTTATTGGTCTGCTAAGCTAGCATCATTACTTGGGGCTAATGTATTTGTCTCTGATTCAAAAGAAAATATTAATGAAGATTATATCCAAGATCTAACCGATTTAAATGTAAAAGTTGAACTCGGGAATCATTCAAAAGAAGTCTTGAATTCAGACTTAATAATCAAATCTCCTGGAGTTCCTAAAAATATAGAGATTTTGCAAGAAGCTAAGAAAAATAATATCCAGATTATTGGTGAAGTTGAATTTGCCTATAGATTTTCTAATCTAGAATTAATTGCTATTACTGGAACTAATGGGAAAACAACTACAGTTAGTTGTTTACACAAAATATTATCAAAGAAATTTAATGTTATAAAATCTGGCAATATCGGTATTCCTTTCTCAAAGATTGTTTATGAAGAAAATAAAAATATGATTACAGAAAATGATTTTTGTATTCTTGAATTATCTAGTTTCCAAACTGAAGATATACAAGAATTTAAACCTAAGATAGCACTTATTTTAAATATTACCGAAGATCATTTAGATCGATATGATAATTTTACAAGTTATTGTAAGTCAAAAATGAATCTACTCAAAAACATGGGTAAAGATGATTTGGTCATATATAATTGCGATGATGAAGTAATATCGAAAGAAATTAATAAAATAAATGTTCCTTGTATAAGCTACTCTTTGAATAAAGAACATAGTCAATTTTATTTAGAAGACAATAAGATAAAATCTTCTTCTAATGAAAATTTTCTTTTGACAGATGATTGCAAATTAAAGGGTATACATAATATTTCAAATTTCATTGGTATTGCTACCATTGCAAAAAAATTGAATATGAATGATAAATTAATTTTCTCTTCTTTAAAAGAGTTTGAAGGTTTGGAGCATAGATTTGAATTTGTTAACGAGATTAATGGTATAAAATTTATTAATGATTCTAAAGCAACAAACATTTCATCAGTAGAAGTAGCTATAAAATCTATCGGAAAGAATGTTCTTCTTATAATGGGTGGATTATCAAAAGACTCAGATTTTTCTAAAATTTTACAATATCATAGTGCAATCAAATTAATAATAGCATATGGTATGGCAGCAAAAGATATTACAGCTTCTTTATCTTCTTCGATACATGTAATAGAACAAAATAAGTTTAAAGATGCTGTTGATAATGCTTTTGCTTTAGCAAAAGAAGGAGATTCTGTTTTAATGTCACCTGCATGTGCAAGCTTTGATCAGTTTGATAATTTTGAACATAGAGGCTCTTTCTTTAAAGAGATTGTTAACGGATATGCATCATGAAAATTAATATTAAAGAGAAAAAACAAGATAAATGGTTACTTTGGACGGTTGTTTTCCTAGTTGCTCTTGGTTTGCCAATGCTTCTTATTGCAAGTTCCCCTGAAGTAGGTTATTCATATTTTCTTAGACAAGCTGCAAAACTTGTTCCTGGAGTATTAATACTACTATTTATGTCCTATTTTAATTATAGACATCTTCAAAAGTTGGCTTGGTTTTTAATGGGTACTTCATTCCTCTTGTTATTGTATACAAAACTATGGGGAGATTTTAGATGGATTTCCATTGGACCAATCTCATTTCAAGTTGCCGATTTTGCCAGATTCTCAGTAATAGTGTTTTTAGCTGATTATATTGATAAAAACTATAAAAATATGAATCAGTTTCTTACAGGAATTGTTTTTCCAGTTCTTGTTGTTTCTCCAATTGCTCTTTTAATATGGAGTCAGCCTGATTTATCTACTGCAATGGTGCTTATGGCCATTGTTTTTTCGCTATTATTTGTTGGTGGGACAAGATTAGTACAGTTTTCTACCACAGTTTTATTAGCGGGAAGTTCTTTCTTAATATTTGCTCTTAATAGAGGAAATTATTGGACAGATAGAATAGTTGACTTTGCAAATGGAATTCTAGGTATTGCATCTAGCGATGATTCAGCAACAGTATTCCATGCAACGCAAGCAGAAATTGCACTTAATCAAGGTGGTCTATCTGGAATGCTTGGAGAAGGCACACAAAAATTGGGATATCTTCCAGAACAATATTCAGATTTTATTTTTGCAATTGTTGGAGAAGAGCTTGGATTCATAGGTACTACAATTCTCATTATTGCCTATATGATTATTTTTTATCGAGTTATACAGATTGCAAAAAATTCAAATGATATTTTTGGAATAATTTTAACTATCGGTTTTGGATTAAGTATTACCTATTATGCCTTCGTTCATATTGGATATGTTGTAGGTATGCTTCCTGTAACCGGAATTCCTCTTCCTTTTATTAGTCATGGTGGATCGGCTTTAATAATGAATTTATTGATGATAGGTATTCTTTTAAATATTAGTAAAGCTCAACGAAAATTAAATGTTAAAGAATGGAGACCTCGCATTGGTACGTAAAGTTAACATAGTATTTTGTGGTGGAGGAACAGGAGGTCATTATTATCCGTTGATGGCAATTAAACAAGAACTTGATAAAAAGTTAAAAAATAAAAGCATGTATTATATTGGATCAAAATATGGAATTGAATCACAAAAAATAATTTCTGAAAACTTAGAAAGTTTATTAATTCCAATTAGAGGATTAAATCGATCTTTTAGTATCAAAAATTTGGTAAATAGCTTTTTCCTATTGTTTGAATTATTTTTTGGTTTTATAAGAGTATTTTTATTTTTCCTAAAGAACAAGCCAAATTTAGTTATTGCAACTGGTGGATATTCTTCCTTTTTACCTCTTCAAGTAGCTAGAATATTCAATATCTCATATTTTTTACATGATCAGAATTCATTTCCTGGTATTGTAACTAGATTATTTGGTAAGAAGGCAAAAATTGTTTTTCTTGGATTTGATAGTGCAAAAACTTATTTAAAAAAATCAAATACTATATTCTCTGGAAATCCACTACATAGTAAACCCTACAAAGATATATCATTAGATATTGATAATAAAAAAAGAGTGTTACTTGTTGTTGGAGGAAGTCAAGGATCAGAATTCTTAAATAATCTTGTTTTGGAGGGAATTAAGAAAAATGTTATTCCAGATATTAATCTTATTTGGCTTGTGGGAAAAAATAACTTTAATAAGTATGAAGAATACAGTAATAGTTCAATTAATGTATTATCATTTGTTGAAAATATGCCTTACCTATATGGTATTGCCGATTTAGTTATATCAAGATCTGGTGCAATGACAGTATCCGAATTATTACAATTTGAGAAACCTGCAATTTTTGTACCATTTAGATTTGCTGCAGAAAACCATCAATACTATAATGCTAAAGTTTTAGAGGAGAATTTTGCATCTATCATTATGCAAGAAAAAGATATCACAAGTGAATCATTATTTAAAAAAATTAATGAAATATTCACCAATGAGAGAATTTATTCTTCTATGAGAAAGAATATAAAAGCAATAAACAAACCTAATTCTTTAAAAATCATTACTGACAATATTTTGGAGCATTTACATGCTAATTAGTGCAAAAAATATCCATTTTATTGGTATTGGAGGTATCGGAATGAGTGGTATTGCAGAATTACTGCATAATCAGAAATTTAATATTACTGGATCTGATTTAACTCAATCTACTAACGTAGATAGGCTTCAAAAACTCAATATTGAAATATCTATAGGGCACAAAGCGGAAAATATCAATGGATCTGATATTGTAGTTTACTCTGATGCTATTCCAAAAGACAATTGTGAATTAATAGAGGCAAAGAAACAAAATATCATGTGTTATTCTAGAGCAAAAATGATTTCACAGCTTGCAAAATTGAAAACTTCTACGGTTGCAATTTCTGGTACACATGGAAAAACAACAACAACATCAATGATTGGTTCAATATTAAAAGACTCTGAATTGGATCCTACAATTATTGTTGGAGGGGTTGTTAAATCTATCAATACTAATTCAGTATTAGGCGAAGGAGATATTTTTGTGGTTGAAGCCGATGAATACAATAGAAGTCTTCTAGAACTCAATCCTACCATAGCTCTTATCAACAATATTGACTTAGAACATGTAGATTGCTATAAGGATATAGATGATTTAAAAAGAACTTTTCTTGAATTTACAAGTCCTATTCCATTCTATGGGGCTGTAAGTATCTGTAAAGATTCTGAGAATGCTTCCTCATTAATTGAGTCAATTGATAAACCAATTTTTACTTATGGAATCAAATCAAAAGATGTTGATTTTAGAGCAGAAGATATTGTACAGGAAAATGGTAAAACTACATTTAATCTAATCACAAAGAATAAAAAATATCCTATATCGATAAATCTTCCTGGTCAATATAATGTATTGAATGCTTTAGGAGCTATTTCAATAGCTACCATAATGAATATTCCGATAGATAAGATTACTACAAGTCTAAATGATTTTGATGGGGTAAAAAGAAGATTTGATATTAAAACTCACAGTGAAGAATTAACAATTATTGATGATTATGGACATCATCCAGTAGAAGTAGAGAGTGTTATAAAAGCAATAAAAGATAATTGGGATAGAAGGTTAGTAGTAGCTTTTCAACCTCATCTTTATTCAAGGACAGCGCAATTTTCCAAAGAATTTGCACAATCTCTCTTATCAGCTGATTCAGTACTAGTAACTGAAATCTTTGCATCTAGAGAATCAATGAATGAATCTATTAATTCTGAAAAGATTGTAGAGGAAATGAAAAATTTAGGACACAAATCGGTCTCTAATACAACATTAGAAAATTTGATTAACGATATAGAATCAAATTACAAAAAAGGAGACATAATTCTAATGATTGGAGCAGGAAATATATGGCGATATTGTGATCCACTTAAGGATAGACTGCTATAATGCAACAATTGAAAGAATATATTATAAATGATACAAATTCAACGGTTTTAGTTGATGAATTGATGAAGAAACATACAACGTATGGTATTGGTGGTCCTGCGGAAATGTTTGTTTTGCCATCGAATAAAGAAGACTTGATTAGAGTATTTGAAATAAGTAGAGAAGCTAATCAAGAAATTAATGTTATTGGTTCAGGATCTAACTTGTTAGTTAGTGATAATGGCATTAAAGGGGTGGTGATTTGTATTAAAGATTGTCTAAAAAATTTAGAAGTAAACAATAATAAAATTTATGCAGAATGTGGAGTAATGTTGGGAAAATTAGTAAGAGAATCCATTAAAAATAATCTAAAAGGTTTAGAAAATCTTGTTGGAGTTCCAGGTACTCTTGGAGGGGCATTAATTATGAATGCTGGTGCATGGGGAGGCGAAGTTTCAAATTGTTTGAAGAGCGTAGAATTACTTGATCCTGATAACCAGCTCGTAACTTTATTAAAATCTGAGATTGATTTTGGTTATAGATCCTCTTCGTTTAGAAATGGAAGTATACTTTTATCAGCAATATTTGATCTTACTTTATCGGATGAAAATTTAATAAAAGACCAATCTCAAATAGCTCAATCTGGAAGAAAAGATACACAACCATTGAACTATCGTTCTGCTGGTAGCGTATTCAAGAATCCTTCAAAAGATAATCCTGCTGGAATGTTAATTGATAAAGCAGGATTAAAAGGTTTGACTATTGGACAAGCACAAATTTCTGAAAAACATGCAAATTTTTTTGTGAATGTAGGAGATGCAAAAGCAGAAGAGATGTTGGCCTTAATAAAGAAAGCAAAATCTACCGTTAAAGACAAATTTGATATAGAAATGAATTTGGAAGTGAAACTAATGGGTTTTGAAGAAAGAGAGATTGAATCATTATGAATATTAATAAATACATTAGAAAATCCTATATTGAAATTCCTTTCTTTTTGTTAAGAATGGTAATAATAATTTTCTTGGCCATTAAATGGGCGGCATTTAATGATATGTTTACCATTAAAAATGTTGAGATTGATGGTATAAATTATTTTGACGAAACCCCATTACTTTCTTATAAAGATCAAATTAATAATAATCATATTATGTTTTTTGATTTGCAATCTTATAAGAATGATATTCAATCTCTAGAGTATATAAAAGATTGCAAGGTTTTCAGAACATTTCCTCAAACAATTAATATTACTATCTATGAAAGAGAGCCTATTGCTATAATAAATGCGGAGGATTTAATTATGCTAGATTCTGATGGTATTTGTTTACCAGTTCAATATTCTAGCATGTCTCTTCCAATATTATCGAATTTTAAAACTAACAAAGAATTGTATCCAAGAGGAGAAAAAACCAAATCTTCCAATGTTCTGAAATCTGTAAATATTATCAGATATTCAAAGGAAAACTTTGCCAGTTTGTATGAAGAAATTTCAGAATTTCTTTTTAATGAAGAAAATGAATATGAAATAATTCTCAAGAATGGTAAAACAAAAATTTTACTTGGATCAGATGGAATCTTTAAAAAACTAGATTATTTGCAAGCTTTTGAAAGCGCTTTGCCTGATGATAAAAACTTTAATATTTATAAATACATAGATCTTAGATATAAAAATCAAATAATAGTTAAAGAAAGAATATGAAAAATTCATTACATGTAGCTTTTGATTTAGGTTCTTTTAGTATCAAAGGTGCTGTGGGAAGAGTAAATCAGGACCAAGAATTAGAGATTTTATCTATTCAAACTATTAAAACTGAAAGCATAGAATGTGGAACTATCGTTGATAAAGAAAGATTAAGAAAAGATTTGGAATATTTAATAGATAGAATTGAAAAAGAAGCAAAAATTAACATTAAAGATGTTATGGTTTCAATGTCAGGTAAAACTATTAAATCTATTAATTCATTAAGTCGTACCAGCATCAATGATAGTACTGATTCTAAGATAGATGAAGAAATTAAATCAAAACTTTTATCGCAGTGTGCTGATATTCAAGTTTCTACAGGCAGACATATCTTACACAAGATTTCTCAAGGATTTGTTATAGATGATTCACCTCTCGTTCGTAATCCTCTTGGTATGCGTGGGAAAATTGTTGAAGCAAGAGCTCACGTAATTCATGTTCAAGAATTCAATTTAGCTCAAATTGATGCATGTTTTACTGGAGATTTAGCAATTGATATTAATCCCGTGTTTGATGGTTTAGCATCCTCTTATGGTAATCTTTCAGAAGACGATAAGAAGCTCGGAGTTGTATTTGTAGATATTGGTTCTGATAAAACTAATGTTGTAATCTATAAAGACAAATACCTTATTCACTCAAAGGTAATTCCTATAGGATCTAATTTAGTGACAAAAGATTTAGCGACAAGATTTGATACATCAATTCAACATGCAGAAGAAATAAAAAGAAAACATGTATCTGCGCTATCAAAACTTGCTGATGTTGAATCAAATTTTGAGCTACCAATAGAAAACGATGATTTAAAAAGAAAATTTAATAAAAAAGAAGTCTCAGAAATCGCAGAATCAAGGTTTAAAGAAATAATTAATAAAGTGAATGAAGAAATTCAAGCTTCAGGGGTAAATATATTAAAATTTGGATCGGGTATTAAAATCACTGGAGGCGGAGCAAACGTAAAAAACCTTGATTTACTAGTTAAGGAACAACTAGGAACAAAATGTGAATATTTACAACTAAAGAAGACAGTCTTCAAAGAAAATTTAGAGGACAAACGAGAATATGCAACGCTTATTGGTCTATTATTATGGCCAGTATCGCATGTAGAAGACGATAGCCCTCTTATTGGTATTAAAAAATCATTTACAGAAAACTTTTCAAATATATGGAAAGGTTTCTTTGAATAAAAAAAGGAGAGAGTAATGTTATTTGAATTTGATGATATAAAAGATCAAAAAGCTAGAATTAAGGTACTAGGAGTCGGTGGTGCTGGAGGAAATGCAGTAAATAGGATGATTACATCAGGAATGGAAGGAGTA
>ENA-UPTF01000570-UPTF01000570.1-marine-metagenome-genome-assembly--contig:-NODE-570-length-25423-cov-4.821510_pt1 | contig 25423 bp, 31 predicted proteins | sample MGYA00238166_ERZ767019 | MGnify/ENA primary metagenome ERZ767019 (study PRJEB28930, sample SAMN06266391) | marine metagenome | isolation source: Sea water from 250 m depth | place: Atlantic Ocean | study... | reverse complement strand
TCGGGGCGACTGGACTCGAACCAGCGACCTCCACGTCCCGAACGTGGCGCGCTACCAACTGCGCTACGCCCCGATTCCGCTACTATTATGGACTACCCTGAGTAAATCAACTACCCAAACAAGATTAAGTTCCATAGCTGAGGCACTTATTCGAGACCCCAGCCAACTGAGTCTAGAAAACCTAATAAAGTGCTTTGACCTTGTTGCAACCCCTATAGTAAAATTCATTAGTGAAAAAATGCACACATCAATAACTTTGGGAAGCCGATTTGAACGTGTGAAGCACTCTATTCTCTCTCGTAAGCAGGAAAGCTCAGAATGGCCCTAATTTATAAAATAGTGGCACTTTTGAGCTTGGTTGTCTCTTTCATTCAAATCACCCTTGGTGGCTTTGTTAGGGCATCTGAGTCTGGACTTGGCTGCCCCGATTGGCCTTTATGCCACGGGCAAATTATCCCACCCATGGAATTCCATACATTGATTGAATACTCTCATCGCCTAAATGGATCAGTTCTTGGAATATTAGTAACCACACTTTTGATTATATGTCTCATTAATTACAGGTCCGAAAAACGACTTACCATAGCGAATTACAGTGCTTTCGGATTGGTTGTAGGTGCAGGAATCCTTGGCGGAATCACCGTCATCACAGAGCTAGCGTGGTGGATACGATTAATTCATCTAGGAATAGCGCAGATTTTAGCTGCATGCCTCATGTATATCGTTTGGGAATTTCTATTTGCTAACGTTAGAAATGTTCATATTGACCTGAGTCCAATCAGGGCCTGGAAATGGAAAATGGTATTGTGCCTGTCCCTGGTGTTTCTACTGATGTTAAGCGGTTCATACATGGTGGGCATTGGTGCCAGCTCTTCTTGTAGCAGTTGGCCGCTATGCAAAGGTCTTTCCATTCCTGAGGGATTAACGTATCAGGTACATATGGGACACAGATACATTTCGGTTTTGTCATTAGCCTTCGTAGGATACGTGGCAATAGAACTAATAACCCATTCAAATGGCAGCAGATTAATAAAAAGAATTGCTCATTCCGTATTAGGTTTAATTGGGGTTCAAATTATTCTTGGAGCTATAACGGTTTGGTCGGGTTTTTCATCGCACATGAAAGTGACTCACCTCAGTGTAGCAACGCTAGTTTGGTTGTCTGTTATATTGATGAGTATCCTAGTTGAAAGATCGTTTTCCAAAATCGTCTTTGATAGCGATATGACTGTAGAGAAAGTCTGAACACATGATTAACGGATATATAGCACTCACCAAACCTAGGATCATATCTCTACTCCTTGTAACAGCCTTGGGAGGATTATTTCTCGCCTCTGAGGGATTTCCAAGTCCAATAACGACTTTGGTGGTTTTAGTTGGAGGAAGTCTCGCCGCGGGCGGCGCTAATGCAATCAACCATTTCCTAGACCGCGACATAGATAAGAAAATGAGTAGAACCAGCCAACGACCCCTGGTATCTGGTCAGGTCACCCCCATACCTGCATTACTATTTGGCATCTTTCTAAACATTGTGGCTTTTGCACTCCTTTGGCAAATGGCCAATCTACTGAGTGCTTTCTTAGCTCTTATTGCAACGTTATTTTATGTTTTCGTGTACACAATTGGACTGAAAAGGACAACACCACAAAACATTGTCATAGGAGGAGCCGCTGGGGCCATACCACCTATGGTTGGTTGGGCGGCCGTGACCGGCAATATATTGGATCCTTCCCCTTTCTTATTATTCGCCATAATATTTTTTTGGACTCCCCCACATTTTTGGGCTTTATCTCTCATATTGAAAGATGACTACGAACAAGCTGGAATTCCTATGCTTCCCGTCGTAGCAGGTGTACACAGCACAAAAAAACAGATCTTTGCCTACACTTGGATATTACTAGTGCTAATGATTGGCACCGTCCTACTAGCACCCGGTTTGGGAGTCATTTATGGTGTTACTTCCATTTCATTAACAATTATTTTCATTGGGTTTACATGGAAACTCCTAAAACAAGATGGGATTGGCTTTGCCAAGGCTACATATATGTTCTCGTTGGCATACCTAGCATTACTATTTCTTGCCATCATGGTTGAAGGAAGCTTTCAGTGAACAGTGTTCTCTATAATGTCCTTGACGATGAATCAGGAGATTTTCGCCTTGACGTTATCACCGATGGTTTGATAAATTTTGCAACTGGTGCCAGTAATGGTAACTATGAAAAATAGAGGTGTATTCGGAAGCGTGTTTATAAATTCTTCCCGAACCCAAAAAATTATCCTGTTGCTGATGTCCTTGGCCGTTGCGGTTTTAGCAACTGGATGCTTTATCATCGACCCAAATGCCAATCAGTCCACTTTTGAACCATTAGGTCCTGTCGCTGACAGGCAACTGACCATATTTTGGTGGATTCTCATTGGTGGCGCTGTGGTTTTCGTACTAGTAGAAGCTGCCCTCATATACGCGTTAGTTAAATTCAGGCGGCGGAGTGAAGAGTATGTACCTAAGCAGGTGCATGGCAACACCAGGTTGGAACTTCTATGGACCATAATCCCAGCAATCGTGGTTATAGGATTTTCCGTGGCATCTATCGACGCTTTGTTTTATTCGGCCGATGTACCAAAAGATGAGCCTTCTATAACTTTGGAAGCCATTGGCCACCAATGGTGGTTTGAATTCCGATATCCGTCACCCGACGACCCTGAAAGTGAAGTGGTGACAGCCAATGAGGTATACATACCTGTCGGGATTCCAGTCAGGATAAACCTGGAATCAGTAGACGTTATACACAGCTTCTGGGTCCCTAAACTCGCGGGTAAGGTCGATATGGTTCCATCGGAAGGAAATCACATGTGGTTCCAGGCTGACGAGGCGGGTGAATTCTTTGGCCAGTGTGCTGAATATTGTGGAACGTCACATGCGAGCATGAAATTCAAGGTTGTGGCGGTTTCACCCACTGAATTTGATAAATGGCTTTCTGATCAGTCCGCTCCAGCTGTGGAGTCAGGAGATCCACTGGCACTAGAGGGTGCTGAAGTATTTAAGAGTACAGGTTGCTCAGGCTGTCACTCTCTAAAAACTATCGCTAGATCTGGTTCAAAAGGTCGGGTAGGACCCAATCTCGCCCACGTCGCCTCTAGGAGACATTTAGCCGCTGGAATGATGGATAGCTCTGATGGCGCTGGCAACGTGAATGATGCATACCTCCAAGAGAATCTACGCAAATGGCTTGAGAATCCTTCAGAAATTAAGCCTGGCAACATAATGTCTAGCCAAGCTGCCGTATATACAGACCCCGACAAATCTCTAACAGAGCGGCAGATATCTGCGCTTGTCGCATATTTAACAAGTCTTAAGTGAGTTAGTGTATTTATACATGACAATTTTCCTAAACCCGGAGGCGCTTAAGTGAGCACATTCCCAATAGCTATACCAAGACCAGTACATCCCACTGGCTTGTGGAATTGGATAACAACCATAGACCACAAGAAAATAGGAATACTATATGGCGTAACTGCCTTCATAATGTTCATATCTGGCGGCATTGAAGCAACTTTGATGCGTGTACAGCTAGCTCAGCCTGAACTAGATATCGTCAGCGCCGCTGTCTACAACCAGCTCTTTACAATGCATGGAACAACAATGATTTTCCTAGCGATAATGCCGCTGGGAGCAGCGTTTTTTAACTTCGTGATCCCATTACAAATTGGAGCCCGGGATGTTGCTTTCCCAAGACTCAATGCATTCAGCTACTGGACGTTTCTCGCCGGTGCGGTGATGTTAAAGTTGAGCTGGATTGGAGGAGCAACTGACGCTGGCTGGTTTGGATACGCCCCTCTAACATCCATAGACCAAAACCCGGGAAAAGGAATTGATTTTTGGATAATAAGCCTCCAGGTTCTTGGTGTTGCCTCACTGGCAGCATCGTTCAATTTCATTGTCACCATAATAAACATGCGTGCCCCAGGAATGACTATGATGAGGCTCCCTCTATTCACGTGGATGTCGTTCATCACAGCTATTCTGCTAATACTTGCCTTCCCAGTTATCACAGTAGCGTTGATAGAACTAACTTTTGATCGCTATTTTGATTTCAACTTCTTCAACGTAGCAAGAGGAGGAAGTGTAGTACTTTGGCAGCACTTGTTCTGGGTTTTCGGACACCCAGAGGTATACATACTGATACTACCCGCAATGGGCATAGTGTCGGAAGTATTACCAGTTTTTTCAAAAAAACCATTGTTTGGATATACAACGGTCGTCTTGGCTGGAGCAATAATTGCTGTCATGGGATGGATGGTTTGGAGCCACCACATGTTCACAGTAGGTCTAGGCCCAGTAGCAAATGCTGTGTTTACCATAACAACTATGCTCATAGCTGTACCAACTGGAATTAAAGTTTTTAACTGGATAGGAACTATATGGGGAGGATCCATTAAAATTAACACTCCCATGGCATTTGCATTGGGATTCATAGCCATGTTCCTCATAGGAGGGATTAGCGGTGTAATGCACGCCGTATCTGCCTCAGATGCCCAGCAGCAAGATACGTACTTTATACCGGCACACATACACTATGTGCTGTTTGGTGGAGCAATCATGGCGCTGACATCTGGGATCTATTATTGGTTCCCTAAATTTTCAGGAAGAATGTATGATGAGAAAATGGGAATGGCTCATTTCTGGCTGATGATGATCGGCCAAAATGTAACATTCTTCCCTATGCACTTTGTAGGCCTTGACGGAATGCCGAGGCGCATCTACACCTATGCAGAGGGAATGGGATGGGACCTATGGAATCTCGTGGCAACCTTGGGGGTGTTTATACTTATCGCTGGTTTTGCAATATTCATCCTGAATATGGTGAAAAGTTGGAAAAGTGGCCCGGAAGCCCCTGGAGATCCCTGGGACGGAAGAACGTTAGAGTGGTCAATACCCTCTCCACCACCAGAATACAATTTCAAGGAGATACCTGTAGTCAGGTCTCTAGACGATTGGTGGAATACTAAGCAGGGTGGAAACGTTAAAGAGGTTCCTGTCGCAGGTGGATCAGGTGATGAAGGACACAACATTCATCTTCCTCAACCTTCTTACTGGCCTCTAGTAACGGCACTTGGATTATTCATCGCTGCTTATGGCGTTGTATTCAACCAATTGTTCATTCCTTGGGCTATCTCTATCATAGGTACTTTTATAGGTTTCGTGGGGGTTTACGCTTGGTCTTTAGAACCAGTAAATGATCCCGACGAAGATTCGGCCCACTAAGGGAGTCTGGTCAATTGGCACAGGAACACATAGCGACAGCAGATCATGGTGAGCACGAAGCTACTACAACCGGTTTAAACCATCGAAAAATGCTCATGTGGGCATTTCTTGGTTCAGATTGTATGTTTTTTGGCTCCCTGATCGCTACCTATCTCGTATATCAGGGTAAAAGCCTTTCAGGCCCACTGCCAATTGATGTATTCGACATACCAGTAACCTCCGTAAGCACTTTTGTGCTCTTGATGAGCAGTATGAGCATGGTCTTAGCGTATTCAGCTTTGAATCGTGGAAATATGAAGGCTTTCCGAATCTGGATGGTATCTACTGCCATCATGGGTTCCACATTCATAGGGTTTCAAGTTTATGAATTCAGTAGTTTCTCAACTCACCATATACACTTTGAATGTAGTGAGGTTGCAGAGAAAATAGAGCACGGGGAATACGTAAAGGCTGGACATAATCACTTCTACCAGAAGGAATGTCTAGATCAGAATGGGATTCTCAAGGCTGATCACCACGTAGACGAAGAGTATGGCTTAAAGCCACAGACTAATCTATTCGGCACGACATTTTTTACCTTGACCGGCTTCCATGGAGCTCACGTTACTCTTGGTGTAGTTTGGCTGCTCTCAATTTTCTTCCTGTCTTTCAAGAAGGGGGTTATAACTAGAGAGAAGAATCTAGATGTCGATCTAGCGGCGCTTTACTGGCACTTTGTGGACGTCGTTTGGATCGTGATTTTCACGGTTGTTTATCTATTCGGAGTATTTGAGGGTTTCTAGAAACTTAACCCAATGGAGATTAAATGAGTCAGGAGATGAATCCTTCCGAGGTACATAACGAACATCCTACGGCAGGCTTATATTTCAGAATCGCTATGATTCTCTCGGTAGTCACGGCTATCGAAGTTGGAATATTCTATCTGACGTGGTTGGGATACTGGATTATACCCATCTTATTTGTGCTGTCTGCGGGAAAATTTGCTCTCGTTGCAATGTATTACATGCACCTGAAGTTTGACCATAAACTATTTAGTCTTATGTTTGTCGGGGGGTTTGTTCTAGCGACCTCTGTTATATTCGCCCTTATATTTCTGTTTCAAGTCTGGCTATAACAACGCGGAAGTAATCATCCCGTCGGCAAATCTAGTTTAATTGGAAGCAGCTATCACAAGGAAACTTTCTAGAACCAATGAGTGATCTTGCGACTTCCGTCATACTTCACTGGCATGGTCACCCTGACGTTTTAATTGGATTATTTATCCTACAAGGCGGATATTTAATCGGGATCGGACCTGCAAGAAAAAAATTCAATCTGTCACAAACGGTAGACCCAGGTCAAACACTACTATTTTCGTCGGGCGTCTTCGTTATATTCATCGCTTTACTTTCACCCTTGCACGCTTTGAGCGATGATTACATGTTCAGTGCTCACATGGTGCAGCACGTATTACTTACTCTAGTCTCTCCCCCACTACTTATTCTGGGCATACCTGATTGGTTAATATCACCAATATTTAAACGAGACCTCGTTCGCAAATTAGCAAAAATTTTATTTCATCCAATATCAGCCGTCGTCATTTTCAACGTGATATTTTCGATTTGGCACATCCCCATCCTCTATGGATTATCTGTAACACACCACTCAGTTCACATTTTTGAGCATATGCTATTTATGATCGCTTCATTCGTGATGTGGTGGCCATTATGTAGCAATTCAGCCGCTGTGCCTAGACTATCTTACCCGCTACAAATTATTTATTTATTTGTAATGTCATTAGCTCAGATCATTGTCTTTGGCATCGTTACATTTGCTCCCGAGCCCATTTATAATCATTACTTGGACACTCCCAAACTTTTTGGGGTTAGCGCTTTGATCGACCAACAACTTGGTGGAATAATTATGAAAGTGGGAAGTGGTTTCTTATTCCTTAGCCTAATAATAACGGCTTTCTTACGTTGGTTCAGTGAGGGATCCAAAAATGATAAAAAAGGGTATAATCAGGGGATAAATTAACTTAGAATGTTACCTGTAAATTGCAGATTGCTATCAGGAGATAAAGAAATTGAATAAGGTTGCTCTATCCGCCGTAGTTCCGCTGATTTCATTTATAGTAATAGCAGCGTTCGCGATTGTTTTGGGATACGTATTTTATCAAGTGCATCACCACACGGATCTCGGAACTTACGGGGTCATTATAATTGGTTTAGCCCTACTTATCCTCACTCCTGTAATAGCTTTTATCTTGGAAAAAAGAACCGAAAAATAGACCTTTTAACATATAGAGAGGTCAACGACTGTGCCGATTGCACACAAGTGTTTGGCCAGAATTTTTTTTCTGCTAATATGCTCACTCATGGTCCTGTTATGTTCCGGATGCAATGACTCTAAAGTATCCGAATATGAAGGAACTTTTTTGTCAAACCACGAGGCAAGCGAGTTCTCTGTCCTTGATCATAAGGGACGGGTGGTATCTAATCTAGAACACAATGGGGATGCTGCCTTACTGACTTTTCTTTTTACAAAATGTACCGATGTTTGTCCTATAGTAACGTCGTCTATTAAAAAGGCCCTTAACCTACTCGAAAACCCTTCTGACGTTGTTGTGGTGATTGTTACAGTAGATCCAAGCGGTGATACTCCGACAGCCGTGAAAAATTATATTTCGAAATGGGACCTTGGAGACAACTGGTCGTACATTACCGGACCAGAAGAACTGGTTAAGCCTATATGGATGTCCTATTTCGTAAGCCCTCAAATAGCTCAATCAACGAAGAATTCCCTAGAAAACTCATTTGATCGGAAATATAACGTCACACACACTTCCCCAGTATACATACTTGATCGTCTAGGAAAAGCACGCGTAGTTCATACAAGTCCGATCGACCCTAATGCAGTTGCCGTCGATTTAAAAAACATTATGAATAAAAGAACCCAGACTTTTAAGTAGCCTGGGTTCTTTTATTCATCAGTAGAATTTATGCTACTTAGGCAGCTTCCGCTTCTAATGAGGCCTGCGCTTGAGCCACAATTTCAGTGAAGGCACTTTCATCCGCCACCGCTAGCTCAGCCAGCATTTTTCTATTTATCTCAATACCGGCAAGCCTCAATCCATGCATAAGCTTGCTGTATGTAACGCCATTAGCTCGAGCTCCAGCGTTGATTCTTATATTCCACAGTCGCCTCATATCACCTTTCTTTTTCTTACGGTGATCGAAAGAATACTGTCCTGCATGTATAAGAGACTCATGGGCTCGTCTATATAACCTATGTCTAACCCCTTGATGACCTTTTGTCATTCCAAGTGTCTTTTTATGCCTTCGGCGCCGCGTAACGCCGGTTTTTACTCTGGTCACGTCCTCTCCCTACTCTTAATTCTGTAAATCTACTACGGTTCTAACCAATGTATGGTAGCAATCTCTTAAGTCTTGGCACATCGGCCTCACTTACAGGAAGCTTAGCTGTATAAAGCCTTTTTACTTTTTTAGGCTTCTTCCTTCTAAGATGACTACTCATTCCCTTCATCCGAACTAATTTGCCGGACCCGGTGACTTTAAAGCGTTTCTTAGCTCCCTTATGGGTTTTAAGCTTTGGCACGTTCTTTATCCTTATTCAAAATTTCTTTCTTCAGGGCTGCGCTTGGCGCCAAAATCATGGTAAGGGATCTGCCCTCAAATCCTGGAGCCTTATCCAGCATAGCATCTTCCTGAAGGTCATCTGCAACATACTTAAGAAGCTCCATCCCTATTTGAGGGTGTTGCATTTCTCTTCCCCTGAACATAACGGACACTTTCACTTTGGAACCTTGTGAGAGTAGTCTCTTAACCATCCTAGTTTTAGAAAGTCGATCATGTTCACCTATCCTGGTTTTCATGCGAACTTCCCTTAGTTGGTTAGTCGTCTTAGTTTTATTGGATTTCCTTGACTGTCTCTCTTTTCTGGTCGCTTCATACCGAAACTTCCCATAGTTCAACAGCCTACACACCGGAGGATTAGCAGCAGGTGCTACTTCCACTAAATCTAACCCTTTTTCAGTTGCTAAACTCAATGCATCAGGAGTGGGCATCTCACCCAGTTGGTTTCCTTTATCATCAATAAGAAGCACTGATGAGACACGAATACGATCGTTTACCCTATAACTTTTAGGTATTGTTTTTCTCCAATTTCCTTAAATATAAAAAGCCCAGCCTAGTCACTGGACCACACTGAATATAGCACACAGGCATAGCTACTTCAACAGATCTCTTATCTTCATTGCTAGAGAACTCTATTTGCAGACTCGCTATGTATTCTATTAATAATGTCCGGGAGGGATAGGGCTCCCAGATCCTCTCCAGATCTTAAGCGTACCCCAACCGCTTCAGCTTCTATTTCTCTATCACCCACGATAAGCATATAGGGGATTTTTTGAAGCTGCGCTGCTCTAATTTTAGCATTCATCCTTTCATTTCCATCATTTGTCTCCACACGTATCCCAACAGCTGACAATTTATCCTTCACCAATTGAGCATATTCTAAATGTCGATCAGAAATAGGGATTATTGTCGCCTGTACGGGGGCGAGCCACACAGGAAATGCCCCACCATAATGCTCTATTAGAATTCCCATAAACCTCTCTAGTGAACCAAATATGGCTCGGTGAACCATGAAAGGCTGATGTTCTGCACCATCCTCACCAATGTAGGAGAGCCCAAAGCGTTGCGGCAAATTAAAGTCAAACTGAACGGTTGTACATTGCCATGACCTACCAATAGCGTCCCGGATATGTATATCGATCTTGGGTCCATAAAACGCTCCTCCTCCCTCCTCTACTTCAAACTCCAAACCACGAGCATCCAGAGTGTTCTTGAGTGATTTTTCAGCTAAATCCCATTGATCGTCTGAGCCAACTGCTTTTTCCGGCCGTGTGGAAAGACTCAGTGCAAAATCCTCAAAGCCAAATGCTCCAAGTAGATCAAATGTGAGATCCAAAACACCGTCGATTTCAGCCTCTATCTGATCCGAAGTACAAAATATGTGAGCATCATCTTGAGTCAATCCACGGACCCTCAACATGCCGTGTAAAGTTCCACCTCTCTCATATCTATACACCGTACCGAGTTCACCAACCCTCATTGGAAGCTGACGATAACTTCTCAAATCCGACTTGTAATACATTATGTGGAACGGGCAATTCATTGGCTTAAGGTAATAGTCTTGCCCATCCGTTTCAGATGGCGCAAACATATTCTCGTTAAAGAAATCTAGATGACCGCTTGTCTGCCATAAATTGGCTCTACCAATATTCGGAGTATAAACAAGATCATATCCCCTACTGTAATGTTCATTCTTCCAGAAATCCTCAAATATAGATCTTACTCGAGCTCCTTTAGGATGCCATATTATTAGTCCAGGACCAGTTTCCTCATGAATAGAATAAAGGTCTAACTCTCTGCCAAGGGTCCTATGGTCACGCTTTCGGGCTTCATTCAACCTCTCAATGTGCTCATCCAATGCTTCCTGGCTTTCCCAGGCTGTTCCATATATACGCTGCAGCATGGGGCGATTCTCATCCCCTCTCCAGTACGCACCTGCAACATTTAAGAGTTTGAATGCGGGAATCTCTCCCGTAGATGAAACGTGTGGACCGGCACATAAGTCTTCGAAAGAACCATGACTGTATGTACTAATAATTTCCCCTTCAGGTATTTCCCCAATAACTTCTAGTTTCAGAGGTTCATCAGCATTCATAGCAAGGATTTCTTCTCGAGAATATTCAGAATATTCAAAGGATAAATTTCTTGCAATCGTTTTTTTCATCTGACGTTCTATCTTTTGAAGATCATCGTCAGATAAAGGCTCTTCTACTAAAAAATCATAGTAGAACCCGTCTTCCGTAGGCGGGCCTATGGCCAATTTTGTATCTGGATACATATCTGTCACCACATCAGCCATAACATGTGCTGCAGAATGTCTTATACGATGTCTAAGGTCCTCTAGTTCATCTTCTCCCATTCTTACCTCAATATTCGGAAGGATTTGTTTGGACAAAGCCTCCATTATTTAAAAAATTCCAACCTGTAATGGTTATATTGTCGATCTTAAAAGTATCCAATTCAACTTTAAGAATATATCCTACTATTGGTCTGATACAGATCCATACTCAGGAAGTCTTTTCCTAATCGGACACCTAGTTGCAAAAAGTCGATCCATAGCGACAGGCGCGACTTTGATTTTTTGCATGCTTTCCCCACTGGTTTTGATATATCTCAAAATAAGGTGCTTATCTCCTTGGCAAAAGAAATCACCCCAGCACTGATTATAACTGCCAATAGATACGTCCTGAACTGAGCCTCTGCAACTTTTTTTACGACTATAGTGGCTAAGACAAATCCAACAAAAGCAGGGAGTATCCCAAAGATAGTCAACACTGCTGCCTCTTTAGTAAACATTCCTGAAAATATGTATCCGGAAACTGCAGTTCCTTCAACTACGAGATAATAGAGAGGTAATGAACCTCGTAAAGAATCACGCTCCCAATTCCTCGACACAGCTGCAATAGCCATCAATGGGCCACCTATCCCTGTAGATGTCAACAACGCTCCAACAACAAAGGAAATCACGTTAAATGAAGATGGACTACTTATAAAAGTGTGGGAACGATAAAACCCAACATAAATCCCCAACCCTATAATCGATACAGATATAAAAATACCCAATATGACGGAGGACATGAAATCAAGAATCAACAACCCAAACGGCACGCCTAACATTCCAAAAATTATTGGGAAGGTCATTTCCCTGAACCGAACTTGACTCCTATTTTGAACAATCATGAAAACGAATACTGCGAGTGAAACAGTGTTAATAACTACGACAGTGGTCTTTGGATCTAATATGATCAACATTAAGGGAGACGCCGCTAAAGCAATACCGAATCCCGCAGAGCTCAATACAAACGACCCGAATAATAAAGCCAACACAGTTATTATGATTTCGGGCAATATATCAATCATGTAAATTGATCGGTTTTATGTTTCGCACCGATAGGATAAATAGAATTACGGATACAGCGGCGGGAGTCACAGCCCAAATATATCCCCAATATGAAAACAAAAAGTACGAGCCAACGGCTAGGAGAATAGTCAGGAAAGAAAGTGTACCGCGGACTCTCGAACTATTCAGAGATTGAAGAAAAAGTATCCCCACTAATATGACTGAAACGAACGCCGGCGTTAGAGCCCAGATATATCTCCCATTTGAAAACAGGGAGAATGAAAATCCTGCTAATACCACTGCTATAAATACTAACCAATAAGGCGTTTTGTTTTGCCCAAACTGCTGCATAATATTACAAACGGTGAATTACAAAAGGGTTGGAAAAAGGCCCCCGGGTCTGCAACCCGGGGGCCTTTTAATTCGGATCTTACTCTTACCAAGTAAAAGCTTAGACTGGCACTGCCTCTAATTTTTCCCTTATAACAGCCCTAAGCTCTTTTACTCTGGGCAAATTAGGGAACTGTCCATCCTCTTCAGCCTTGTCATATATCTTGTCGCCATCGGCAAATACTTGCAAGATTCCACCCGTACCAGGGGTTATCTTAATAGCTATATCTTTACCACCCTCTGCGAAAAACTCGTTGGCCATCCAGGCCGCCGTACCATGATGCGCTCAAGGGACGCAATAGATAATCTCTACCTCAAACTTTCCTTCTCCAGCCATATAACTCTCCTTACTCTGAATAGTAATAACCGAAAATTAACACACCATCGATTTGTGGTCAATCCACTTTGCAATCGTGATGGAAGGGATTAGGCAATTTTATACATCTATATCCATTCCCATATCAACTATCCGCCGTTCTTTGAAAGCTCCAGCTTCAACTCTTTCCTGAAAACGAGACCATATTTCTTCTTTTTGAGTCACTGTAAGATCTTCAGAAACGCTCAATTGAGTGTTTAATTCATCCAAAGCAAGATCCTGTTGAGTCCCTTCAGGCATATCAAAAAATTCCCTATCAAACGATGGAAGTTTCCCTGATGGATAATATCCTTTACCTTGAAGTTCAAACCCCTCCAAGTCGTCACTGCCCTTTCCCAATATTTCTCCTGTTTCCAGGTAATGCTCCATAACGGGAGCCATTCCATATTTTTGAACTGGGCAGACTTTTATGCATATTCCACATCCAGAAAACCTCGTCATAACTGGACGACACCTTCGGGTTATTAGTTTGTTTTTCTCAACTCCCCTAAACCAGACTCTTTGAGCCTGGATAGCCTTACCCGGGCATCGCATAAAGCAAATCTGGCATGTTTCGCACAGCTTATATATCCCATAATCAACCGGCGAGTCATAGGTGAGAGGAGCATCAGTTATGAGAACCTGTAGGCGCGCCCTAGACCCAAAGTGGGGAGATAATAGTTGCCCGTTAACTCCAAGTTGCCCTAAACCCGCCTGCACAAACATGGGGATCACAGGTCCAAAATGCCATACTGGCCCAGATATTTGGGCGCTATATCCACTTTGGAGCAAATATTCTGCCAGCATGATTGATAGCTCTGCCTGTTTTAAATAGGCATCCCCTTGAGCCTCTTCTGCGGTCATACCAGGTATTTCCTGAGTCTTAACGTAGTCTTGCTCTACAGCAAGGCATATTGCATTAGGTAGATCCTGTCTAACATGAGGCCGCCTACTGCTGTAAATGTATCTTTTGTCGAATCGAACAAACCCTACCTCTCCATATCCCAATTCTCTGGCCTTAGCTCTCACAGCATTGGAAATATCCGTGCCATCGGAACTCAATGAAGGTGAACGTTTTGAAATATCCGCTAATCTATCGACCCACGGAAGTATTTTTTTCTGATAATCCGAATAAAGTTTGGATATCTCTGGACTAACCTTCTCTCTTTCCTTCTCAGCCCATGCAGCTGAGGCGCTTTCAGTCAGGGAAAAGCTTTCAAGAGGAAATTCCCTGCTGTAATAAGAAACCTCCGGATCCCGAATAGGGACCCCTTTTACCTTAAGAAGGTCCTGTGCGACTGGTATGGATATATCTGGATCTCCCGGAGTCCTGCCAGGCCTATTAACTTCCAAACCGAGTTTACGACGTCCCATTTGTATAAGCTCACATCATTTTAAAATTTTATTATTTCAATACAGTGGTGAAGACCCCAAATGTTTCAGAATCCTGAAACGGTTTCACTCTGAATATTTGATACTTCAACGTCAGGCCGAGAGTTCTCAAGAAACATAATACTCTTATTTAGAACCGACTCAGCATGTCTAGACTTTGTGCTAACAACCGCCAGTCCAAGAACTCCTATATCTGGCATGTCATTACTATCTACTTCAGCTATTGACACCTTGAATCTATTAGAAACACGCTCGATGACGGATTTAAGTATCCCTCGTTTTTCTTTCAAAGAACGAGATGGAAGAATCAAGGTTATTCTACTCACTCTCACAATCATATATATCCACTCAGTATAAAATTCTTTAAGTGAAATCTGCCTTGAGATATGTTTCCCCATTTTTCAAGGGAAACATGATTTCCTCTGTTCCGCCTAAACCAATTCACCTTCAATAGATATTTGCGTCGTTTAGTATCGTAGAGGTCTTTGGAAGTCCAATCTCACTTTCCATTAACTTTCCAACCAACAATGGTATCTAAAATGTGATTATATATTGCCATGAAATTACGTACGTTCTTAAGTAAATCTACAATATCCTCTACAGTATCAAGACTGGGAAAAGAAATACGTGCAAACCACACAGGCCCAGTTACTCTGTTATCCGTGTTAAAAGGTTCAATATGTTTCACCACTGACCTGATGAGAGAATTAGATGGTGAAGTAAAAATAAGTTTTACTACCGTTTCTAGTTATTCTGGGAAATCAAGTGGCGAAATATCTTATGCCAGTCCAAACCTAGAAGATATATCTAACTCCAATGTGATTATCGTAGAAGACATTGTAGATACAGGGAAAACACTGGATTTTCTCATAAACCAGGTAAAACTATTGAACCCGAAAACTCTCCAAACATGTGTCCTACTTGATAAGCCGTCAAGGAGAGAAATTCCCGTTACAATAGACTACCTTGGACATACGATCCAAGATCTTTTTGTAGTAGGGTATGGCATGGACTTCAAAGATCGATTCAGGAACTTGCCCTACATTGGAGTCTTAGACTAGAAGGAAGACATTTTCTAACCACCCAAAATCACTTTGTCACCGTCGATGCACTGCCCGGACTCAGATTCAAACCCACCACCATGGAGGACAAAATTGCCAGATCAAATATCAATAGCCAAAGTCGGGCTTTATGGTGAAAAAATTCTCATTAGATGGAATGACGGGCATGAAAGCAGTTACGGTGCTCGAGAAGTAAGAATAAGCTGTCAGTGTGCTGAATGTGTTGAAGAATGGAGTAAAAGACAGCTGTTGGATCCAGCATCGGTGCCCAACGATCTGAAGGCCGAAGACCATCTAATGATCGGGAATTACGCTATTCAGTTCCTTTGGAGTGACGCTCACTACACTGGAATATTCCCTTTTGATGTGCTGAGGAGTTTATGCCCCTGCACCACCTGCAAAAATACTCGAGAAGAAAAGACTTCCTAGAATTAGACTCTCTTTTTCACAGCTCACCAACTAAATGAGAAAGTACCCCTACATAGAAGTACCTTCTCATTTCACAAAAAATTAAGCTGGTTTGAACTTGGGAAGTGCAAGCTCCTCTGTAATATCTTCAAATACTACTTCAAGGTCCATTCCGATCTGCAAATTGTCAAAAGTGGGATTATCTATAACTATGTTAGTAGCCATCTTAGGGCCCTCTTCCAACTCCACGATCGCTGTCACGAAGGGAACATCATCCACAAATCCTGGATGCGGAGCCCTTTGAACAATACCGTAGGTAAACAATGACGCTTTTCCACTAGCCTTGATCCAATCAGTATCCTTCGAGAAACAGCAAGGTGATATATCTCGGGGATAAAAGTAGGCCGTGTCACAGGAATTGCATTTCCTAAGCCAGAGCTCATGTTCTTTAGCCTTCTGCCAATATACGTCCGATTCTCCCTGTGGTACTGGTATAGGTTTGTTATAAGCCATGTTAAATTACTCCTAGTTGCTCCTAATCTATTGCCAGAACGGTTGTACCGGTAGAGGAAAGAGATCCTCCCGTGCCATTGATAAGGCAAAGCTTGGGGTCATCTAATTGGCGATCCCCACATTCACCTCTGAGCTGTCTAACAGCCTCCAGAACCAAAAACATACCGTACATCCCAGAGTGAGTGTACGAGAGCCCACCTCCCGAAGTGTTCATTGCAAAGTCGCCACCAGGAGCTGTTCTCTGATTTGCCACAAAATCCGGAGCCTCTCCTGGCCCACAAAAACCAAGGCTTTCTAAGGTAGCAAGAACCGTGTAAGTAAATGAGTCATAAATCATGGCAAGATCAATATCGTCGTGAGTTACTCCCGATCTCTCCAAAGCAGCCGGACCGGTATTTTTCGCAACTGTCCTTGTGAGGTCAGGCATCTGGCTGATTAGGTTGTGGTCATGCGACTCGGCAGCGCCCAGAACCCAGACAGGTTTTTTCTTCGCATCTTTCGCTCTCTCAGCAGAGGTAATGACATAAGCACCTCCTGCGTCGGTTACAAGACAGCAATCAAAAAGATGGAAGGGTTCAGAAATCCATCGAGAATTATGGTAATCATCAAATGACATATCGTCTTTCATGTATGCCTTAGGGTTAAGCTGAGCCCATTTACGAGTCGCTACTGCTACCTCAGCCATCCCTTGTCTAGCATATTCTTCACCATATTGGTGCATGTACCTGCGAGCAGCCATAGCATAGTTAATTGGCGCTCCCAAGAATCCATATGGGGTTTCAAACTGAGACCCCGGATCTGCGTCATCTCCACCTGGGCGGCTTCTCCGGCTTCGCCCAGCTTCTCCGTGCGTGACGAGTGCCACATCACAGTAACCAGCATTAATAGCTGCCATAGCATGAGCAATGTGAATGATAAACGAAGACCCTCCTACAGCAGTGGTATCAGTGAAACTTGGCTCAATGCCAAGGTATTCAGCTAAATTCAGGGTTGAAGTCCCAGCAGTGAACAATCCATTAACATCCTTAATGGACATCCCAGCGTCTTCCAGAGCGTTGTAGGCTGCCTCAGCATGATGGGTTAAATTCGATTTATCAGGTACTTTGCCTATCTCATCGGACTCATCAACTCCGACAATGGCGACCGTTTTACGAAGATCGGTCATTTCATTAATCCTCCTAGATTGGCTATTACTAAAGGAATTCTCTATTTATTCCATTTGCGTTGAAAACGGTGCTTAGGATACAACGCAAATGGCTATGCTAACAACATGTGATTACTTCTGATGCTACCAATTTGTGAAGGATCCATCATTTCGTCTTAGTTGTGGTGTCCAACCGGTTGGATCTACAACTCGAGTTTCAGCAACGTTTTCGTCAAAATCCACCCCCATACCCGGCTCATCAGGACACCATGCAAATCCGTCCTCCCATTCAATCTGTTTAGGGAATAGATCTGTAGCATAGCTTCCTGGTCTCTGCGGCATTTCCTGAACCCCTACATTCGTTGAAGCCATACATAAAGCTACACAAACTGCCGCACTGACAGGACCTAATGGGTTATGAGGGACAATATCAATATAATGCGTTTCGGCCCAATGAGTTATTTTTAAAGCCTCTGTCAGACCTCCGACTATGCACAAATCTATACGAGCATAGTTTATAAGTTCCTCCTCAATCACCTCCCTAAAAGGCCATTTACTCGCCCACTGTTCACCAGCAGCAATAGGCACTGCTACATGTCTTGCTATGGTTCTATAGCTGGCAGGATTTTCTGACCTTAAGGGATCCTCCATAAAAAACGGACGAAATTGCTCCACAGCTCTACACAAAGTTACAGCATGAGCGGTATCTAATCGAGTATGAACGTCAAAACAGATTTGAATATCTTTTCCAACGGCGTCTCTAATAACACCCATCTGTTCTTCAGCAATTTTAATAGACTCCACCGGTTCAAGCGTATTAAAATTATCAACATAATCAAAAGTTGGCCCAGTCTCAGGTTGGTGCCATCTAACAAACTTCCAACCCTCATCGATGTGTTTCTTACAGCTTTCTAATAATTCTGAAATGTTGCTCCCAGCAGTATGTGGATAACACACTACCTTATCTCTCACCGGGCCTCCCAATAGTTTATAGAGAGGCATATCTAATGCCTTGGCTTTTATGTCCCATAAAGCTATATCTATGCCACTAATTGCGCATGAATAAACTTTATCAGCGGGAAAAAAGCTACCTCTAAACATCCTCTGCCACAATTTTTCAGTGCTAAATGGGTCTTCACCCACAACAATCTCCGATAAATGGTCTATAGCCTTCCCTATTGCGGCACCCCAGCGAGCTATTCCTACTTCACCAAGACCGTAAATTCCAGAATCAGTTTCGACCTTCACGATGAAATAAAGTCGACCCGCATCATCTGTAATCGGAAAGCTTTTAATTTTTGTAACTTTCATATTTACTCCTAGTAATCCATTAGAAACATAAGTCAAGATATCCCAGACTACCTGAAGGGTCAACAGAATTATTTGACGCTTTCAAGAACGGCTTTTTTTGATACCATTAGTTAGTGACTTCAATCTCTCGTGAACAGTTTGAAAGACTCGTTAGTCAGGCGCTGTCTGATTTGCCTGACGAGTTTCGCCACTCGCTCCAAAATGTCGATATCGTGGTCGATGATGTCGCTTCGATGAACCAAATAGTCGGAACAGGCATCGAGAACGCGATGGACCTCCTTGGTCTCTACGAAGGTATACCCTTAACAGAGCGATACGGTTATGACATGGTATTGCCGGACAAGGTAACGATATTCCAAAAACCTATTGAATCAATATGTGATACAGAGGAAGAAGTGGCAGAGGAAATATCGAAAACTCTGATCCACGAAATTGCTCATCATTTCGGTTTGGATGACGAGCATCTTAACCAACTAGAATCAGGTTAAGAAGGTCCAAAAAGGTCCTCTAAAGCCTTCTTTGAATCTCCGTTACTGACAGATACATCTCCCAAATCAGAATATGATTGCGCGCTTCCATAATCTCTTGTACGAACGACCACTGGCATTGGCACAGAGTGTCCAAATATTAGAGCTTGTTGTCGGGATTCTAATCTGGCGAGTACCCCTCTCAATTTTCTATTTCCAGACACCCCTGATAAAACAGAGTCTATGTCTCTTCCACTATCAAGCAGACATGACACTTTGGTACCTATCTGACTCATTACTTCTTCATCTATATCACTGGGACGCTGATCAACCACCAAAAGAGTTACGTTATATTTTCTCATCTCACGAGCGATAGTTCCGAATATAGTCTGTCCAGACATAGATGAACTCAAAAACCTATGAGCCTCCTCAATCGTGATCACTAAGTTAGGAGGTTCAGCAAGTTTATCTCCCATTGCAAGTTCTTTCTGCCTCTGATACCTGTTGTATATCCTCCTCGTGAGTATATTTGCAACCAACATATACGCAGTCGGGTTATTGCCGTGCTTTCCAAATTCAAGTACAACATGTTGACCAGCGTTAAGTCTCTGCAAAATCATCTCAGATGAATCCTCAACTCTATCCTGAGAAACAAAATCAAACCGCGTCAAACGTTCAAGACGCCTTCTAAGGGCTGCCAACGCGGAACTGTTAACATTGATTTCACTAGCCAGTTCATTGGTTGCCTCACTCGATAAGTTTATAAATGAGTTGAACCATCTACCCGGTCCAAAATGAGCCTCAAGTGAATATGCAGCGTCAGCCGCTATCGAGGTTAAATCTAGGGTCTCTCTGAGAAGTTGTATATCCTCCGGTGCTATGTCCGAATATCCAAAACTGACTACGTGGTCAGGGACAAATCCCCGCCTTTCCGCACTCTCTGAATCCATAGAAAAAACAGATACTTTGGAGCTAAATAGCTGCTTCAGGCCTTTTACATCATGATTGCTCTCACTCGTGCCTTTCCAGCCATATTCATTATGCATATCAAAAATCAGATTACTCGCCTTACCACTTTGTAGAATGCCAATCAAAAGCAACCTAGTCAAAAAGGTCTTACCTGTCCCGCTTTTGCCAAAAACGCCATTACTTCTTTTGACCATCTCATCAAGATTAAGGCAAAGTTTCGCCTCCATATCCAGAGGGCTACCAATCCAGAATCCTCCATCAGCCTCAGAACCAAAAACGCTGTTTATATCCTCTTCACTGGCTTCCATCACTTCGGAGAAATGAGCCGGAATAGTTTTTGCAGGCATTGGACCTGTGGAATCTGCTTGTTGATCAATACCAATCGTCAACATAGGCTCCACAGTTATAGCCCCATATGCTGAGGTGCCACTTAAAGTATCTCTTATGAATTTGTCTGAGACATCCGGGAGATTAAATTGCAAAGATGGATCGGATGATTCCAATGCTATATCGGTTACGACGCCAAAAAATCTACTTTCTTGACCCTGAATAACAACATTAGAACCTACTTTTACCCCTTCCACGGAAGAGGTACTATTTAAGCGCACTTTTACTCCATCCCCCAGTGATCCGGCTACAACCAATCCAAGCCTATTCAAGTCAGTCATTTGGAATCCTCCTCAGAATCCCTTCTAGCCGTCTTGTGTCATTTCCAAGGAGCAAAGCCAAGCGCCTTGCCGACTCAGCCCGAAGTCCCGTCTCTTCTGGTAATGCTTGGCAGGCATGTCTAACGAATGCTGCCACTACGTCATCGGACTGAGGTAAGTTAGCAGCTAATATTGAACTCATAAAATCGAGTGATTTCGCGAAAGTCAAAATTTCACTCTTGTCACAACGCATAACAAAAGAGTGAATTCTTGGCGGCCTCGGTGGTAAATATGCTGTTATTTGAGTAGCAACTTCATACCCGACGATCGTGGTTTTAAAGTTTGTGGTAAGCAACCTGTTCAACTGGGGGTTTTGGTCATAAACCAATTCTTCAGAAGCCAATCCTTCACCTCTAGCTACGGGGCGCCTTGTCGGATCTAATCCGGAAGTATGAGAGTAGCTGACAACACCATAAACAGAATCCAACTCTCCTGCTTTTACTAACGATCCAAGTGCAGGGGCACCATACAATTCATAGCATTGAGTTGTGAATTCATTGGTATCACTTTCGATTACTTCCCCAATTCTCGTGGTGTGTTCATTGGATTGGGTGTTCATGTCAACCATATTACAACCATCTTAAACGTTTTGACCTGTCCTTCTGGGATGTTGTGAACTCTATTCCATTGTTCTCCAAAACCTCTTCGACAAGATTGAGGAAGTAGCGGCGATCTGCTGTGGATATAACCGCCTGTTCATGAGCCTCCATCAGTGCTGTTGGATATCCTCTACCTTTCCTGCATTGCTCCATAACAACAGAATGAACAAGATCTACATTTTGTTGATTTAATGATGCCCAAGATGGCATTTCCACTCTCGCCATTTCATATCCAGTGTTTAAATAAAAAAAAGTTATTTCATTATCTCCATAATAATTTCTGGCCATCTGAAAGTTACTACTGAAAAGTTCAGATCGCTCTCCATCTTTCACAATCACAGACATTAGATCTCTGTCCAAGATCCCTTCAGCTGAATTATCACAAGGTCGAGCACCTTTCCTCACCTCCCCACAGTGATACAAACAATCCGATTTCTCGTAAGGACAGGCAAGTAGGCGAATACCATCGATGATCTCATCACTCCCGGGGAGACTTATGTAACTTGCCACTACAATCTTTTTTTCCTGGGCCGCTAACTTAATGTCATTAAGAGCACTTATAAATCCCTCTACCAGCACAGCCTCTATTACAAAATCGGGTATCCCGGGTCTTAACAAATCTAACAATAGTAGAGTCCCATCTACCAAGCCCACAGTGGGTATGTCTTCAAAACTACCAGGTTCCGATTTCTTTAAAGCCTCGGCCAATGTTTCTATCTCTTTTACAGACCGAATGGCGCCCAATATTGTGCCTTGTATCTGCAAAACTTTATGCGGATTATCTGGGTCGCTCACCACAGTTTCATCAGGAGGCACAAACAGTCGTGGGTCACTTGATAGGTGAGCCTCTGATTTGTTCCCATACCTGAGATGAGCTGTACCAGTATTAATCAGAAAGCAATCTACGGGTATATGACGATTTACGTCGATATGGGAACCGTCGACCCCAATTACGGCATAGGAGGTAGGAAGAGATGGCTCTTCTATCGATTTTGATGGCTTTTCTGGAAATACTGGAGGAGTCCACTGAAACACAGCCGATGAGCTATCAGTTTTTTTCAGGAATACTTCTCTTTGAAATTCTTTCAGGACTCTTACAGCCTCAGCGAGACGATCAGTATGCGCGGATGAAAAATTATTGAGCCCGGACATCATCGCATCCAGCTGTTTAGCCGTTCTCTCTAAATCAAGAGCCAATCAATACACCCCAAACCCATCTTCAGTAAATTTGATCGAGACCCCTGCATGGGATAGAGAGGTTCCTGGATATCTCTTCAGGAGGCCCGATACCTGTGAATATCTTTTATGAAGGGAACTGTCTTGCTGTGAACGATTTTCTGGCACATTAAAACCAAAAAGGCTGGATTGAGAATTTCCACTTAAAAACTCCCTAAAAGAATTCAAGAACATCTTACCAATTTCTTCAGTGAGTACAGGCAAATCATGCTGTAAGTCAGAACGGGTAAAAAACAACTTGATAAGAGACTCATTATCAGAAAAAGTAATTATGCTGGACAGTACAGGTGGCGGCCTTTCAGACAACAATTGGTTAGTCTGATTTGATGACTGGGCCAATTCTCGTATTGCCGCCTGGATAACTCTGAGAAGATTTGAAGCATACGACACCTGCAGGGCGCGCACAGGAATCAAAATACCTATAAAGGTGGAATTCTCACTATTTGAATTCATGAATAGTATGTACCGCCAATTCCTCTTTCTTTACGATAGACGAGGTTACCTGAGAATACGAGAATCTCCAACCCTACGTGTAATTTGTCTATAATCCAAGTAATCCATCAAGGCAAGAGCATATTTCCTACTGGTGCTGAACATATCTCTTACGTCCCCTACAGTTATCTCTCCCTCATCATTTATTCGTTGCCGGATTAGGTCAAGCATATCGTTATAAACAGAAGTCGTGAATACAATTCCATCACCAACCCGTACTACAAGACCTTGCTCAATAATGAAACCGATAATTTCTTCATCAACTTGGAGATTTGTAGGAGGGGAATAAGGATTCTCTTCAAGCTTCGACAAATAAAGCTTCGCCTCCTTCTCTTGGGCTGGTTTTAGTGAAGGATGATAGCCATAGAGTCTGACCACCGATCCATCCTCATCAATGATCTCTCTCTTTTTCAGTAAAGAAATCAAAGGATTATACTCGTTGTTTGCCAAATTTAACCGGCTTCTGAGTTCCTCTCTTTGAGCTCCCATTCTCAAAGGGAACTTATCGTGATACTCTGAAATCCACGCCACAACAGATGAAGAAATCTTCTCTAAGTTGAATGAGCTGTAATACAACCCTCCACCTATATCAACAATCGAACCTCCCTCTTTCATAGTGGATAGTTCGCTGCGAACCAACGGCAGACTAATTCCAGATTTATCCGCCATCTCCACAGCGTCCATAGGAGAGCCAGGAGAGGATTCCAATGTGCTTAAAATAATGTCTGAAGTAGAATCTGATTCCAATGATTCAAGTCTTTTGATTGTTGGAATATGTTTCCTGCGATGTCGTTTGGCATGTGTATCTACCACCACTCCGCCACCGAGCGTCGTCATGTTTGAACGAATGACGAAATAATCACCCTTTACTACCGGAGTAGCAGTATTAGGTTTAATCTGGGCCCAATAGGAAAACCCTGGCTCAGCCTTATCTTCCTCAAGAAGCCGCAGTCTAGCAATTACTTCGTCGCTTCCGGTATGCAAGGTCACAAACATGTTGTGATTCAAAGTATTAGCGACATCATCCAAAACATCCAGTTTAACGTCGAAGGCTTCACTGGGTCGTAGCCATCCAGGAACCGTGAGCACCTCTCCCCTTCTAACTTGATCTTGATCTATTCCACTAATATTGGCCGCAACTCTCGTTCCGGGAAGCACCACATCTTCTTTTTTCTTATGACTTTGTAAGCCTCTGATCCTTCCTTTGTGTCCTGAGGGTGACATTTCTATTTCCTTCCCTATCTCTAGGGACCCATCTAATAAAGTCCCAGTAACCACCGTCCCAAATCCAGAAACGGTAAAAGATCTGTCGACCGGCAATCTTGGTCGGCCATTATCCGACCGATTGTCCGACGTGGTAACCATGTTATTAATGGCATCTAGTAGATCTTCTATCCCCGATCCGTCTTCAGCAGAAACGGGATATACAGATGAGCCCTCTAGAACTGTCCCTTCAGTCAACTCCTGAATATCCATTGTCACCAAATCAACCCACTCCTCATCAACAAGATCTGTTTTCGACAATACAACGACGCCAGCCGGAACTTTAAGCAGGTCTAGTATTGCAAGATGTTCCCGTGTTTGAGGCATGACCCCTTCGTCAGCTGCCACAACAAGCATGGCCATATCTATGCCAGCAACCCCCGCCAGCATATTATTGACGAATTTCTCATGCCCTGGAACGTCCACAATTGATATTTCTTGCCCTCCAGGAAGTGAGAACCAAGCAAATCCCAAATCGATAGTCATCCCTCGATCTTTCTCTTCCTGCAACCGGTCCGGATCAATTCCGGTAATCGCCCTTACAAGAGTAGATTTTCCATGGTCAACATGTCCTGCGGTTCCTATTACAAACATTCGAAACCTTCTTTAATATCCACTTGACTGAATAGCTATAGACAATCGAAGAATAGCATAGTCATTTCTACTTGATAGTGTTAGTTGGTCAATCAAAAATATTCCAGACCTCTTGGTTAGAATTGCGCACCTCCCACCCCTTTGTTATGTTTATCCCAAATTTTACTCATGTGTTAATAATGGATTCGGGAGGCAGCTATGAGAGAAGTAGTTATCGTAAGTGGAGCCCGTACCCCTGTCGGTAGGTTTGGAGGATCATTTAAAGACGTCAGTGCCCCAGACCT
>ENA-UPTF01000569-UPTF01000569.1-marine-metagenome-genome-assembly--contig:-NODE-569-length-25430-cov-4.552755_pt1 | contig 25430 bp, 22 predicted proteins | sample MGYA00238166_ERZ767019 | MGnify/ENA primary metagenome ERZ767019 (study PRJEB28930, sample SAMN06266391) | marine metagenome | isolation source: Sea water from 250 m depth | place: Atlantic Ocean | study... | reverse complement strand
AAACTGATAGTGAGTCATGGGATAGTCAACAAATTTATCAGAGGCATACTTAAAAACCTTTCAGGGAAGGAAATGGTGGAATTGGGAGAATCCCAGAATACAATCTATCGCCTGGAGCAAGGTGAAGAAACAGAAATAAAGATTTCCCCTACAAAATAGAGAAAAAAATTGAAACAAACTCTGCATGTTGATCTTGGTTCGAGGAGCTATGATATTATAATTGCTCCAGAACTTGTTCAGAACTCAAAACCTTATTTGGATCCAATCATTGCCGGAAGAAGAGTGGCTATTGTCAGCGACAAAATAGTATCCAACAAGTATTTGAATTTATTATCACCGACTTTGGACTCAATCACTGATAGTTGGGATTTATATCTGATTGAAGGAGGTGAGGATGCTAAATCATTCAGTAGTCTGGAAAAATTATTGGACAGAATGCTTGCCGATGGTGTCGACCGGCAGTGCGTGGTCATTGCCTTTGGAGGAGGAGTTGTGGGAGATGTTGCTGGATTTGCGGCAGGAGTCATTATGCGGGGGATTGAGTTAATTCAGATCCCCACTACTTTGATGTCACAGGTTGACAGTTCAGTCGGCGGTAAAAATGGAATAAACACACGTCAAGGTAAAAACTTGGTTGGTAGTTTTTTACAACCTCGAATTGTTCTGAATGATGTGTCTCTCCTTTCCTCATTGCCTTCTGATGAAATGAAGTCAGGATATGGAGAGATCGTCAAATACGGCCTTTTGTGCGGGGAGGAAGAATTCACGTGGCTTGAAAATAACTTTTCAAAAATCATGTCCTGTAACAATTCGGCGTTGGTCGAGGTGATTAGGATGGGTTGTGATACGAAAGCTGGTATTGTTAGTGAAGATGAACTCGACAGGGGGAAACGTGCTTTGGTGAACCTTGGCCATACTTTTGCCCATGCATTTGAAGCTCATGCAGGTTTTGGTAAATTTCAACATGGATTGTCTGTTGAACTGGGATTAATTGCAGCATGTGACTTATCTGAAAGAATTGGTTTCTGTGAAAAAGAGATTAGCCAAAGGGTGCGAGAGCATGCAAATGAAGCAGAAATGCCGGTAAATTTATGCGATCTCTCAAATGAAACACTGTGGAAAAAAGAAGCACTTTATAAAAGAATGCTGCATGATAAAAAAACAGTAAATGGGAAGATAAATTTTGTCCTTTTGCGTGAAATTGGAAAACCCTTTGTCTGTAATGAAGTTACTCAGCAAGCGGTCTATGAAACACTCATGCAACTTGGTGCAGTTTAAATGACCAAACTTTGTATCCCAAATATGGTTAAACAATGAAACAGTATGTAGCCCTGATTGGTGGTGCCAGTGGGACAGTTGGTACGGCCCTAGCGAGAGAGCTTTCCTTAAGAAAAGAATGGAAAGTATATGGCTTTGCGAGAAGAGCACCTGAAATAATTCTGGAGGGAGTGAACTATTTTCAACTCGATTTGAACGATCGTGAAAAGTGTATTGAAGGACTCTCTAGGTTAGAAGACGTCACTCATGTATTTTACTGTGGACGGGCGACCCATGCGGAACAGGTACTAGAAAGTTCTGAGGACAACCTAAGGCTGTTGGATAATCTTTTGAATGGTATTGAGCCGGCTGCAGAAAATCTGAGGCACGTCCACCTGGTCCAGGGAGGTAAGTATTATGGTGTTCATATAGGTGAATTCCCAACACCTGCCAGAGAAGAGGATTCACGTGCGCCTATTCCAAACTTTAACTATGATCAGCAGGATTACCTGGTTGAACGTTCAGTAAAAAGAAAGTGGTCATGGACAACTTCACGGCCGAATACCTTGCTGCATTTTTCTCCGCAGATAGCCCGCAACATAGTCAGTACACTTGGAGCTTATGCTGCAATATGCAGGGAACTCGGAGCTGCACTTGATTTTCCAGGACATCCTGGTGCATTTCTCAGTGTGACACAGATGACAACCATAGAACTTCTTGCACGCGGAATTGCATGGATGACCACAGAACCATTATGTCAGGACCAGGCCTTAAACATGACCAACACAGATGTTTTCCGATGGAACCATCTTTGGCCTAAGATCGCTGAATCTTTTAATATGCCCTGCGGTTCTGTACGTCCTTTAAAACTTGAGGAAGTGATGTCTGAACGGAACGAAGTCTGGCAAAATATCTGCAAAAAACATCAACTTAAAAACACAAACCTCGATCAGGTGGCAAACTGGGGATTTGCTGATGCCACCCTGGAACGTTACTGGGATGAAATTCTAAGTCATAACAAATCCAGGAGGCTCGGCTTTCATGACTGGGATGAAAGCGAATCCCGTTTCCTTAACTTATTGAAACGGTATCAGGAATCATTTGTAATTCCAGTCTAGGAAATTCATGTCCTGCTCCATACCACAAGAATTCTGATTAAACAAATTTACGGAATAATATGGTTAATTCTTTCCCCCTCAAGGGTGTCATTGGCATTGTTGCTAATAATACCGCAGAAATAGACTTTGCTCTGGATCATAAACTAAGCTGTGTTGAAATCAGGGCTGATCTGCTTATTAATGGGGGCAATTCAGTAGATGATGTAGTGGAATTAGTCCGAAAAACTAAAACAAAAGAACTAGGATGTCTCTTTACTCTCCGTCATCCGGAGCATGGAGGTGAATTTTTTGGAACAGAAGAGGAGCGTGTTCTAATAAATCAGGCGGCCCTCGAAGCGGGGGCCAGCAGTATTGACCTGGAATGGGGTACAAAATCCTTAGTTGCAATGGCTGAAAAACATGCACCCCTCGTGATTAGTCATCATGATTTTAAGGCGATGCCCAGTGTTGAAGAACTGGAGGAATTAACAACAGAAATGGAAAGCTTTCATCCTCATGCCATCAAGGTGGTTCCGACAGCGTCAACATTGGGCCACTCTATTCAAATGCTTCAATGGGTCGGAAATGGCACCAGTGATATTGCTAGAATTGGCTTTGCAATGGGACAGAAGGGGACGTGTAGTCGACTGCTGACAACAGTTTTCGGTGCACCAATCACATATGCGAGTTTTGGAGATGCAGTTGCGCCCGGACAGCTTTCCATGGATGTGCTCATGAATTGCTATAGAGTTCCTGAATTAAATGAGGGTTGCCTTATTTATGGGGTTGCAGGAAAAGACGTCAACCATTCACGAGAACTGGAAGTCATGAATCAGCAGTTGAAGAAAAAACAATTGAATGCGGTCTGCATTCCATTGGAGTCTTTAGATCTTGATGAATTGCTGGTTGTTCTGGAGGAACTTAATATTAAGGGTCTTCAACTGGAGGATCCGCTTAAAGAAATTGCTATTGATAAATTTTCTAGCAGTGGTTCATTTCCAGGAACGTCTGTCTTTATGGAAAATTCTAGTTTTCATGGAAAACAAGAAATTCACATTCATCCCATTTCAGGTGAAAAATTTTTTGAACATCTATAAACATAAAGACCCATTCAGAATATTCTCCTCAAGAAATCCTGCCATTGTGACTTAATAACTGCAATTCCTGATTGTATGGCAAATCCCCCCCTTTGGCGAGCCCTTATAGTTTTTGCTACTAATGTTGAATATTTTATCAAAAAAATTAAAAAGTTAGTGATATTTAAGGTAATTACCCCATTCTTGTACTTACCATAAGAAAATGCTGAGAGTTTCTGAAGATTTTTAAAAAAAAATCTCAAATTAATATTTTATAAATTGGAAACCATGCATTAATAATAATTTGAGCTAATATTTCAATATAAAATTCGAATGTCAAAGATTGGTTAAACTTTGACAGATGGCTTTGATCACGGTATCTGAAGGTTGTTTCCACCAGTTCAGGGCAGAGAGGATTTCGACTTCGACAGATCCATGGTATCCGGATGCTTCCATCCAACTCCGGATCAGGCGATTGTCGATGATTCCCTCTCCCGGCATTCCACGGTCAAGTCGAACGTCACGGGTTTCCATGAGCCAGTCCGATACATGGAAGTTAGAAAGGCGTTTCCTGGAGCATTCAATCTGCTTCTTGAGATTGGCATCCCACCAGAGGGCATAGGTGTCAACTGCAACCCCAAACAAATCATCCCGGTTAAGTTGGTCAAGGAGGCTATTCGCTTCAGAAAGGCTGGAGATGACTGAACGGTAACCACATACCATTGGATGGAGGGGCTCTAGAGCTATTCTGACACCGGTATCTTCTGCGAGAGGAGTCAGCCTTTGAAGTTCTTCCAGTACCCGTGCCCTCTGACCTGCCAGGTCACGGCTTCCACGAGGGATACCCCCAGTGATAACCACCACACTTTGCACCTCCAGTTCCGCGGCTTGCTCCAGAAATTGCTGGTGAGATTGATGTCTAGTGGCCGCATTGGGGTAGGATTCTTCGTCAAAAAGTACAAGCGGACATATGGAGATAGCCTGAACACCAGAATCTCTAAGGTTTTGTTTTGCATACCTTAGTTCAGTTTCATTCAGGAGCGGTTTCCAAATGGCGGTTTTAAAGACCCTGTTTCGGGCTATACACTCCAAAGATTCTTTGAAGCTGCTTTGTTTCCAGATACAGACCTGGTGGATGCAAAGGTCCTCCCGGTGTAAGCTTTTCATTAGTAGGTGGCTCTTCCTCCGGAAAGATCAAAAACCTGTCCGGTAGTGAAGGAGCATCTAGGGCTGACAACCCAGGCAGCCATGTCCGCTATTTCCTCTGGAGTGCATAATCGTCCCATTGGAATCTTTGCTTTCTTTTCGACAATGTAGTCTTCATTCATTTCCTCTAGGAGTTCTGTTTCCGTGATTGCAGGAGTCAAACAGTTGACGGTGATTCTGGAAGGCAGCAGTTCGCGAGCAAGACCTTTCGCATACCCTATTACGCCGGCCTTGACCGCACCATAAGGTACTGCTCCGGGATTGCCCTCTTTACCCGCTACGGAAGAGACTATCAGCAACCTTCCATATTCTTGCTCTCTAAGGTGATTCAATACAGCCCGGGTGGTTAAAAACACCCCAGTCAGATCAACCGAGATCACCCACTGCCATTCTTCAAGGCTGTATTCCCAGACAGGTTTTGTTGGACCATTCACACCCGCGTTAGCAATAAGGCCGTGCAGAATACCAAAATTTTTGATGGTTTCTTCAGTGGCTGAGGCAACACTTTTTTCATTCGACACATCCACTCTGACACAATGTGAGAAAATGGATTCTCTTGACATGCTGGAAGAATCCAAATCCCAACCTGAAACATGTGCACCCAGTTCTGAGAGCTTGCGGCTGATCGCAAGTCCGATCCCTTTAGCTGCTCCGGTAACAACAAAGTTTTGTCCTTCAAGTTCAAATCCCATAATTTTAATTATTAAATATTCGGAACCCACTGTAGAATATGCCTGCCAACCGCAACCAAGGTCCCGTCCTGATTGGTAACTTCTATTTCAGCATATGATCGTTTACGTTCCATTTCGATTTTGGAAATGGTGTATTGGACTGTTACGGTGTCACCCAAAAAGACTGGTTTCATAAAGCGTATTTTGTCATATCCAGCAGAAACAGGAGTTTCTTCCGCATCTCTAGTGTGGGCGATTGCCATTGTGGACACAGTAGACATAAATCCCACCAGCAATGCTCCGTGTGCCATCAGCCGACCGTAGGAAGAATTCTCCATGTATTCCTTGTTCACATGATTTGGTGAGAAATCACCGGTAATGCCTGCAAAGAGATAGACGTCGCTCTCCGAAACTGTTTTAGTGAAGCTTGCACGCTGTCCTATTTCAACATAAAATTCACTCATTTTGTCCTTATTAATTGATACTTTAACTGCCCCTCCAATAGCATCACCGTTAACCAATGCAACTACAGGTTTGTTGAGGTCAAAACGCCGGGTAAGTCCCCAAACCCTGATTCAGGCATCACATCATTTCCACGCTCATGCCTTTCCTTCAGATTAGTACCGACACAAAAAGCTCTCGTACACGTACAAGTGATGGTGGCTAAGGAGAGACACGTGTCATCTGCAAATTTGTCGAATGCTTCTGAAAGATTAACATGTGTTTCATAATTTATGGCATTAAGGTGTTCCCGACGCTGTATGGTGATACTCATTACAGGATCATGTATTTCAACCAAAACCGATTCCTGGGAACTCATAACAAAACCTGTTTACCGCTTTCAGAGGCTTCAAAAACAGCAAGTGTTGCTGCAAGGGTTCGGGTGGCATCTTGCGCCGTGATGCGGGGTTTTTCCTTCTTATTTATCACGTTGCAGAAATGCTTGCACTGTAAAATATAGGCGTTTTCAAGCGGTATGTTATAATCTTCCCGAAGCATCGGATGATGCCAGTCAGCTTCCCCCTGCGTTTTCCAGATGGAAAGATTGGGAAATTCAAGGCATGCCTCTGTTCCAACAAAACGAAATGTATTCTGAGCGGATTTTGGGAATCCATCATTTTCTCCAGTGGCATGTTCCCAGGTCCAGGGTGAGGGAGTGACATCAGAAAGGAGAAAGGTCCCCAGAACACCATTCTCCAATTCCATCACTACTGCCGCTGATTCTTCCTTGGGATGGTTTCTGATCCCTCCGCTTAACTTTGCAAAAATACTTCGCACTTCACCACAGAGATATCTCAGTATGTCAATTTCATGAATAAGGTTGATAAGTACAGGCCCCGAACTTCTCTTCTTGCGCCCCTCGAGCTCATAATAGGCATCTGCCTTGCGAGTTGTCCACATACCCTGGACTGCAACTAGTTGTCCCAGTACACCGTCATGGATTAATTGCCGGGTTTTTTGTAAAATTCCGTAATGTCTTCGATGATGACCCACCAGTACCTCACGAGAAGTTTGCTCAGATAAAGAAATGATTTTCCGTGCTTCTTCAACAGACTGGGTGATCGGTTTTTCAACCAGAACATGTGCGCCGGATTTTAAGGCGGAAGCAACAGGACCAAAATGAATATCAGTCGGCGTACAAACAATCACGCCATCAGGTGTGACTGTTTGCAGCATCTTATCTGAAGATTGAAAAAAAGGAACAGAGAAATGCTTTGCCAGCTGCTCAATTTCAGTATTTGTATCCACTATTGCTACAAGTTCAGCTTCTGACACCTCACTCATGGCTTTCAGATGGATTTTTCCTATTCTTCCTCCCCCGATTAGAGCCAGTCTCGTTTTATTCATTGGAAAGATCCTTGAAAATCGAGGGGTTCATCAGTTCAGGAGAATGTTTTATCAAAGGCTGAAAACCCATCTGGTCAAGAAGATCCTTTTTCAAATTAATCCCCGGTGCAATTTCCAGCAGCTCTACACCATCCTGCTGGAGGCGAAATACAGCACGCTCTGTAACATAGAGTACTTCCTGTTTCTGGGCACATGCCTGACTGCCGGAAAAAGTAATCTGGTCCACCTGATCAACGAATTTACGAATTTGTCCAGACTTGATCAGGCTAAGAGTTCCATCTCCAGTTTGAAACTTTGAGCCTTTGGTATCGAATGTTCCGCAAAATACAACCTTACGTGCATTTTGGGCAATGTCAATAAATCCTCCCGGACCAACTGTCACACCATCAAGTTTTGAGACATTGACATTACCTTCTCTGTCGATCTGTCCAAATCCCAGAAAGGCGATGTCTAACCCTCCTCCTGAGTAAAAGTCGAACTGTGAAGGTGCATCGATCATGCAGCTCGGATTCCTGGCATAACCAAAAAGTGTTCCTCCGAGAAGTTTTCCACCATAAGTCCCATGTTCAATTGTCTGGAAATATCGATCGTCTTTTCCCTCTGAGGCGATCAACGCTGCTATCTGGTCAGGTATGCCAAAACCAAAATTGATAACAGCCCCTTCCCTAAGCTCCTCTCGAGCTCTCATGGCAATAGACAGACGGACTGAAAATTTGAGGGGTTGAACTTCCACTCTTTCCAGCTTCTGTTCTCCTGAAATGGAAGAATCATAGACTATCTCATAGCTTTGGCGCTGTTCCGGATCAACCACTACGACATCAACAATGGCCGAGGGGATTCTCACAACGCGCGCAGGCAAAGTACCTTTTGGAACTTTGCGTCGCACCTGGAAGATGACTTTGCCTCCTGAATTGTGTGCAGCTGAGGCCATGGCATAGATATCCAGATTGGCAGGCTCCTCATCAAGGCTGATATTTCCTTCCTCGTCAGCTGCAGATCCCTTTAAAAGAGCCACGTCCACGGGAATTGGGAGGTAGCGTAAATACTGCTTGCCATCGATCGTTATTCGCTCCACCAGGGAATCTCTTGCAGCATCGTTCATCCTTCCACCATCCTGAAGAGGGTCAACAAATGTTCCCAGTCCAACATGAGTGATCAATCCCGGACGCTTGGCTGCTGTTTCTCGCATCAGCTGCATGATCACTCCACCAGGAAGCACATAGGCCTCGATCTTGTTTTCCAAGGCCAAAAGCTGCATGCTGGGAGACCAGACCCAGTGCCCGCCAATAACCTTACGGACCATACCTTGATGGGCGAAACGGTTCATGCCTCTTGTTTCTCGATCGCCTATGCCTAAGGCATGGACACAGGTTAATCCTTCAGGCTTACCTGTCTCAAGGAAACGTTTTTCCATTTGTTCATGAAGCAGAGAGGCTTCAACCAATCCACCCCCTCCGCCGATCAGACCAATAGTGGCATTGTCTGGAACAAGGGCACAGGCCTTTTCTGCGTCGAGAAACTGAATAGCCATGATCAGGTTAGAGCGGTAAGGGGGAAGTCATATTTTAATTCTCGGACAGTTTACACTAGCATCTTTTGTTCAGGGGTAAGGGAAAAATACATCAGTAATAGCCTTTACTTCCTCCTCCATCGACTGAAATTCCAGTTCCGTGGATATGACGCGCCTGTGGTGAACAAAGAAATACGACGAGTTCGGCTACGTCTTCAGGTTCCCCCAGACGCCTTAGCCCTTCAGAAGCAATGGTTTTTTCCTGTATTTCATGTGCTTTCAGGTTCTGTTGCCTGGCTTTTGTTTCAAAGATTTCTTGAAGCCTTTCTGTGACAGTCGGTCCAGGATGTACCCAGTTCACATTAACATCATCCTGTAATCCCTGGTTAGCAAGTGCTTTAGAAAAATTCCCCAGTGCTGCATTGACAGCCCCGCCCACCATAAAATCTTTCGAAGGAGTTCTGGAAAATCCTCCAACAATATTGATTACACACCCACTGTTTTTTTTTAGCTCAGGCCAAAGCATACGGGAAAGCCTGACTGCAGAATGAAATTTGAGTGCGAATCCGTCAAGCATTTCTTCATCTGGCTGTTCTGGAAAAATTCCACCTTTGGTTGCACCAGCTGAATTTATCAGGATATCGCAGCGGTTGAAGTGTTTCATCAGGGAATCTGCAGTATCCTGACAGCCCTCCATATTCCTCAGATCAGCTGCATGAAATGCTGATTCACATGAAGTTTTTTCACGGATTATTTCAGAAGCCTTCTGCAGGCGTTCAGGATTGGATGAGGCCAAAAAGACACTGGCTCCCTGCTCAGCAAGTTTCATGGCACACGCAAATCCGATACCCCGAGATCCTCCAGTAACCAGTGCAATTTTTCCTTTAAGTTTTTTGTTCATACAGTGCTTTCATTTCTTGCTTCTACGCCTTTTACCAGACTGTGCAATACTCTAAGTGTGGGAGTTGGAACCTGTTTTTCCTCCCCCTTGCGGATTACGCTTCCATAGATAAAATCTACTTCTGTCTTTCGGCCATTAAGTAAATCCTCACAAAGGGAAGACTTATTGTCACCGGTTCCTCCAGGTTTAGAAATCATCTCTATGCCTTTGACCACGGATTCGCGTTCCAGTTCGATCCCACATGCCTTAGCAACTTCAAGGGCTTCCTCCATCGCCTGCAGACTGACCAATTTAAGTTCTGGAACTGCATTTACGAATGCAGAAGTCAGGTTAGTCAGTCCAGATAGTGCACTCATGGAAATGTTACCCAAAAGTTTTTTCCAAATGTCGTAGCGAATGTTCTCAGATACATGGGTTTCCAGTCCAGACTCAGTTAGTCTGGAGGCAATCGATTCGGTTCGTTCGGAAATTCCTCCATACATCTCACCAATGTGAGACGGGACACGTGAAAAATCCTTTAATTTCCCCGGTCCGAGAAGTACTGCAGCCATTGCGGTTAAACCTCCTAATACATGCTTTTGCCCCAGTTCTTCAGAGATCAGTTCCTCGTTTCCAAGTCCATTCTGGAAACTGATGCAGATACTATGTTCTTTGATCAGGTGCTTCACGGATTGGGCAGCGACGCCTGTGCCTGGAGCCTTACATTGGAACAGAAGGAGTTCTGCTGAATTGAGTAAACCTGGGTCTGTCGTTGCTGGGATACTGACACTGCGATTTCCACCAAATCCTTCAATCTTAAGGCCGTTTTCCTGAATGGCTTTGATATGCGCAGTGTCCGTATCATAGAGAACCACGTCCCTGCCCTTTTCAAAGAGAATAGAACCAAAAAGTGCACCCATTGCTCCTGCACCAACGATCAGAATTTCAGGATCTTGTTTGGACATGGAATCAACTGAATTTAAGGTCGATGCAGCCTAGTTCACCAAAATCTGCAATCACCTTGGAGTTCTTATTAAATGGTTGAGGAACAGTTGCGGCTCCAGTGGATACGAAATCCCCTTCATTAAGAACGAATCCCCTTTCACTCAGATGATCGACCAGTTGTGCTAATGCCTCCAGAGGAAAACAGCGCATCTCTCCAAGGAAGTTTTCTGCAGGTGGACTTTCATCAACTTGTAGCCGGATATGATGTTGACGAAAATCAACCTTATTCCAGTTACTAACTGGATCACCAAAGACAAATCCTATTCCCCCTCCGTTATCAGCGATGGTCATCAACGATTTTTGGGATTTGCTGCCATCAGGCAGTTGATGTCGGTTGCCAATTAGTTCTACGGCAGGGTGGAGCACAACCTTAGACTTCAGTTCATCACCAGTCCAGGGGATTTCACGAAGCGGGATGCCTTCCAAAAGCCTGAAGGCGAATTCTGTTTCGGCACGTGCATCGGCAAAACGTGCAATGGGCAGTTGGTGGGAGGAACCTTTAAATGTCACATTCCGAAAAATCCGTCCTGGTACCACATCATCATGCCCATCCAGTTCCCGCATCTTGGCGCTGGTTGCACCAACTTTCCATCCGCTCATAGGCTGATTAATGGTCTCCGCCATCTTGTCCTGGACAAAATATGCCTCAGAACGTGTGACTGGCAACTCTTCCATCAATAAATTCTCGATTTGACCGCATTCAAGCCAGGCTTTTCCCAGTTTTTCTGCAAGATGAATTAGTTTTTCTTTTGTACTTGGGTTAAGTGCCATAATTAAATATATAGGTCATTTTTCTTATAATATCAATTTATTAAACTACTTTCTATTTCAGGCGACGTCCCGTAACAGGCAGGAAACGACGCACGTGATTTGGAGGAATTTCTTGGCCTGCTGGGATCAGGTTTTCTACAAAACGCTCATTTTCTTCAGTGAATTTATGCTCAAAAGCTTTGAGGTAATCAAGCAATTGCTCTACATTGCGAGGCCCGGCGATGACACTTGCAACAATCCGATTCTGAATAACCCAAAGCACGGCAAATTGGACAGGTCCCATCTTTTGGGTTTCCGCATGTTGCTTTATTTTTTGAGCAAGCTCCAAACTTTCTGGATGGTATTCCGCTTTCATGGTGAATGTGGTTTCCAAGGATTTACGACTCTCTGTTGGTGGAGGGGTTCCTGGTTGGTATTTCCCAGTAAGAACGCCACGTGCTAATGGAGAATAACCTATAACTGAGATATCAAAATGCTCACAGGCTGGCAAGTATTCTCTCTCTGGATAACGCTTGAATATATTATAATGGGTTTGTGCAATCACAGGGCGAGGGATTCCTTCAAGGTCACAGATTCGGATCATTTCCGCAATTTGCCAGGCATAATAATTAGAAAATCCCCAACACCGTGCTCTGCCAGATTCGACAACCTCTCCCATGGTTCGAACAGTTTCGGCAATTGTCGTTTGAGGATCGATGATGTGCAAATAATAAATATCGACATACTCTGTGCCAAGTCTCTCTAAGCTAGATTCAAATTTTTTCAGAATTCTATCTCGACTCAATCGAGGCCCTTTTTCATCGGATGGAAGCGGATAGCCAGCTTTTGTGGCAAGGATCCATCGTTTTCGGTCATCGCGAATCAATTCCCCTAAGAGACACTCTGAATTACCGTTTTGATAGGCATCAGCGGTGTCTATAAAATTGATTCCTTGCTGACGTAGAGTTTTGAGAATTTTTTCACCCTCTTTTTGCTCGACCAATCCCCCAAGCATATCGGTTCCCCAACAAAGGACGGAAACTTCAATCCCTGTATTTCCAATGGTTCTATACTTCATCATATTCACCAAACTTTTTGTATTGTGACAGGTCGATTTTCAGCAATCGATTGAATGGCCGCCTCAGCTACTGCCTGAGCTTTCAGACCGTCTCTCAGAGTAGCATGGACTGGGGTTGATTCTGTTAAAGAAGCCACCAGCATGTCTAATTCCGCAGTATAGGTTTGCTTGAATTGCTCATACCAAGAATGGTAAATCCCTTCTGTAGAAATAGCACTTTCAGTATAAAGCAATGTGTTTCCTTCTGGTTTTCTTCCGGCTTGTAGCATACCTTCAGAGCCAACAACTTCTACCAGTTCATCTTGCCCAAAAACCGCTCGTCGACTAAAATTGAAGGAAACCAATGCTTCATTTTCCAGCCGCATCACCAAAGAAGCGGAATCCACTTCTCCGTATTCAGCAAATCGTTTATCAATCAAACAGGCTCCCGCAGCATAGATTTCTTGCGGATCAGATGCAGCGATCCAAGAAGCCAAGTCGAAAAAATGGGTTCCTTTCTCACGTATCATCCCTCCAGAACCATGCAGAGCCTCAGGTAGAGGAGCTTTAAAACTGCGTGATACAATATGGATCATCTCCACTTTGCCAACCTGTCCCGCTCTCACCCGATCGTAAATAGATCGATATTCGTAATTTAAACGACGATTGAAACCCATTGCGGTTACAATACCGGAATCTCCCGCAGCTCTAACACAGTTGAGTGCCCCTTCCAGACTATCTGAGATGGGTTTCTCACAAAGAAACGCTTTACCAGCTTCTACGCACGCTAGAACCTGTTCTTCATGGACCGAAGTCGTTGAGGCAATGATCACAACGTCTACTCGATCGTCCTCCAAGGCCGAATCCACCGTTGAGCTGGGAGTACCACCAAACTGTTCGGTGAGCTTCTGAGCCCCGTCAATCATCGGATCAACCACATGAACTAACTGGTAATTCGGATGCAAACCAACGTTACGGGCATGAATCGTTCCCATCACACCGGCTCCAAACAATGCAAATCCAACCATGATTATTTACTCTTTATCATTAATTTCACTATTCTGTAGTTTCTGCGATCAGAAAATTATTTTCATCGCTGCCCAGCCACTGGTCAAAAGTTTCAGGTTGAATCACATCATACCATTGTTTTAACAATTCGATATGGTAGCAAGTGTGTTTGAGATGTTGGGCGACATGATCACCATCCCAAGTCTTGCAAAGTTCCTCCAAGAGTTCTACTTTTTTGGTATGGAAGTTCAAATTGTCCGCTAGATCATTCACTTCCTCAGGATCGTTGTGTAAATTGAAAACCTGAGGCTCAGGGTATCCCTGATGACTAACCAGTTTCCATTCATTTTTTCTGATCATCGCTGAGGGATTATCACCCTTATTGTCAGCAAGCTGAGAAACCACAACCCGGTTAGGATTTTCCGGGGTTTCCCCTTTTAGAAGTTCAAGGAGGCTTTCCCCATCGGTCTCAGGAAGCTTGGGGCCTCCACAAAGATCTATGAGAGTTGAACCTAAATCCAAGTGACTGGTTGGCTGCTTAATATTTTCATTTTTTCGAATGGTTCCAGGCAAAGCAAAAATCATTGGAACTCTTACAGATCCTTCATAAAGGTTAGTTTTCCAAAACAGGCCTTTCTCACCTGCCATATCTCCATGATCTGAGGAATAGATCAAAAGGGTTTCCTGGAGACCAAGGGTTTGGTCAATGGTTTCGATCAATCTTCCAATGGCCTGGTCCATCCGCTCAATCATTCCGTAATAGGCTGCTACGGATCTCCTCACTTCTTCTTCAGTCACAGTGAAAACGTTTCTATTTTCATACCATTTTTTGACAGCAGGATGAACGCTTTGCTTAAATGACTCACTTTTTTCAATGGGAGGAAGGTTTTTGTAATAATAATCATAAAGATCTTTCGGGGAGACATACGGACAGTGAGGACCATACAAGCCCACGGTCAGGAAGAGTGGTTTTTCTGACTGCCAATTGACCAAAAACTTTTCTGCCTGCTCAAAAACTACGCGGTCATACTCCAGGACATTGGAGTTTCCTGGTCCTGATTTTTTAAGGGAAACTCTGCTTGGTTCGTCGGCTTTCACCAGAGAGCCCAAATTGAAACCACCCCCAATGTAGGGGTTAGTGATGTCGCCCATGACCCTCCTCATAAAACCTTGCCGCTGATCATGCCCTTTAAAATGCATACGCCCGCATAACACTGTTTCGTAACCTGCAATTCCCAATGAATGAACAAAGGTCATTTTATCGGAAGGCAGGCTCTGGAAATTCGTAATCACCCCGGTCCTGGTGGGCAAAAGTCCGGAAAGCATAGCCGCACGGCTGGGAATACAAAGCGGTGAAGCACAGTAGTTATTTAAAAAGGAGGTCCCCTGAGAAGCCAAACTATCTAAATTAGGGGTTCTAATAACGCTGTTTCCTTCAAATCCTGAGATTTTGGGATTGTGTTGGTCCGAAAGGATAAAAACGATATTTTTTAACAACCTTAAATCTCTTCTACGCCTTTAAGATTGAGCTCTTCTGCAAAATGACAAGCAACCTGATGTCCGTGTCCGGTGTCTTGGAATACGGGCTCTTCTACCTTGCATCGGTCCTGGACATATGAGCAACGAGGATGGAAATAACACCCTTTGGGGGGACTGGCTGGATCGGCAACGTCACCCGTCAGGAGAATACGTGCTCCTTTTTCTCTTTTTCTTGGGTCGGGTTTTGGCACTGCTGAGAGCAAGGCTTCTGTGTAGGGGTGTTTCGGCTCCGTAAAAATCTTGGCTCTGGTTCCCAGCTCTACCAGCTTACCGACGTACATGACAGCAACCCGATCGCTTAGATAATCCACTACACTGAGATCATGTGTGATGAAGAGATAAGTTAGATGAAATTGCTCCTGGAGATCCTGCATCAGGTTTAGGATCTGTGCCTGGACGGACACATCCAAGGCAGAAACCGCTTCATCAGCAATGATGATCCTAGGATTAAGCGCTAATGCCCGGGCAACGCCGATCCTTTGCCTTTCACCTCCGCTGAAAGCGTGGGGATAACGACGAACGTATTCTGGCCGTAAACCTACATTCCGAAGAAGTTCAACGACCCGGTCTTCGAGTTCGCTACCACTGGCGATTTTGTTGCGACGTAGCGGCTCGCCAACAATCTGAAACACCGTCATTCTTGGGTTGAGTGAATGATAGGGATCTTGAAAAATCATACGGATCGCCTGCCTATAGGGTCTCAGGTTCTTACTATCCAGTGATGCTAAGTCTACAATGGAATTGTTCTCTTCCCGATAATTGATCATTCCTGACGTGGTATCATTAATCCTGATAATACAACGGCCTAAAGTCGATTTTCCACAACCGGATTCCCCCACCAGCGCCAAGGTTTCCCCATCCTGAATGCCGAAGCTGACATCATCTACCGCTTTGACTTTCCCCACTTCCCTGCGAAAAAATCCTTTTGTGATAGGGAAATGCATTTTGAGTTTCTTGAGTTCCAATAAATATTTCGTGGTTACATCCTCCTTATTTGAGGAAATCTGACTCAATGTGCCTACTGACATTAGAACTACTCGGAGTGGATACTGGTTGATTGTTCCTTCTCTGCTCCGCCATAAAGCAAACAACGTACATGACTGTTTTTGCTCAAGCGAATAGCCGAAGGCTCAATTTGATCGCAAGTATCCTGCAAGAAGCTTTCGCAACGCGGGTGAAATTCACAACCTTTCGGACGAGCAAAGGGATGGGGTACCATCCCGGGAATGGGTTGCAGACGTCCTCGATCCGAGGAACCAAGCTTGGGGATAGATTGCAGCAATTCACGAGTATAGGGGTGTTTAGGGTCATGGAAAATCGTATCTACATCTCCACTTTCAACGGCCTTACCCAGATACATCACTACAACCTCATCCGCAATTTCAGCCACTACTCCCAGGTCGTGAGTGATGAAAATGATGGTCATGTCCATGTCTTTCTGGAGTTCCCTGATCAAATCCAAAATGTTTGCCTGAGTGGTCACATCGAGGGCTGTTGTGGGTTCATCGGCGATCAGCAGGCGCGGTTGGCAGGAGAGGGCCATGGCGATCATGGCTCTTTGACGCATGCCACCACTGAGTTCAAAGACATAAGACCCGAGCCGGGTCTCCGCCTTGGGGATACCAACCCGTTGGAGGATATCGATCGCGCGTCTTTTTGCCTCTTTCTTATCCGCATCGAAATGGAGCTGAATGGCCTCCATGATTTGATTCCCGATGGTATGGACAGGGCTCAAGGATGACATGGGTTCCTGGAAGATCATGGAAATCTCTTTTCCACGAATCGACTGCATTACTTTGCTTTGAGGTTTGAGTGCAGCAAGATCCAAAACTTCACCAGAATCGCGGCTTAGGAGAATCTCCCCCTCCACAATTTTACCAATCTTTGCAAGTAACTGCAGAATTGAACGGGCTGTGATCGACTTGCCACATCCCGATTCGCCGACAATACAGAGCGTCTTTCCACGGCGGACCTGAAAATCTGCTCCATCCACCGCTTTGACCACCCCTTCATCAGTGAAAAAATGGGTTCGTAATCCCTTGACTTCAAGAAAGACTTCGTTTGATTTATTATTCATCTCCTCGTCCATTGTATCTTTGTCAGTGCTTTAGCAAAATCATTATAAGAATTTAAATTATGATTTGTATGGATCAGCGGCATCTCTGATCCCGTCTCCCAAAAAGTTAAGCGCCAACACAGCTATGACTACCGCTATACCCGACAAAAAAAGCCAGGGAGAAGTAGACAGCACTCGGACATTTTGTGCCTCTCTCAATAAAACCCCCCAACTGACAACCGGTGGTCTGAGACCAATACCAAGGAAACTAAGTGCGGTTTCTGCGATGATCATTTGGGGAATAGCCAGAGTCAGGGTTGCAATAATGTGGCTGACAAATGAGGGAATCATGTGGAACACGATCACCTGAAACTCGTTGCAACCGTCCAATTTGGCGGCAACGACAAAGTCCTCGGTTTTTAAAGAATAAAATTTGCCCCGCACTGCTTGAGCCAGCCAAGTCCAGCCAATCACCGAAAGAATGATGGTAATCATGAAATACACCAACTCCGGTGACCAGAAATCCGGAATGGCTGCAGCCAATCCCATCCATAAGGGAATGGTGGGCATGGAACGCAGGATCTCCACCAGACGCTGAATGAGCATATCCGTCATTCCCCCATAGTAAGCGGAGATACCTCCCAAGAGAACCCCAATCACCAGACTCAAGACAACGCCTACTAATCCAATCGACATCGATACTCGGGTTCCGTAGATGATACGGCTGAACAAATCGCGTCCAAGACGGTCCCCCCCTAACAAATACATAGGGGCTTTGAGGTCGACTGGGCCAATGAAGTGTCGCTCTAAAGGGATTAAGCCAAATAAATGGTAGGGCTCCCCTTTGACAAAAAAACGTACAGGGATTTTCTTTGTTGTATCTGTCTTGAAGTTGCGTTTCAAAGACAATGTGTCGATTTCCGTGATGTAGTTGTAAACAAAGAGATCGAACTGAATTCCATCTTCAGTTTTTTCCCAAAAATGTAAGCTCTGTGGAGGAGCATAGGCCAATTTAGGAATTTTGCGTTCAGTGGTAAAGGGGGCGAGAAATTCGGCAAAAATTGCTACAAAATAAATGAGAATAACCACCACACTGCTAACCAATGCTAACTTATGCTTGCGAAACCGCCACCAAATGAGCTGCCATTGACTTGCAAAATTGATTCGGGACTCAGCTTCTTCAGGCAATGCTTTCGATACGCTATCCGTATTGGTTTTAAGTTGTGAGAAATTATCTTTTAAAGTAACCATCAGCTGAAACGAATCCTTGGGTCAATAATTGCCAGCAATATGTCAGAGATGAGTGTACCAATGACCGTCAGCACACTGAGCATCAAAATGAAACTGGCTGCCAAATACATGTCCTGCCCCAACAGGGCACGTAAAAGAATTGGGCCAGTGGTCGGAAGGCTCATTACCACTGATACAATCGTAGCACCGGAAATCAGTTGAGGCAGCATCCAACCCACTGTTGCCACAAAGGGGATCAGCGCTATACGCACAGGGTATTTGAGAATGAGTCTTATTTCAGAAAGCCCCTTGGCTCTCGCGGTAATGACATAAGGTTTTAGAAGTTCGTCAAGTAAATTCGCCCGGACGATCCGAATCAACGATGCTGTGCCTTCGGTCCCAATCACAATGATGGGGATCCAGAGATGCGACAACAGATCAAGGAACTTCGCAAAACTCATTGGAGCTTTGGCAAATTCCGGAGAGTAAAAGCCCCCGATGCTCTGGTCCAAATAGCGAAACCCAATATACATCAGAACCAAAGCAAAAAGAAAATTAGGGATGGCTAACCCTAAAAATCCCAATGAGGTGAACATGTAATCACCCATTGAGTATTGTCTGACAGCCGAGTAAATGCCGATCGGTATTGACATAAGACAGACAAATATAAACGCACCTCCCGTCAAGATTAAGGTGTGTCCCAGACGGTCCCACATCACAGTTTCAACCGGTCTGTCCCAAATGAAGGACTTCCCAAAATCTCCTCGTAAGATGATGCCTGTAACCCATTTCCAATACTGCACTACAGTGGGCTGATTGAGGCCGTAACGTTCTTCAAGGGCTTCAATTGCTTCTCTAGTTACCCCACCACTCTCCATCATTTCGGCTGCAACCGTATCGGCAAAAGTACCGGGAGGTAAATCGATCAGCAGAAAGGAAATAAATGAGATAATAATTATTGATGGTATAACGTAAAGAAGCCTTTTGAGTATGTATTTACCCATGTTTTGCCTCAAACAAAATAAATCTTGATAAGTAATTCATTATTTATTTACATTTTCTATATTAGAATAAATTCCATCCTGAGAAAGAAATTTTCTACGATAAAAGGCTTTGATTAATATACTTGACGCCAAGTCTAAAGAATCTTTAAATTTTAAACCATCCCAATTTTTTGATCAGGAATTAGCATGAATCGCAAAAAGGTATAATTGGGATTCTACAAGTCAGGTGTTACATTCCGATTTGGACACTTGTTTGAAATTAAGGAATAACGAAGAATGAGTAATAGAAAAATAAGATTCATTTTCTAAACATTTGCCTATAGACATATAGGTGTATAGGTTTTTGATGTCAAGGAAAATAATATTATTTATTAGTTGGAAGTCGCTGCGATTTTTTGTAAAAAATATTGATTACAGTGGAATAGAAATTCCGCATTCCGCTACAAAAAATCTTCGCTTTATCATTTAAAAATTAACCTCAGTTAGAGCTACATCTTTAATAATATGAATATGTTCGTTGATTTGTCATTCTGCTTAATGTACTCGGGTGTCACCAGCGGATCAGACGGACCGTCGCGAACTTAGCCGACGTGAAACGGGATCTAGTCTTGAATTGAACTTTAAAAAAACCAAGATTCCTACCTTCGCACATTGAGAAAAACTTAAAGATATCTTTTCTAAAATCTCCAGCGGAGACGGGCCTCCATTCCCGTAAAAGAGATGGATACATCAACTGTCTTTCTCTTAAATTCTAACCTGTGTATTTTCACAGGAATGATAAGCTTTGCAAAAATATTGATAATTTTTAACCTGTTGAATTTGCTAAATTTTTATGTAGAATTGAGTTTAATTAGAAAAGATCCGTTAAAAACTACAATCTTTACAGGCTAAGTTGTATTTTTATCAATAGAAATCAGGTTTTTCTTGAGTAGTTGTACTTTTTTGTTATTTTAAAATGATTGAAGAAAAGGGATTGTTATGATTAAAGAATTTTTTGAAGGACACGATACGCGAGGAGAATGGCGGCCAAAATTTGCCGATTTGCCTCCTTTGTTTCTTTGGCCCCTGAAACCGTTTAAAATCCTCAAGTGGATCATAGGTTTTCCAGGTTATCTTTTCCCCTGGAACGCTTTAATGATGGGGATCTCGATCGTTGTATGGTTCTTTCTGACTCCTGAATTGTCCCGCATGAAGACCTTTGAATTCGGCTGGGTCACAACTATTTATATCAGGAATGTCATGCTCCTCTTTATAATCGCAGGGATTTTACATCTTCATTTGTATATCCGTAAATCTCAGGATGTACGATACAAATACAATGACAAATGGCTTCGTAAAAACCATCCCGGTTTTTTATTCCGAAATCAGACCTGGGAAAATATCTTTTGGAGTCTAATCAGTGGCTGTGGAGTTTGGAGTGCCTTCGAAATAGTGACTTTCTGGATGTTTGCCAATGGCTATGTACCTTATCTAGAATTCCGGAACCAGCCTTTATATTTTATTCTCCTCTTTCTTGCCATTCCTCTGATTCGTGATTTCCATTTCTATTTAGTTCACCGATTGTTGCATTGTCCTCTATTGTACAAATCTGCGCATTACCTTCATCACAAAAACACACGCATCGGCCCCTGGTCTGGTCTTTCGATGCACCCCATTGAGCACTTGCTTTACTTTACCGGGGTCTTACTGCATTGGTTCCTCCTTTCTCATCCTTTGCATGCGATTTTTCATTTGCAACATGCAGGACTGTCCGCTGCTATTGGCCATACTGAGTTTGAAGTACTGGAGATGAACTATGGGACTAAGTTTCCAGGTCCAGGGAGTTACTATCATTATTTGCACCACCGACACTTTGAGTGCAACTATGGAGGCTCTCTGACCATGATTGTGGATAAGTGGTTTGGAACTTTTTACGATGGAACGGATGGAACCATTGAGGTCCTCAGTAGAAAAAAGGTGTGAATGCTCCAAATGGGCTGCATCTCGGGCTATTTACTGATCAATAAATGAGATCCAGATCCGATGTCCTCCCAAAACAAATATTCGTCTTCAAGGACAGCTTCTACTTTTTTCCCGTCAACAACAAGCATTCTGGATTGCTTATCTCGCCGAGGCACTCCTACTTTTGCTGTCATATTTGAAGGGATGTTGATCCTCAACTCAAAAGGCTCCGCTTGACGATTCACTAAAGAAATCTCAATAGACCCGCGAATGGTGGGGACTATACCTGTCACCTGCTCGAGTGAACCCGGTTGTGGCTGGATGAGAACTCTACTGAAGCCGGGTTCCAATGGACGAACACCTAACAGGAAACGGGCAACAATATTGGCAGGTGCCGTCCCCCAAGCGTGATTCCAATCGAGATTGTTCTTATACTTCAGATCCCAAGCCTCCCAGGTAATTGTGGAGCCCGACTGGATCATGTTCCACCATCCACGATCATGCTGTGCCGTCATCAACTCTAGCGCATATTTATCTTCTCCGCTAAGATAGAGAGCTTCCAGTAAAAATTGTGATCCATACACGCTGCAAGCCATACCGCGTGATTTCACAAAAGACACGACTGATTGTTGGTACTCTTCAGGGACAAGGCCAAAAGCGAGCATAAACATATTGCTGTGGAGAGAAGCGTGATGGGATCCCTCCCCGTCAATGTACACTCTTCGTTCTAGATCAAAAAGCAGTCGGTTGATCGTCGCACTGACCAAGGCTGCCTGTTTAGCAAAATGGGATTGATCATCAGTGTGTCCAAGAACTTGGGCGATCCGTGACATCAATATCAACGCTTTACAATGAAATGCATTCACAACAGTATTGATGGCCAGCATCTCATGATGGTCGCGCTCTCCTTGGCCTCCTACCATTTGTTTCCCAGTGAACAATGAGTCAGAAAAAGATTCAGGAGGCCAATCGACAAGATCTTTGAGTCCGTGATCGTAAATGTAGCGGCTATGGTAAAGATGAAGCCGTTCCTCAAACTCTCGATTACACTTTCTCGACGATGTACTGATCAACCCATCTTCACGAGCAAGGTCAATCAAAGTCTTAACCTTAAGGTCCTCATAGAAGGTCTCTAGTGAAATCGTTTCACCCGTATATAAGTAATCCGCCCAAGCCATAAGAATTGAATGAAGCTGCCACTCCGTTGGCCAGGTTGGGTATTGAATCAAATATTCATGTGTGTAGCGTGCAAGAGTGTATTCTCGATCCACACAGTAGTGCCCAAGCTGATTAATATAAGCATCTGCCTCATAGGGAATACGTTCTCGGTCACCATCCACATAAACACCGCAAAATGTTGTTGATTTGATACTATATTTACAAAAATCCCAAACAGCATTAAGTATTTTGTTCGATGAGGTAAACGAGGAAGCTTTCTCGTCAAAAGGATAATGCACGATCAATTGGCGCACAGTTGAAGTATCAAGATCTTTGGCCACTTCGATTTCAGCATAACGGAACGGGTATACCTCACCAAGATGACTCGGCATCTTGATTGCCCCTGGACCAGTGTTCCGTTCATCTTTTGGAATAGTGATTCGGCAATAATTCTGGTTAGTATCGAATTTCTGTTCAATACGTATATAGCGAATACTTCCTGGAGGGGATCGGTCAATCCGTCCATCAGGAGAAAGATTTTCTCCTAGATGAACAACAATTGAATTGCGGCTTGAATCCTTCGGTATAGGGATGATCAACGTACCGAATGCCGCTTTTCCAAAGTCAACGAACAGTGATCCATCTTCAGTAATGCAGGATGTTGAAGGAGGTATTTCTGTCTGAATTAATGCCCTCCGTTTCGCTGTATACTTCGCATCCTTCATATTTTGCCCATTTGCTATCAAACACACACCTAAATCTCTTCGACGCCTTTTATTGAGAGTTACATAGTTTTATAAACAATTTTTTCAAACCAACGTGACACGATTTCATCCTGATCACAGCAAAGGATCTAGCTTCAAGACGTGAAAGATTCTTCGTAAGGGAACCTCCCCCAGATCTCAGAATGACTAGATTATAAATTAAGTGAGTCTCCAATAACTGGAGAATTTCGGCAGAATAGCAAGAAACATGTTAAAAGCCATAGGAATCCAGGCTAGATTAGGACTTGGGGCTCCAGACACGTTCGATCATGAGGAATCTATAAGAAAAGATCACCCAGGATTGGTCAAAACCCTGGATGATCGATCTATAAATTAATTATCAAAGAAAAACTGCTCAACTCCGACAGGAGAATCGCTGGGATATGACCAGCCGAGGATTAGAGATTCAGGAACATTGCGAAAATTATTTTTAGCTAGTGTGATGGTCGGATTAGGAAACATGATACCCATCACGTGAAAAGTTTCCTCTACAATATCGAGGAGTTCGTCCATAATTCGCTTTTGTTCTGCTTGGCTGCCTGCTGCCGTGAAATCACGATAGAGGTCATACATTTTCTTGACTTCAGCCGGAGGTTCCTGTGCTTCCGGTGCGTTTTTATTTTGATTCCACAACGCCCATCGCGTCGCATGTTCCGATTCGAAGGGACTGTTAGGTATATAAATACGAGGGTTGAGGTATAGATCTCCTCGTGTTCCGCCATCACCGTTCCAAAGCACCAAATCATGTTCATTGGCAAAAATTTGTGTTGCGTGAAGTGATCGCTCTATTTCCTTAAATTGAGAATCTACACCAACCGCTCGCCAATTAGTTGAAATCAGTTCCCCGACATCCGCAAGCTCACCAGAAATGGTTTCAAAGGAAATTCGGATCGGTTTTCCATCAGGTCCCAAGCGGATACCATTGGAGTTTCGTTTTGAGTAACCGGCTTGATCAAGAATCTTATTCGCCAGATCCACATTGTACTCGATGTATTGATTCGCCATGGATGCACGGTAGTGTCCCGAACCTTTCAAAGGAGAAATATTGGCTGCTGTTCCAACACCGGCATACACAGTGTCGATTATAGCCTGTCGATCAATGGCATGTGAAAGACCAGCACGAAATTTTTTGTTCTGGAAAATTTCACGCTTGACCACGTCTTTATGGTTTAGATTCAGTTTGATAGCGGCTTCGTTCGCATAAGTAAACTTTGTTGGGACCAGGCGATAGTCACCTTTTTTCATGTTTTCAACAATAAGTGGCCTGTATTTTGGGGCAAACAAATGGCGCCACTGATAATCTATCTGGCCATTGGCTGCCGCAAGCGTTACCGCGTCAGCATCATTGAAGATCGTGTACTCATGATAATCGATGTAAGGCAACTGATTGCCTGCAGTGTCGACTTTCCAATAATAAGGATTGCGTGTGTAGATCAATCTCTCAGTCGATGTTTGAGGACCAGTTGTGATTTGATAAGGACCCACCGTTGGGAATTCAGGATTGTAGCGTGGATCAGCTGTCGATCCATGAGAATTATAATATCCTCCTTTGATTCCCATAAGTTCTGGCCAGGTGGAAACACCAGCTTCTTTGACCAACTGATCTAGGTTAGTCTTGTTGTACCTTGGGTGGTACTTCGACAAAATATGCTTGGGATAGCGGTGAGGTTCTTGCCCGGATTCACCGATACAAAGCATTAAAGGGAAAATCCCATAGGAGCGTGCAAAAGTTAACTTGACAGTATAATCATCGATTTTTGTGGCTTTAAAAACCTTGCCGGCTGCTTGGAATTTATCACTGGGCGCATATTTCAAACCATACTCTTTGTTGCCAACCAAATCTTCTGCCCAGAACATGATATCGTCTGCAGAAAATGGAGCACCGTCAGACCATTTCACACCTTTACGTAAATGAAACGTAAACTCTGTCGCATCCGAGTTAATTTCAAGCTTACGCGCCAGATTGGGCTTCCAACCAGACATATCCAGTTTCCAACGCAATAACCCATCATGGTGGGTTGCCTGCCGGTTGACAAGTCCCCAATCGGCAATAGTCTTCATCCCCTGACGCCAGGTTCCTCCATATTTACCAATACGCTCATGAGGCGTAACGACTAGAGGATCTAAGGGAAGACGATTATTGACATTCGGCAATTTCCCATTTTTAACCATCTTAGCCAGCATTGGGGCTTCACCATAACTTTTTGCATAAATTGCGTTTGGAATATAAACCAAAGACAAAAACAGTGTCGTTAGAATTATTCTTTGTATATAACTTTTCCTCATATTAACTCCTAAATTAATTATAATTATGAAAAAATAGTACGTTAATTTTAATGACTTTAACCCGCACATTATTCTAGATTTTAGAAT
>ENA-UPTF01000568-UPTF01000568.1-marine-metagenome-genome-assembly--contig:-NODE-568-length-25469-cov-7.866100_pt1 | contig 25469 bp, 33 predicted proteins | sample MGYA00238166_ERZ767019 | MGnify/ENA primary metagenome ERZ767019 (study PRJEB28930, sample SAMN06266391) | marine metagenome | isolation source: Sea water from 250 m depth | place: Atlantic Ocean | study... | reverse complement strand
TATATACCCAATTCGCTTGGCTGTTTTTTTGGGTTCTTTTGCCATCAAAACTTTGAATCCTTTTTTTTCTTTGTAAAATCCAATTTGTACCATTTCTTCAGCTGCATCGTAAGCATCTTTTTCATCTTTTAGATCAAATATTTTTTGAATTGGTATTGATTCAATGTCGGCCTTTTCCATCTAAATTATAAATCAGATATTTATTATTAAAATAATATGAAAGCTACGTTTGGTGCAGGTTGCTTTTGGCATGTTGAGGAGATATTTAGAAAAACAAAAGGTGTAAAATCAACTCAGGTTGGTTATTCTGGTGGAATGAAGCAAAATCCTACCTATGAGGATGTGTGTACAGATACTACTGGTCATGCAGAATCTGTAGAAATTGATTATGATCCTGAAATTATCTCATATAATGATTTACTAAAGATTTTTTGGGAAAATCATAATCCAACAACATTAAATCGACAAGGACCAGATGTAGGATCACAGTATCGATCTATAATTTTCTATCATACTGAGGAGCAAAAAAAAATAGCGACAGAAATGAAGGACCAATTAAATTCCATTGTGAAAGAAAAATTCAAAAAAGAAATTGTGACATGGATCGAACCTATATCAAATTTTTATAGAGCAGAAGAATATCATCAGCGTTATCTGGCAAAATTTTCATAATTATATGCAAAATTTCTTAACCGTCAAGTCAATTACTAGTCATATTTACAATTTAATCTAGTTATTAAGCGCTAATTTAGTATGGCATCACTTACAAAAAAATTAACGGTACTGAAAGAAAGGAAATCTAAAGCCAAAAAAAACCGTACTAAAACATCAAAGACATTAAAATTAGCAAAATTACTATACAAAAAATCTGTATCTGGTACAAATTCAATTCAGCACAAAATAGACAATTTTCGTTCAGAATTAGATGGTATATCTACCATTTTACAACAAAAATTTGCTCAACGTGACAGTATCACGAGTTTGATTGAACAGGCAGAAATTCGACTAGCTAGTGAGAAGGAAAAATATGATGAAATTAAGGAAGAGATATCTTTTACGAGTGGTGAGGCAAAAAAACAACTAGAATTTACCATAAATACCGTTTCTGCCGAAATTGACGATTTACACTCTCAACTTAAATCAAGAAAGAAAACTTTAGAAAAAGTTATTCAGTCAATTCAAGAATATGATACTAAAAAATCCAAACTAAATAAGCAAATTAAAAAGACTCTAGAATCAAAACCACAACTCATGAAAGCCATTCAACAAAGTAAAAAAACTGTAGCAAAATTAGAAAAAAAATTACCATCACTTATACAGGCAGAAGAAAATGTTCACAAGAATGTCTCAAAGATTAACTCTATAATCAAAGAACAAATATCTAAAAAGAAAGAAAGTCAGGTAAACATACGAAAGAAAAAGGCAAGAGAAGCAAAAAGAAAATCTGTTGAGGATAAACGAATTTTGAGTATGGCTAGAAAACTTGCAAATAAAATATTAGCTGAAAAAAAGAAAGCACCAAAACGTAAAGCATCTAAAAAGAAAGCACCAAAACGTAAAGCATCTAAAAAGAAAGCACCAAAACGTAAAGCATCTAAAAAGAATAAAAAATAATCTCTAATCTGAGATAATTTATTAGATATTAATTAGAAATTACTTCTAATTTTCCATTTTTCTTTGGAACATTTAACTGAACTTCATTTCTGAAAGTTGTTGTGTATGCTCCTTGAATCGAAACAGTATCTCCGTTATTTACTTTTTCGATATCCTCACCCCAAAGTGTGAGTTTTATTCTACCAGATTCATCAACCAAGTATGAATCACAAACTTGTGTTTCTCCATATTTAGTATTGACTGTTCTTGCTTCACCTTTTTCCTCAATTGTTCCTTGAACATTAATATCGGATCTCTGGTTTTTTGCATCTTCAATTGTCATTAGATATTCTCTATTTCTTCAATTAATAACTTTTTTTAAACGACATGATTAATGCAATGTGCAGGGGTATCGAAGCCCGGTCAACCGAGAAGGACTCAAGATCAAGGTTTATGGGTTATCCTTTCCCTTAGGGGTTCGTGGGTTCGAATCCCACCTCCTGCATTTTTATATTTTTAAATGAAAAAATGATACTGATTTATGATTGAATTAACCGAACCAGTTTTGTAGGATGGTTCAAAAGTTCCCTATGTAACATGGCAGTTTCTTCATTTATGAATATCAAATTACATCTAAAACATTTCATAGCTTTGCTATCCATGGGGAATATTACTCAAATTAATAATTAAGGGTAATGTATGATTGATACTTTCTTAAGAGTTTTAGATGGAGTGCTGGTTTTACTATTATGACAGACATAATCGAAGTAATTGCAGAGTATTCTTACCTTGGCATATTATTTTTGTTGATGGCAGTAAATGCTGCACCTATTTTGATGCCTCCCACTTGGATCATACTTTCATCATTTTTTGTATTGGACCCTTCACTCGATCCATTTCTCCTTGCATTGGTTGGAGCCACCGGAGCCACAATTGGTAGATTCTTTTTAAAATGGTTAAGCGGTTTTTTCCGTCGATTTGTGGGTAAACAACAAAAATCAAATCTAGATGTTATTGGCAGTTTCCTGAATCGCAAAAAATTTGGATATACCCTGGCATCTTTTCTATTTGCAGCAACACCACTTCCTAGCAACATGTTATTTGTTGCATATGGAATGATGAGAGCAAAAAGTATTGGACTTTATATTGGATTTTGGTTTGGAAGACTCCTATCTTATTATGTGATGATTACAATAAGTGCAGCCGTACTTGTACCATTTTTACAATTATTTGAGGATAGAATAATAGGCATAATTGTAGCAGATGTGGTAGGTATAGGCTCGGTCATATTTTTTACATGTATAGATTGGCAGACTCTCTTACTACAACGAAAATTAAAGTTTGTCAGACCCAAATTATGGCGAATTTGATGCTATTTTATCCATAATCAACGTATCTGTCATATCTTTTTTCAACTTCAGGGTTTGTCCCAGCACTTATTTTTTCAATTTCTACAGCATTTCGTTTTCTTATATAACTGATAATTTCCTCAAAGTTTTTGTCTTCTGGATATGTATTCATCAATGGATCAAGCATTTTGAAATACTCCGTCACTTTTTGCCTAAATTCTTCTCTTGTAGGATTTTTAATTTTATTTAAGCGAAACCAGATAGTGGCCCAACTACAGCCTACTACATGTGGTAATAAGTCAAAAGCAGACTGTATCTCAAAACGTTCATCGTCTATCATGAATTTTCATTAATTAATTTTGCACCTAACTTAGCAAAATACGTTACAATGAAATCAGCTCCTGCACGCTTGATGGACGAAAGTATTTCATATGTCACTTCATCTTCTTTGATCCATCCTTGATTTGCTGCAGCTTTAACTAACGCATATTCGCCTGAGACACTATATGCAGAAACTGGAACGTTAAATTTTTTCTTAGCTTCCGCAATTAAATCAAGATAAGATAGTGCAGGTTTTATCATAACTATATCTACACCTTCTTCAACATCTGCTTCAACTTCCCTCATCGCTTCACGTGGATTTGTGAATGGAACTTGGTATGTTTTTCTATCACCAAATTGTGGAGCACATTCTGCTGCATCTCTAAACGGTGAATAAAACGATGAACTGTGTTTTGCCGAATGTGACATTATTATTACATCTTTAAAATTTGCATCGTCTAATCCCTTTCTTATAGCAGATACCTGACCATCCATCATTGCAGATGGAGAAACTACATCAACACCCATCTTTGCCTGACTAACAGCAATATCAGTCAAAGTCTTTATACTCAGATCATTATCTATTTTTTTACCATTTATTATTCCACAATGTCCTGAACTAGTATACTGACATAGACAGACATCAGCCATGATCGATATTTTATCGCCAAAATTACTTCTTATTTCGGAAATTGCCTTTTGTACAATGCCATTTTCAGCATATGCCGATGTTCCACTTTCATCTTTTTGAGAAGGAATTCCAAACAACATTACCGCTGGTATTTTTAAATCAGAAATATTTTGCACTTCATTTGAAATCTCTGATAATGGTAATCTTACAATATCTGGCATTGACCCAACTGGTTTCTTTTCTTTTAGTCCTTCTTCTACAAAGATTGGACATACTAAATCATTTACAGATGGCCTAACTTCTTGCACTAAATTTCTAATATTTGGATTGATTCGTAGTCGCCTTAATCTTTTTGAGGGAAACGTTGCCATGACAAAAATATGATAACAAGTAATATAATCTTAGGTTAGTGTGGCTAGTCCTTTTTCTTATAGTTAAATAACTTACTTGCTGTTTCTAACAAATCTGGGTTCCCCTGCTCTGATGCTTTTCTCAAGTTATTCATAGGAGCAGAAACAATACTTTCTACAACAGCTTTTGTTAATTCATCAATGATTTTAATTCTTTTTTCGTCTGTTTCTCCTAACATCTGTAATGCCTTTTGTAATTCTTTGATCCTCATAGAATCCGCATTAGTAAATACATCCTTAACTAATGGTTCAGCATCAAGTCGTTTCATTGTAGCCTCAATGATTGGTACCTCTTCACTAATTATATTTTTTACAGTAGATACCTTTTCTTTCCTTTTTGCCATGTTTTTATCTACCATTTCAGCAATTTGATCAATATTCATCAATTTAATTCCTGGGATTGTAGCAACTTGTTCATCAACTGTTCTAGGGTTTGATAGATCCAATATCATCATTCCATCTTTTTTATTCTTCATGGATTCTATCATTTTATCAAATGTAATCAAGAAGTAGGGTGCAATAGTTGCAACAAAAATTATCTCATAGTTATCGAATGCTGATAAAACATCCTCAAATTTTATTGGTTTACCACCTAATGTTTGAGAAAAACCAATAGATCGTTCAACTGTTCTACTAGTAACATCAAATTCATAACCTCTTTTGTTAAGAGATTTAGCAACCATAGTTGCTGCTTCACCTGTTCCTATTAGTAAGACATTTTTTGATTTGATGTCATCTACATTTTCTTCAGCTAGTTTTACAGCCATCGAGCCTAATGATATGCCACCTTTACTAATCCCTGTTGAATTTCTAATACGAGTTCCAATTCGAATAGATGTATCAAATAATTTATTCAATCTTTTACCAGAAGCTTTTGTATCTCTTGCAACTGCAATTGATTCTTTAATCTGTCCAAGAATTTGTTCCTCACCAACAACCAATGATTCTAATCCAGATGTAAGTTTTAGCAGATGTTCAAACGCATCATGATTATCACATATCTCTAAGGTATCTGCAAATGCATTTTCTTCAAGACCTGTTAGTGACGCCCAAGTTTTTTTGATTTTATGAAGATCGTGATTATCTGACGCAGTAAATAATTCAATCCTATTACATGTCTGAATTATTACACATTCTGAAATGCTAGCATGTTTCTTAAAAGATAAGTATGCATCAGATAGATCTTTGAAGGCAAATCTCTCAAGTACATGTATAGGTGATTTTCTAAATGTTATGCGTGCATTGATTATATTTTGTTTCATGACAATTCCTTAAGCATTTTTTTTACTCGTACCTGTGACATTTTGTATTTTCCTTCTTTTAATAATCCTTTTACATGTTTATCATTCATTACTGCATAGAGGAATTTTTTGCGATCTAATTGGGTAGAAAGCACTTGTTTTGCTTCAAACCTTGCGAATTTTTGTAGTTTAATTTGATAAATATCTTCATTTGAGATGTTTTTTTTGAAAAAAGATTCTGCTTTCAGTTTGATCTTTCTTGCCATTGCAGGACTGCTTCCACCCGTTGATATTGCAATTTGGATTGTATCAGCTATGTTGATGACCGAAGGATGTGCAAAGTCGCTAATCTCAGGATCATCTGATGCATATGCATAAGATTTCATCTTCCTTGCTTTTTCAACAATTTTTCTATTTAGCATTCTATCAGAGGTAGTAGCCATAACCAGATAGGGTTTGTATTTTGAAAGAAATAATGTATCCTTCAGTTTAGTTTTTTTAAACTTAATTTTTCCTTGTTTGACATATCTCTCGATTTGGGAATTTAATTTATCACTTATCACAAGAATTTTACAATCCTGTGTCAAAAGGGAATTGACTTTTTTTACGCCCTCGTTTCCAGAACCTACCACAATCACAAGGTTTCCCTTTAGATGAAGATCAACAATCAATAATCTGGCACATCGTGAATGATATTTATAGATTCAAAAAACTAGTTACATTTTTTAATTGATAGTGAAGATCTGGTATATTGTCTAATATGGATAAACTTGACACTGAAATTCTAAATGAGATACAATGGACATTTCCATTGGTCGCTAAACCATTTGATGAAATTGCAAAGAAATTTGAAATTTCACCTGATGAAGTAAAGACGAAACTAATCCAGTTAAAGAGAAAGGGAGTTCTAAGACAACTTAGCGCAATTTTTGATACAAGAAAATTGGGCTATACCAGTTCATTGGTTGCGATGGAAATTGAACCTGATAAGTTAGAGTCTGTTGCACATCAAATCAATAAGCATCCTGGCGTAAGCCACAACTATGAAAGAGAACATGAGTTCAACCTCTGGTTTACTTTGGCTGTTCCTCCAGGCTCTGATTTGGAAAAGGAGTTAGAGAAGTTTTCAAAGTTAGATGGAATCAAAAAGACAAGAATGCTTCCTACGTTACAACTGTTTAAGATTGGAGTAAAGCTGGATATGGTTGATGACAAAAAACACGATGTAAAACCATCTGAGGAAAAGAAAAAAGTTACTGATGTAAAGTTTGTCCCAACTGAAAAAGACAAGGAATTCATCAGGCAATTACAAAAAGATATGGAGATAATTGACAGACCTTTCCAAAAAGCTGCTGAAAATTTGGGAATGACAGAAGAACAAGTTTTTGAAAAGCTACATCATTACGAAGAGATTGGAGTTATGAGAAGATATGCAGCAATCTTGCGTCACAGGGAAGCTGGCTTTACTGCCAACGGAATGATTGTCTGGAAAGTTCCGGAAGAACGAATCAGCGAAGTTGGAAATAAGCTCGGAGCTTTCCCACAGGTAAGTCATTGCTATGAGAGACCAGTATATCCGGACTGGCCATACAATGTATTTTCAATGATTCATTGCAAGTCTTTTGACGAAGCGGGAGAAGTTGCTGGACAAATTCAGAAGCAGATTAATGTTGATGAATACAAGATTTTGTTTAGTGCAAAAGAATTCAAGAAGACAAGAGTAGAGTATTTTGTCGAGAATGAGTTTAGTTTAGAAGAAAAAATTCCTGCATAGTAAGTTATGGGCTATTAGCTTGCCACTCGCTTGATTGTATATACAAAATTATACTTGAGACAATAAATGTAGATATTATTAAAATTCCTCGCAAGTTAACAATTTTTCTCTCGTCCTCCTCATCCTCAGTCTCATCAGTCATAACACATTAAGGTAATTCTGATTGATTAAATTTTGGCTATTGAACAGTAGCCTTTAGTTCGTATGGAGATTCTTTCCACCAGCTGTTATACAAGTCATCAATCTCTTTCATGTCTGAACTATTGATGTAATTTCCATCAGACATTGCAGCAAATCGCTCAATTTCTTCCTCACTGATGACTGTTGGTAGGACAGAAGATATTGGATTCTTTGAGATGATGAATTTGATTGCCAGTTCTATAATACTAAGATCATTTCTCTCAGCTATTGGACGAATCTGTTCAACTTTTTTCAATGATGCCTTGATCCATTCGCCTTTGCGAACGGAACGATGGTCCTTTTCATCAATCTTGGTATTTGCATCAACTTTGCCAGTTAGGATCCCTGAGGCATCTGGAACACGAACCAGTATACCAACGTCTTTCTCTCCACCTCTTTCAATTAGCTCATTACCAGGTGTCTGCTCTAAAATATTGTAAACAGTCTGTACCGCACTGATATTTTTTCTTTCCATAGCCTCAATACCTTCCTCAGTCCATCCAATTGCTGGACCCAGTGCAACTTGGTACGTATTGATCTTTCCGTCTCCAATCAAACCGTCAAGCGTTTGAAATATGGTATCATCATGAATATGTCTCAGTTTTGGGTTGTGTAAACCATAAACATCAATATAGTCAGTCTGCAATCTGGCTAGGCTATTTTTTAGTGCATTATTTGTAAATTCGGCATCAAACCTTTGTGGTAATTCCTTATGCCCAATTTGATCAACATTTTCAAAATCATAACTATACTTTGTTGAAATGACAACTTCATCACGCATTCCGGAAAAAACTTCACCTATCAGTTTCTCGCTTTTTCCTTTTCCATACATGTCGGCAGTTTCAAAAAAGTTAATTCCAAGATCATAAGCTTTCTTGAGCATTCTTTTCGCTTCGTCTTCCTGAATCTCTTTTCCCCACCAATTCAGTGCTATAGTCCATGCGCCGAATCCAATCTCTGAAACCTTAATTCCACTTTTTCCTAATTTCTTATATTTCAATTTACAATCTCCTTGAATTCTTTCATCCTTGATTCTATTTCTTCGTCATTCAAAACTGACTTTGCATCTTGATTCTTTTCATTTAATTCTATCCAAGATTTGCATCCATGATATTCAGACTTTATTGGAATTTCAAACTCTGGAACTTTGTATGTTCTCAAAAACAATGCCTTCATTGATTTTTCTGGAAGCCAGTCAATTCTTTCCTTCACGTAAGAGTCACTCAAGATATGAAACGGTGATAGGGCGTTTATTTTGTCTTCAGAGTCTATATCCTTTTCATATAATACGTGTGCAAAAGAAGTAATATTGTTAAACCCATCTTTTGGTTTGCTTGCTAGAGCATCTTCCAAGTATTTGTGAAATTGTGGCTTGAGGTGTTTTGTTTCTTGATGTTCAAAGGTTGGAAATAAAAAAAACTTTTCAGTTTCAACTACAAAGCCGGACGAATCCTCTAAAATTCCTCCCTTTCTCAAAAGTACAGTCTGGTCTCCAGTTTCAAGGGCATTAACAACAGTTGCCCACTCCTTTAGTGCGTTCATCATCCCAAACTTGTGATTAAAGGTATAATGTCCTTTTTTACACAAGTGATCATAGGTGTATCAATTGCAACGTATGCGGAAACTTTAGTTTGTCTCAAATCCATAATTAAGTTCTGAAAATCACGCAGATCCTCACACTCAAACGCTAGCATGAAATCCTGGTCACCTATTCCGAACGAGTATGTTGTGTTCAGTGTAACTTGAGGATATTTTTCACTTACACTGATATGTTGGTCCATCATTTTCTGTCTTTGTGCCTGTGGTAGAAGATACCATTCTCTTGTCTTCGTAAATGGATATACTATTACAAATTTTTGTGGCTCATTTCCTAAAACAAATGATGAAACAGTTCCTTTTTTTGCATATGATGAAGGTCTAGTACAGGAAAGATAAACACGTGATGGCAAGATGTATTTTCCAAACACTGTGAGATAGAGTTTAGAAATCACATTTTGAATCTCATCTATTGATTCTGCTGCAAACCAAAACAAAAATTCAGCATCATCACGCAAACCTAGAGTTGAATATGATCTAAATTTTACACCTGAATTCATAATTATGTTTTCAACTTCTTTAGCAGATTCTTCCTTTGCTAAATCAGCCATCCATCTCCACTTTGGATCAAGTTTGAAAAATGAAAAATTAAAAAAATATTGTTCGTTATTGTTTACTTCCAATCTCAGTCAGACTTCTTTTCTAACACCCAGTCATAACCTTTTTCTTCAAGTTCACCTGCGAGAGATGAATCACCACTTTTTAGTATTTTTCCTTGGGCAAAAACATGAACAAAATCAAGTTTGTCTAGATAGTTAAGAATTCTTGCATAATGTGTAATCATGATTGTGGTTGTATTTTTGTTAAATGTATTACTTATTGCTTTAGCAACTGCTTGAACTGAATCTATATCTAAACCTGAATCTGGTTCATCTAATATAGAAACTCTTGGCTTCAACACAGTCATTTGCAGTACTTCGGATCTCTTTTTTTCACCACCAGAGAATCCTTCATTGAGGTATCTTGATAGAAATTCATCTTTCATTCCAACTGCTTGGACATTTTCCTTGAGGTATTTTTGAAATTCTCTAACTGTGATGAAGACTTCACGATCATTATCTTGAAGTGCTTTACTTAATGCATTGTATGATGTTCTAAGAAAATGAGAAAAACCAACACCAGAAACTTCAGTTGGGTATTGAAAACCTAAAAACAATCCTTTTTTTGCTCTTTCATCGGTTTTTAAATCTAAAATACTTTCTCCGTCTAACAAGATATCACCTTTAGTTATTTGATATTTTGGATGACCAAGTAATGTGTACGCTAGAGTACTTTTTCCCGAACCATTAGGACCCATTATTGCATGAACCTCTCCAGGTCCAGTTTTCAGGTTTACTCCTTTGAGGATTTCCTTACCATCTCGAGAAACATGAAGATCCTTGATTTCTAGCACTGCCATATGGTGATTAGATTTAATTTCTATATATAACCGAGACGAATTTTAGCTACTCCTAACAGAAAATGTGAATTCTTAGGCTAAAAAAAAGAAAAAAGGGGTTTAGGCTAATGATGGTCTAAGTGTTACATTCATTTTGTAATTAGTTAGAATCTCCTTACATCGGTTTCTAATGGTAACCTCAGTTACACCAGAGATACTAGATACGTCTCTTTGAAGAACGCTTTGCCCCAAAAGAATTGATGCTAGATATAGATATGCTGCAGCAACTCCATTAGGTGCTTTTCCATCGGAAAGATTACGATTTTTAGTTTTCTCTGCAATCTCAAGAGCTAATCTTTCAACTCTTACATCAGTGTTTGTCATGTTCGCAATTTTTGAAATGTACTTATCCATTGTCACAGCTGGTGTTGTAACAGTTCCAAGTTCCATTACCAAAGTTCTGTAATATCTAGAAGCTAACTTTGTCTTTGCCTTAACTTCTTTTGGTTGACAAATTCCCTGAATTATTTCATCCAAGGAACGAATCACGCCACATTGCTTGCATGCCATATAAACTACTGCTGCAGATATACTAACTACAGATTTTCCCTTCACTTCGATGTTTTTACCATCAAGACTTCTGTAAATCACCGAGGCAGTTTCTAAAACATTTTCCGAAAGAGAACAACTTTGGCAAATATTTGAAATTTTTGTCAAAATATTAGTCAGTCTTCTGTCTCTTGAAGTAGAAACTCTGACTCTTTGCTGCCATTTTCTTAGATTGTGCATTTGTGATGCTACTTCCGAATTGATTTTTTTCCCACTAAAATCTCTAGATTCAATGGAAATTTCTGTAGTAATTCCCAAATCATGTTGGGAATATGTTGCTTGTCCAGATGCTCTTGCAAGATTTGTTCTATTTTCCATATTATTACTTCTTGCTTCTGGTCCATAATCTTCCATTTGTTCTACTACTACTATTCCGCAGCCAGAACAAATTCTTTCGCCATTTTGTGTATCATCAATTAGTGATGAATTACACGTTGTACATTTTTGAATTTCTAACGTTTCCATTTTTTTTTCCTCTTGTGTTCTTTATTTTTTTTCGCAGGAGGATTATCAAGTGCGAATACTTTTTTCCCAACAAATTTTTTTATGTTGTTGGTCATTAAAGCTGCAGATGCATATGGTTTTGCGACAGGTCCAATCAATTCTACAACTTTTGCAACTTTGACATTCTTTTCATCACAAAGTATTTGGCCTGCGCTCGCTATTTTCGAAAGTCTTACAATGACTCTGCCACTACTGGCAAGATGCAAAATTTCCCCTACCTCCTGCAATTATTCAAATAGAGTCTGATAGTTGATCAAACGTTCTGTCAATTTTACTTAAGCTTAAAGCTAGATAGAATTTTATTTTGACTGCTTTGCTCTTTTTGCTACTAGATTCACTGCAATTTTATTTAAAATTTCAGTCTTGGTATATTTTTTTTCTAATATAATATGTCCTGACCTAACATATGATCTTCTTGGATATCTAACTTGATCATCTGTTTCAGTTGGCTCAAGTCCAGCTGCTTTTGATGACTCAATCAATTCATTTAATGAAGGATCAAAAATGCATTTATCTTTTGGTAATCTTCTTCCTTTTTTTCTTGATAATGTCTTATTAAAATAATCTAACCAGACCACGATATGGTCATAATCTTTCATGAAATCACTTTATTAAAACTGCGTTAACAATACCATGCTGTCCAGGTCTTGACATAACTCTACATTTTCCTTCGGCTGTTTCAAGTATTGCACCTTTAGAAATAATTCCACGTCGTTGATAATCATTATTTGTTGAATTTTCCAAAACTTTTAGAATTTTTACTCTTTTTGCTTTTGAATCAATTATCAAATTAACAGTGTTAATTGTTTTTATCGCAGTTTTGACATTCTTTCCACGAACCTTTCTAGTTACTGTGATCTGTTCTCCGATTAATGCCTCATTAGGAAACCTATTAGTTTCATATTTTTTTCTTGAACGTAATGGACGTCGACGACCACCTGTTATTTTACTTGTTGCTAGGTTCTCAACTGACCTTTTCATAGATGTCTTTTAATCCACTCTAATTTATACAAACCGAAAAATCATTACAAATTTTTGCATGTTTTCATATTTTTTGATGGTTTTAACCATAAATTATGATTTTTGATTATTTTCTTACTCTCGTGAATAATTTTTCTTTTAGAGTATTGATATCTCCCTGTATACCAAAATATTTTTGGAATTTTTCAGTTGTTGAATAAATTTTTAGTCTACCAATACTTTGATGTTCAATGAAATCCAGTTGTCGTAGTTCTTTTAGATGTGAATAAACACCAGAGCCTCTGGTTTCTACAAGTTGCTTTGAGCTAATAGGTTGTGCATATGCTATATATGATAATGTTTTTTGTGTAGCCTTTGCTAAGATAGGTTTTGATGCATATTTTCTAACAGTGGAACTATATTCTGGTTTTAATTGGAAAACATAATTTCCATCAGGTAAGATAACAACTTCTATAGCTTTGAATGTGGTTTTAGTTTTTTTGATTATAGAATCTAATATAGACACAGTCTTTATCCGTGACTCTGTACCAGATGCTCTGATCAGATCTTCTATCGAAAGTGGCCTTCCAGCAGAGTATAATGCAGACTCGAGCCTGGCTGTTATCTCATCCTGATTTTCTATTTTTACCATTTCCCTCACTTTTTTTTGGTATATCAGTGATTAAAGTAACTAGAATATCATCATCTTTTTGCTCTAATGTCACTTTTTCATCACGTGCTAGGAATAAAATTGCAAAAAAGCATCTTATTGAGTCCAGTGTTTCTAGATCTTTTACAATTTGTCTTAAGACACCTTTTCCAGAATCTCCAATTTTACGAATTATTAAATCCTGATATTTACCTACTACATTTTCAAACGAAACAAAATAGTCCTTAAAATCTGGCACTTCCACAGCTTCAAAGTTTAGCCTATTGTTCCTTCTACTACTAGGATTTGCTATATTTCCAATTAAATTTTCAAGTAGATCTAATAATTCATCCAATGATACGGGATAAGTTGATTCATGTCTGTATGGTATGTCTAAAATATCAATATCAACATCATTTCTACTCGTTAATGGTTTTTTCTCCATAGCAGCCTTTTGTAGCGCAAAAATACTTTCAACCTTCATTCTATAAATCAAAGAGGAAGAAAGTGCAGCCATACCTGCCACCTTCAAATCTTTCTTTCCAGTCTGTTCTAATATTTTTATCAAGATCTTCAAAATTTTGATAATATCTATTTGCCAGATATCTTTTTTTGAAATTGCAGATGGATTAAAGAGAATATTAACTGGCTCCTGTGATATCCCAGTAAGCTGTTCATCGTAATCCACAAAATTTGTTAAATTATGATTGACTAATACTAGGTACTCTATTTTTTTCTCCTTTCCAGTCAACTCTTATATTATAAGAAACTGAAAATTTCGCAATGAAAGCAGCACAAATCATCGAGCCTAATAAACCTCTGAAAATATCTGAAATTGATACGCCATCACCTACAGGTAAGCAGGTTCTGCTCAAAGTAAAAGCAGTGGGTGTTTGTCACAGTGATTTACATCTCTGGGAGGGTGGATATGATACTGGTGATGGTTTCATGAAAGTTACTGATAGAGGAGTAAAGTTTCCTGTCATTCCCGGTCATGAAATTGTTGGAACAGTATCAGCAATTGGAGATTCTGTAGTAGGAATAAAGGAAGGTGACGATGTATTGGTGTATCCTTGGATAGGTTGTGGTACATGTCCAACCTGTGAGAAAGGTGATACCAATTTATGCGAAGCCCCACAATCGTTAGGGGTTTTTCAGGATGGTGGATATGCTGAATATTCATTAATACCAGATTACAAATTTTTGGCTCAAATTTCAGGAATGGATCTAGAAGGTGCTGCATCGTTAGCATGTTCTGGTTTGACTGCTTACACTGCAGTAAAAAAAGCAATTTCAAATTCACCAGAAAATATTTTGATAGTTGGAGCTGGCGGACTTGGTTTGATGGGAGTTCAAATTGCAAAAGCACTTTGTGATGCAAATATTATTTGTGCTGATTTAACCGATGAGAAATTACAGAAAGCCAAGGAGATGGGAGCTGATCATACTATAAACACCAAAGATTCTGAATCTTTCAAAAATATTATGTCAATCTGTAATGAAAAAGGTGCTGACAGCATAATTGATTTTGTTAATGCACCACCTACTGTCAAGTTGGATCTTTCTGTTATTAGAAAACGTGGTAATATCGTTCTCGTTGGTTTATTTGGCGGTGCGGTAGATTTGCCACTAGTCTCAATTCCATTAAAAGCAATCACAATACAAGGAGCATATACGGGAAACTATAATGATATGATCGAACTTGTTGATTTGGCTAAACGTGGTATCATAAAACCTATTGTTTCAAAACATTATTCCATGGATGAAGCAAATACTGCCCTAGAAGATCTAAAAAATAGAAAAGTTATTGGTCGTAGTGTAATCAATCCTTGAATGGGTTGTAAGTCCCAAGCGAAGGAATTGAACCTTCGACAACCCGGTTTCTGTATGCCTGATAGGCTGGAATTCAGTTTAGCCTAAAGCCAACTACTACAGCCGGAAGCTCTACCAGGCTGAGCTAGCTTGGGACAACATTCCGAATCATTATGGCATTAAAAAATTATCGGATGTAATTTATTCCATGAAATGGAAGTAATATGATTAAAATAAGTAGGTTATTTTGAATGCTATTGTATTGGAACCAACTCATAAAAAGATCGGCTATGTCTGTGTACCCTATAAACATGATAATTTTTCAGTCTCTGTGAAGGATGATTGGGCATCATCAAAAAATTTTAGTTCAATTTATTTTGTTACAGCTACTTTCGCAGACGACATAAAACCATATTTTCCATCATCAACCAACCATTATCTTTTGGGTAAATTCAATGATGATGCAGATATTATCAAAAACCATAAAAAATTCATAAATGATAGCCCATCATTTGTTTTTTCGATCAACGATGAACTTTTTGAGAGAAACATTAAACAGATACAAAGATTTGTTTCGATTTATTACGTGGAATTTGACGATCAAGAAGCTGTATCTGATATTTCCAATGTAATTGTGAAAAAAGATAGGATTCAACAAGCTGGTTTTGCACATTTGAACGTTTTTTGTGAAAACAAACCAAAATTTACATTCCCATACTCAGATCGCATAATAATTTTGGAAGTGGCAGATGATAGAAGCCCACAAAGTATTTGTAAATATTGTGAAAAGACACGTCAAGATATATCCAGAAAGGGTGTAGTTATGAATAATCTTGTTAGTTTTTCACTCCTTGAGAAATTGAAATAGAAAAGTTCAAAAGCTGCTCAGATTAATTTTTTACATGAGTAAACCTACTGAATTAGGATCATTAAAAATTGGTTCTTACATATTACTTCCTGTATCAGATCAACCAACAGGTGACCCATGTCGTATTACAGAATTTGACACAAGTAAACCTGGGAAACATGGTGCAGCCAAAGCAAGAATTGTCGGTGTAGGAGTTTTCGATGGACAAAAACGACCACATGTAGGTCCGGTTAGCATGCAGGTACATGTACCTTTGATTGATAAAAGGGCTGGGCAAATAATTTCAGTTACAGGTTCCAATTTTCAATTGATGGATTCTGAAACATTTGAAACTCTTGACGCTGACTTGGTTGACGAGGAAATCGAAGGAAAGTTGCAACAAGGTCAAGATATTGAATATTGGAATGTCATGAGTCGAATTAAAATAATGCGTATTAAATCATCATAACTTGGATGCTGATGATGATTGGAAAAGCCATCTGAATTCTGATGAAGGTTATGAGATATGAAGCATCCTTACTTTCTATATTTACACAAAAAATGAAATATCCTTTTGAATTAAATCATCTAGTATGAAATTAGCATCCCTATTTTCAGGTGGAAAAGATAGTGTGTATTCTATTTACAAAGCAAAGCAGATGGGGCATAGTATAGAATGTTTGATTACAGCCTTTCCAAAATCTTCTGAGAGTAAACTATTACATTTTCCAGCCATAAAATTAACAGAATTGCAGTCAAAAACAATGAAAATTGAACAGATCACCTCAGAATTAAATTCTGATGAAACAGTAGAACAAATGAATGCCCTTGAAATATTAATAGAAAAAGCAAAGAAAGATTTCCAAATTGAGGGAATAGTACATGGCGGTATATCTAGTAAATTTCAAAAAAAATCTTTTGAAAATATATGTCAAAAAAATAACCTAAAAATAATTACTCCTTTATGGATGACAAATCCAAAAGAGTACATGAATGAACTTATCAACTCTGGGTTCAAATTTATTTTAATTAGTGTATCATCTGATGGATTGGATGAATCATGGTTAGGAAAAATTATTTCCAGTTCAGATCTGATAAAGATATCTAATTTATCTATGGAGTATGGATTTAATCTAAATTTTGAAGGTGGTGAAGCAGAAACATTTGTAATTGATTGTCCACTTTATTCATATCCTATTCAGATAAATAAATCAGAAAAAATTTGGGATGGATATAGAGGAGTATTAAAAATTGATGATGCAAATTTAGATTACGCTTCAAAACAAAATAACGTATAATAGTTTATACATGGTGTTTTTTAAGGAATCTCAATATGGAAACAGGTACCGTGAAATGGTTTAACCAAACAAAAGGATTTGGTTTCATCGAACGAGAAAACTCTGAAAAAGACCTCTTTGTTCACAAGACAGAGGTTGAGGGTTCAATTCGCGATGGAGACAAAGTTGAGTTTGAAGTTGGAGAAACCGAAAAAGGCCCAAACGCAGTAAAAGTAAAAGCAGTAGAGTAAGATTAACAATTTTTTAGTAAATTTTCTTAATTTCTATAAAATAACTAACTTTACAATATCCATTTTTTTTAAAAGTCCCTAATGATAATGTGGCCTAATACATATTACAAGGAATTCCCAATTTATTTCAAATTACAAAATAAAATAATAAATAATTATTGTTTCAAATAGGACATTATTTTTGGATGACATAAGATCGAACTATGTGCAGCAGAATCTGTTCCTATTCCATAACTGACTGTAGAATCACCAACAAAGAAAAGACCCTTTATGTGTGATACTTCGTGCGGCATTTTATTTTTCCATACTAATCCTGGTTTCTTAACCACAGACTCCACTAAACTCCATGCTTTTGGTCTTTCCCATAATAACACTCGTTGAAATTCTGGATAGATAACATTCAACTCATTCTTCATTTTTTCTGTAATTTCTTTAATTTTTTTACTACTTTTTGCTTCTTCAGCACGTACAGGTGTACCAACCATCATAAGATGTTCGCCTGGTGGAGAAACAGATGATGTAATATTTGAAATAAAGAATATTCCCTTTGAAATATAGTTTTTTCCTACGGGAAAAACTACCTGTCTTGTATCAATTTTTTTAGATAGAGCAAAATGTACTTCTATAACTGATGTAGTTTGGTTTAATCTATTCACAGACTCTAAAAAGTTCTTGTCAAATACACTATCATCAAATAATTGGTTTATCGCCAAATATGATGGAAAAGTAACGATTACACATTCACTAGAAACAAATTGTCCATCAGCAAGAGTTATTCCTTTTACTTTATTATTTTCTATTTCAATTTTTTTTACTTGTATTCCTAAGTTTATTTTTGAACCTTTTTTTATGGAGTATTCTGCAAATAATTTTGCAATTCTATCATATCCTCCCATATCCGGATACCCAAATTCACTGGTGCCACCTTTAAACGGATTAGCACGAATAATCGTGCGGGTAAATTCACCTAATGATATGTTTTCCGTAGTATCTGCAAATGCCAACATGCATATTGCATCAAAAAAAGATTTTGATGCAGTATCCAGTTTTTTCGTTACTTCTGTAAGGCTTGTTTCATCAAGACGCTCTGTTTTTTCAATACTAGTGAACGCCATAGGCAATAAAATTCTAAGTAGTGAGAGCCTACTACTGAACGGTATCAATGTTAGTTGTAAAACATCCATAATCCCTTTTGGATATTTATGAAACCTATATCCATCATAAAATGCAATATCATATACATTTGCAAGCTTTAAGTTTTCTACCATGTTTATTTTTTCTAGAATTTCATAAATCTTTGATTTTTTATAGAATGGCATTATATGAAATCCGTTGTCTAATAGATGTCCATTATGAATTGATGTAGCTGTTCTACCACCTACTTGAGAAGATTTTTCATAAATTGTAGAATCTATATTTTCATGAGCAAGTAAAGCAGCGGTTGATAATCCACTTACTCCTGCACCTATAATCAATACAGTTGAAGACATTAACTATTAGCATTTCCTCTTTTACTTCTTGATTTGGTACGAAGTTTCACATTGCAGCACGGACATCTAAAATCTTCTATATCCATAAATATCGCACATTCAGTACATCGTTTTAGTCCAGAAGAATATTTTTCCTTGTTTTGTAATGATGTATGTTTTAACTGTAAACAAATTCCCTTACAAGTGATTCCCAATTTATTTTAACACCTGTTTTACAAGTTGAACAACTTTTTGGAATGATGTTGATTCGATATATTCTACGCCAGGTATTTTTTCTTGATCAATTGTGGCTTGTCCTCCTACTAGTATTGGTATTTTCGTTTTTTTGATCTTGTCAATCATTCGTTTAGCAGATTGTAGATGGTCGATTAAAGTAATTGATACTAAAACAAGATCAGGCTTTTTTGATTCTATTTGATTTAGTATAGATTTCACTGGTACAGAAGGTGCCAAATTGATTATTTCGTAGCCCCTTATTGAAAGAAATGTTTCCAACATCAAACATGGTATAACATGATTTTCAGAATAGGGAGTACAAATCAATATAGTTTTTTCTCTATTAGTTCTTGGTTGCATTTCTTTTTTTATAATTTCTAATAGGCGTACAGTAGTATTACTGGCGATATGTTCCTCCCCAACATCGAGTTTTTTTGAATCCCACATATCACCAATTGTGTATAACACAGGTCGTAAGATATTTTGATAAAAAGCAGATAATGTATTGTTTTTCATAAATTCCTTATAGATACGATAAACCTCATCTATTTCCCCATGTATTAGTAAATCAAAAAAATTCTTTTTGATTTTTTCTACATATTTTTCACGATTTACTAAATTATTATTTTTCTTAGAACCAAGAAATGTTATGACTGATGATGAATTTCTATATTCATCCGGAATATCTGATAATATAATATTAGATGTTTTTCCTAAATATTTGATAGTTTTTTGTATTGGTGTTTTTTTCTCAGAATTCCATTTATTTTCTACAAGATATGTGTATGAATTACCCTTTACAATTTTATGCCGTAGAAATACCATATTATTTTACAGTTAGTTCTAGAGGTATGGAAATATTTCCATATGGCTCGTTAATTTTTAGAAAATATTCACTCGATGAATCATAATACCATCGATCATATTGTTTTTGTGGGGTAGGACCATAACTGATTTTAATAATGTATATATTATCAGGAAGCATTGCTAATCGTCCTGTAGGTATATCATTTGCAGCATATTTCCATGAGTTTTTTCCATCAGTAAATGTCATGTTGCATGATTCTGGACCGCTACAGTATAATGAGTGAATCTCAGTATCTGTATTTCTCATTACTAAAACTAATTCTACAAATGAATTACCAGATGGAGATATTTCTACTAATGCAGGTTTGTAGTAAAAGTTGACCGGACCAGCTTCATATTTATTCGCTTCCATCATTAATTCGATTACTGCTAATTGTTTTTTAAATTTAGATTCACATAAGTAAATATCAGCTTCTGTATTTTTTTGTTGGCATTCATCTATTTTAGATTTCAATTTTTTGGATTCATTAATTAATTCAGGATCAGCATTTGAAGACACGTTAGATTTTTCAGGAACAACTTGCTCAGTTTGTGGAATAGTCATAATTCCAACTTTAATTAGGTGTTGAATTGCGTTCACGAATGACCCATCATCAATAGTTCCATCAGCCCACCAACCTGCAGTATTCTTTATCCAACTGGGTATTGATGATTCAGCACTACTAGAAACTGCAGTAGCTGGAACTTGGATAATATCATTTGAAACAAGCCATTCAATGCCTGATACGAATGATCCATCATCAATAGTTCCATCAGCCCACCAACCTGCAGTATTCTTTATCCAACCAGGAATTTCAGCAGCGTGTACACTTGGCAAGGTTACAGAGATTGAAGCTATCATTAACGCTACGGTTAAACTAAAAACTAGAATTTTTTTCATATTAAATCGCAATCGCTAATCTAATATAAATAGTGCTAAAGTTACATACTAGTGCTAACAATATAATCAAAAAATATCACTATTGTGATGGATTAGTTTTTTAGTAATCAATTTTTCAGAAAAACATGCTAGATAATTTAAAATCAAGTCTAAGGGCAGCGATTAAAAAAATAGTTAATTCTTCAGGTATAGATGAAGAATTAATCAAGGAACTGTCAAAAGACATTCAGCGTTCATTACTACAATCTGATGTAAATGTGAAGATGGTATTTGAAATAACTAAAAATATTGAAAATCGTTCATTAAACGAATCTCCACCTCCTGGATTATCCAGAAAGGATCATATTGTGAAGATATTATATGATGAACTTGCCAAATTATTAGGAAATGAAACTGAATTTCATTTTCAGTCAGGCAAAGTCAATAAAGTTTTAATGCTTGGTATTCAGGGTAGTGGAAAAACCACAGTTACGTCTAAACTGGCAAAATTTTTAACAAAACAGGGTTATCGTGTTGCTGTCATAGGTGCTGATACATTTAGACCTGGAGCACTCACTCAATTAAAAACTATGTGTGAAAAATCTGATGTGGAAGTTTATGGAGAAAATAGTAATGAGAACCCATCAGAGATTGTTAAGAACGGTTTAAAACATTTTCAAAAAACAAATCTTGATATAATTTTGATCGATACAGCTGGAAGACATAAACAGGAAAAAGATTTGTTGGATGAAATGAAACAAATCAATAAGACTGCTGATCCGGATCTTGCTTTATTAGTAATTGATGGTACTATTGGACAACAATGTTTTGCACAAGCAGAGGCTTTTCATAAAACTGTTCCAGTTGGTGGAATTATAATTACTAAGCTTGATAGTTCAGCAAAGGGTGGAGGAGCATTGGCAGCATCTGCAGCTACTGGTGCGCAGGTAATGTATATTGGAACTGGTGAACGTATTGATGATTTGGAAGTGTTTTCACCAACTCGTTTTGTCGGTAGGTTACTCGGTATGGGAGATATTCAAGCTGTGTTGGATCTAGCAAAACGATTAGAAAATGAAGCTGATGATGTAAGAATGAAGCGTATTTCAAGTGGAAAAATGAATATGGAAGATTTTTACTTTCAATTGGAAGAGGTTACAAAAGTTGGTTCCTTTCAAGGGCTATTGGACACTATGCCAGGTTTGTCTGGAATGGTAAAGGAGGATCAAATTGAAAAAATGGAGGAAAGAGTTGACAAATGGAGGTATATTATTCAAAGTATGAATGAGGGTGAAAAAAAGGATCCTGATCTTCTTAACGCGTCTAGAATAAAGCGAATTGCACGTGGATCTGGCTGGCCCGAGCATGAAGTAAAAGAATTAGTAAAAAATTACAAGAATTCAAAAAATATAATGAAAGCATCTAAAGGAAGACAGATGCAAGGATTCCTTCGTAAAATGGGAATGGGCTAAATAGTTTATTTATTATTTTGAACGAAGCAAAACTTTTCATGCAAAATCATAGTATTTTACAAAAATATAATAAAATTATTACAGAATCAAAACCAATTCTAGAACAATATGATTTATGTGATTACTGTTTAGGTAGATTTTTCATCAAAAAAACTAATTTTTTATCCGTAAAAAAACTAGGCAGGAAAATTAGAAATTCGGTAAATGCAAAAGATACAGTACAATGTTATATCTGTAAAGACATATTCTCTCTTTCTGATTTTTATGTAAAAATGATGATTGATGCGTCAGATAAATATCAATTTTCTACGATCCTTGTTGGAACAATTCTTAAACAATCAATTACTGAGAGAGATGATAAAATAAGATCAGAATTTTGTCTTCGTGGTGTTGATAGCGTAAAAACACTGGTAACACGAGAATTGGAGAAAAAATTTACAAAAATAACACATGGTATTATAGATCACTTATCACCTGATATTACACTAACAATTAATTTTAAAACTGAACATTGTGATGTGAAAGCAAGACACCTATTTTTGTACGGTAGATACACAAAAAGTAAGAGAGGTTTATCACAAAAACAAAAATCATGTGAAGATTGCTATGGTAGAGGTTGTTTATTTTGTGATAATCATGGTATAGTTTCATTTGATAGTGTTGAAGGAAAAATTTCTGAGTTTCTTTACAAAAAATTTCAAACAGAACATGTAAAATTTACATGGATGGGAAGTGAGGATAAGGAAAGTCTAGTCTTAGGTAATGGAAGACCTTTTTTTACTAAATTACTATCACCAAAGAGATCTGATGTATTACTTCCAAAAAAGTCTTATCAGGATGAAATTGTAATTCACGATCTAAGAAAAATTGATCATATTCCAAAAGGCACAATTCCTTTTAAATCTAAAATAACCTTATTAATAGAAACAAAAAATAAAATCACATCTGAAAAACTCAAAGACTTAAAACATCTAGATGGTATATCGATTATAGTTACTGATGAGAGAGGAATTAGGCATAAAAAAATAATTCATAGTTTAAAATACAAAAAAGAATCAGCACGATCATTTTTTGTTATATTAGAGGCAGATGGTGGCCTCCCGATAAAGCGGTTTGTTGAAGGAACGGGTGTTGATCCAAGTATAAGTAAAATTCTAGACACTAAATGTTCTTGTAGACAATTTGACATAAATCAAATATTACCATAAAAATAATTTTTTTTAGGAAAGATTACATTTTTTATACGGTTTACAATTTTTTTTTTAATGGATCCTTTACTGAAAGTAAAAGAGGCATATAACAAAGGTATTTTACCTAAGGAGAAATACTCATTGATCCTTAAGCGCTTCCCAATAGTGATTTCTGGAATTAATAGAATAGAAAAAGCATCAGGTGTTAATTTTCCTATAGCATATGTTGATCCATCAATAATCATATCATCGCCAAATCCAAACTCGTTTGATTTTGGGATATTATTTGCTAGGACAATACCCATTATTAGCCAAAATACTTTACAAGTTGTTATACAAATTTCTGCACCGTTAGTAGCATATGGTCTAAAAGGAACAATACATGCAATACTAGCACATGAATTTTTACATTATTTAGAATTAATACGAAAAATTTCTAAGATGGAGTTACTTTCTGATCAGGCATCAGTGAATCTTTTTGAGAATGTTTATGCAGATGCTGAAAAATTATTTGAACCAAGAGCAGTGTTCACGGATAAAACGTTACTTTCGCATATAACTAAAAAATTTCCATCTGGTTTTAGAGATTATAAATTAGAGGATAAAGTCATAAAATATTGGATTGAAAAAAATTTACCGTCTGTAAATATTTCTCTTGATACAAACATAGCAAAATTATCGGCAAAACTAATTTCACAGATGAAAATAAAACCAAATCTTATTTCAAAAATTAAAAGTTTTGAAATGAAAAGTTTGAAACTAAGAAAAAAAAGGCTTTACTAAGAAAATTCAGTTAACCCACATTTTCCACATGTACGTCGATTTTTATGTTCCGACATAAAAACACCCTTTCCGCAACGTGAGCAAATTTTACGTAGTTTAGTTATTTTTTGATCATCAATTTTATAATATGTATGAATACTTGGGCTAAGACCTTTTTTTCCTGCCATTAACTAGATTCACCTTTTTCGGCATCTGCCTTAGTATCTTCCTTTGGTGGTTCGGCATCTGCCTTAGTATCTTCCTTTGGTGGTTCGGCATCTGCCTTAGTATCTTCCTTTGGTGGTTCGGCATCTTTAGCCTTCGCTCTATCTAAACGCTTGAAAATTGTTGGGTTAACATGTTTTTTTGCCAATTTTTCATCTTCGTAAACAAAAAATACACCAGTAATTTTTGATTGACCTGTATGGTTATGTAATCTTATAGGAATGACAAATTTCCCCTCTAATTTGTATTCTTTTGTAATCATTTCTACAGCTTCCATTTTTTTTAATTTACCGCCAAGACCCTTGAAATCACAAGTAATCTCTCTTCTTGACAAAAATGAGTTATTTTCATCATTTAACGTTTGTATCATTGACATGTTTAGAACCCTTTGAGTATTTCATATAAATCTTCAATCCAATATCAACAAATTTATGAAATTACCATAGAAAAAAAGCATGGAAAGATTTATGCTACATTTAAAAAATTCGAGATATTTACCTAAAGATGCAAATACTATACTCATTGATTCACGGGATCTAATTTATGGTATGACTGCTATTATTCGTGATTGTAGAGTATCAAGCAAATTCATAGAATTAGATATTTCTGTGCATAAAAATAATCTTGAATTATTGCTGGAGAAATTAACTTCAATAGGGAAAACTGATCACGCTCGGCTTATTGTTGAAGAGGAAATTGAAAAAGGGCAATTAGTTGAAGATGGAATTTCTTACTTTAACAATGAACGATTTTGGGAATCCCATGAAGCATTGGAGGGTGCATGGAAACAATCCAAAGGTAGTGAAAAAGAGTTAATTCAAGGATTGATACTAGTTGCTGCAGCCCTAGTACATTATCAAAAAAATGAAGATGAAATATGTCTATCAGTACTTGGTCGTGCATTAGATAAATTACATGATAAGTCAGGACAATATTGCAAAATTAATGTTGATAATGTCAAACAAAAAGTAATTGAAATGTTAGATAAAAAAACAATCTTCACTTT
>ENA-UPTF01000567-UPTF01000567.1-marine-metagenome-genome-assembly--contig:-NODE-567-length-25512-cov-3.467387_pt1 | contig 25512 bp, 20 predicted proteins | sample MGYA00238166_ERZ767019 | MGnify/ENA primary metagenome ERZ767019 (study PRJEB28930, sample SAMN06266391) | marine metagenome | isolation source: Sea water from 250 m depth | place: Atlantic Ocean | study... | reverse complement strand
TAAAGATGCCAGAATTATCAGAACAGAGCCCCTAACATTACCGTTTAAGCCGTTCGCGTTAACTGGAACACCAATGTCAGAAAACAAGATCGCAGCGTCCACTCCGTAACGGCGGACCGGTTGGAGGGTGATCTCAGCCGCGAGCGAAGGATTTGCAATTGTGTCGAGGATGCTACCGGTACCGCGAATGTTTCGATATTCAGGTAAAGAACGACCGGCTTGTCGCTGAAACCAAACTGGTACCTGCTCAACCTCTTGGAGCCTGCAGGCGCGCAAGTATGAGCTGTCGAAGAGAGCGTGGCTCGGGTGGTCGTTTGGTATCGACATTTCAACTCAGACGCTACCGGCCCTTTAAGCCCACTGGTCTTTGGTTTGTCAGTCGCTGAGTGCCACTTTTTGGAAACGAGCGTCATTCTGAAATATCTCGACGATGAACGGTATGCTGGTTCGTTCTCTAAACCGGTGATTTACGAGTGACACATCCCGAAATCGCAGCCGAACAGGCACACATTGATCGTGCACACCTGCTGTTGGACCGAGCGCGTGAACGGGCACAAAAATTACGTGGAATGGTCGAAGTGGGGCGCGGAGGAACCACCCAGGCGCGATATGAGCGAGATGTAATCGAAGGAAGTGTCCAGAATCGACTTGGGCAGCTCCAATTGGGGTCTGCTTCATTGATTTTCGGCAGAATTGATCTAGATACTGAAGACCGGTTTCACATTGGAAGACTTGCAGTAGCAGACGAAAGACAAGAACCGGTTGTCGTTGACTGGCGAGCGCCGGTAGCTGAACCTTTCTATCGAGCTACAGGTCGTGATCCCATGGGTCTTATTCGTCGACGTCATTTTGTGAGTCGCGGACGTGAGCTACTAGATATCGAAGATGAGTTGTTCGACCTTGATCAACTTGATGAAGGATTTCAGGGTCACGGAGCTCTTCTAGCAGCGCTTGATCAGAATCGTGACGGACAGTTGCGAGATATTGTCGCCACCATTCAGGGTGAACAGGATGAAATTATCCGTGACCCACTTAAGGGGATGCTAATTGTTCAAGGCGGCCCGGGAACCGGCAAAACAGTTGTTGCTCTTCATCGGGCTGCATACCTGCTTTACACACACCGTTTCCCTCTTGAAGGTCAGGGGGTACTGGTAGTTGGACCCAACCGGCTTTTCTTGCGATACATCGAACAGGTTCTGCCAAGTCTTGGCGAAGCGGGCGTCTATCTGACTGTTTTGGCGGATCTACTTGGGGACCTTTTCGACGATGTTCGAGTGACGCTACCCGATCGCCCAAGCTCCGCTGCGGTGAAGGGAAGCGAGCGCATGGTCTCGGTAATCGCACACGCGATCAAAGATCGTGAGCGTGCCCTCCGTGAAGATCTGGTCGTTGGTTTTGGTCTCACGCGGCTCCGCATCACGGTTGCTCAAAGCAGAAAAATTGTGCGTGAAGCTCGACGGCGGTATCGGAGGCACAACGCGGCACGCGGGTATGTAGAGAAAGAATTCTTCACTGCCCTTGCAAGTTCGCACCACTCGGAGCCCGATCCTGAGAATGTTCAGTATCGATTGCGCAGAGATCCGAGAGTGTTGGAAGCCCTCGAATGGATATGGCCGGTATTGACCCCAGCGCAACTGTTGAGAGATTTATATGGTTCGGAAGCGCTATTAGGGTCTGCAGCCGGAGACGATTTAGCTGATGAAGAGTGGCCGACGTTGTATCGACCTCGGGGTGAATCTCTCGCTGATTACCGATGGAGCGACGGGGATGTGCCACTGCTTGATGAGGCGTATTCAGGACTTGGCCCTCGGCTGGACCGAGATCGAAAAGCTCGGGACCCCGAACTGCGTACCTTCGGTCACATAGTCGTCGATGAGACGCAGGACCATACGCCCATGGCGTTACGGATGATTTCTCGTCGTTCGCTCAACGGGTCCATGACGTTGGTTGGGGACATCGCTCAGGCGACAGCGCCGGGAGCAGCGGCGAACTGGGACGAAGTGTTGAACCATCTACCTTCCCTCACTAAAGAACCTCGTGTCCGAGAGCTCACACTGAGTTATCGCATTCCCGCGCCTAATCTAGAACTGGCGAACAAAGTTCTTGCTGTGGCGGCCCCAGATCTGGCTGCGCCAAGGGCAGTTCGTTCAGTGGGCAGCCCACCGCGCATAATCCAAGTTGGCAGGAGTGCCGATAGTGCCAGCCATGATTTAGTAGAGCAGTCTGTGTCATTAGTTGAAGAGGAATCGGAAGCCCTTGGTGGTGGCTCAGTCGCAGTCATCGCACCACAGAGTTTGATTGACCAAGTTGATGCCGCTCTTAAAGCCAAGGGCATTGATTATGGGAGAGCGACTACCGCCAGTAGGAACGTCAGTGGACCCCTACACCCCAAGATTGCCTTAGTGCCGGTTCAATTGGTCAAAGGACTTGAGTTAGATGGGACCGTCGTAATTGAGCCAGCGGTGATTTTGGATGAAGAGCCGCAAGGTTTGCGAGCTCTTTTTGTTGCTCTCACTCGGTCAACCAAGCGTTTGGCCGTTGTTCATGCCCGCCCGCTGCCCGATGTCTTGTGCGACTAAAGCTGCGAAGAGCGTGGTTTGAAAGTTTTCACGACATTCAGTTGTTCTATTAGGCGTATCCGAGGATCCGGTCAACTGAAATTTCGATGACAGTGCGGTCCGGGCGGTCTTGGGGCACGCGGTAACGGTTGGCGTAACGTTCAGTTCCTGCTCTGCACCTTGCCTCGTCGGAAGTGACAACGGCGATTCCTTCGAGACTTAGCCAACGACCTCCGTCGATTTGACAGACAACAGCCCGACTATTGGGTGTTTGCTCCAAGATTCTGCTTTTCATTGACCCTGCCCATGTGATCACCCGGACTAACTGGCTGTCGTGATCCCACGTGAATCCGACAGCAGTTACGTGTGGGCTGCCGTCCGGCCGCAGAAGCGTCAATGAAGCAAGGTGGCGTTCGTCCAAAAAAGATAGGACTTCTTGGCTGAGGTTCAGGGGGTTCATAGACATCAAGAGTGAGCGATCGCGTCGAGGATGTTAAGTCGTGCTGCCCTTCGGGCGGGCAGAATTGCAGCTAGGACGCCAGCAATGATGCACATGACGAGAATAATGACAAAATTGCCAACCGGAATGCCGAAATCTGTGATGAATGAGTCGGGCATTGCTTGAACTGCGATGAAGCCGAGCAAGGTTCCAACAAGTATCCCCAATACCCCGCCGAACACGGCGATGATTACTGCTTCCCATCTGATCATTCGCCGTGTTTGTCGCCGCGTCATGCCGACCGCTCTGAGAAGCCCAATTTCTCGTGTTCTTTCGAATACTGACAGCATCAAAGTGTTGACGATGCCCAAGACGGCAATGATGACGGCGAATCCAACGAGTGCGTTGACGGTCATCAGCAGGGTGTCGATTCGGCCTTCAATCGATTGTTGATACTCGGTTCGGTCTTGGAGAATCGCTTCCGGATAATTGACGGCAACAGCGTCAAGTTGTGATCGGATGCTTTGTACCTCAACCCCCTTTTCGAGTTCTATTGCAGCGAAAAGGTCTGATTGCCGCGCCGGGTCAAAACCGCTTTCATAGGTGCTCATGTCGATGACCCAGTTTCCGAGAATCGAACCGTCGTCGAAGATGCCAACAACCCTTAAATCCTTCGTACCAGCTACAGGGAATGTTGCCGACACCACATCACCTACGGCCAAAGCGAGATCTTCTGCAGGATCCTCGTGAACTAGGACACCACCGTCGGATAAACCTGAATAGGTGCCTTCAATCAAGGAAATGTCTAGTACCCGTCCCAGGCCTTCTTCTTGCGTACCGATCACATCTTTGGATGCACCTGCCACGCTCATTTGGGCGGTGCCGGGTCCTCCGCGAAAGCCGACAGCTATCGCCACGCCGTCAATCTCCTTGATGTCTTCAACTAGTTGGGGACTGAAGCCCCATGAGTTTCTTCCCTCTGTGTCGATGAAGAAATCTGCCCCTAAAGATGAGTCGAGGATCGATGAAAACGTTTTTTTGAAGCTGGTACCTACGACTAACACCATGCCAACCAACGCGAGTCCTACCATCAGAGCTGACGCAGTTGACGCCGTTCTGCGAGGGTTTCTGCTGGCGTTCTCTCGAGCCAAGTTGCCAGAGGCGCGAGCAAAGCGTGTCATCGGCCAACCCAACAGACGGGCTGCCGGCCTAGCTATCAATGTGCTTAAGAGAGAGATTGAAACGAAGAGCAATAACGCTCCTGCGGCAAGTAGAGCCAGTTGTTTTGAGGCGCCAGCGTTGCTTGTTGTTCCGAAGGTGGTAGCTAAGAGACCGCCCACTCCGAAAAGGAGACCGACGACGGTGCGGCGTCGGTTGTTCCCCGACCAAAGGCTTAGGTCATCTCTCAGAGCAGCAATGGGTGGAATTCTTGATGCTCTTCTGGCTGGCGAAATAGCAGCTAACAAAGTCACGCCTATGCCCACAATGGCGGCCGCGATCCAAGTTCGTGTCGCGATGATCAAGGGCCCGTCAGGGAGGCCGGATCCATCGCCTACTTGAGCTATAAGTGCTTTGATGCTCCAAGCAATTCCCATACCAGCGAAGACGCCAGCCAGAGAAGCAACAACGCCTATAAGTAGAGCTTCGATTAGGACCGAAGAACGTATTTGACGACCCGTTGCTCCCACTGCGCGCAGCAACCCAAGTTCCCGGATACGTTGTCCGAGAACGATCGCGAAAGTGTTGTTGATAATGAAGGCGCTGACGATGAGCGCAACCGCTGCAAAAACCAGGAGGGCATTCTGAAAAATAGTTATAAATATGTCGAATTGGTCACTGAATTCGTTTGCTACGACCTCACTAGTGACCGCTTCGAAACCGCTCGGCAGCTGATTAGTCAACTTGTTCGCTAGCTCGTTCTCATCCACTCCAGGCATCGCAGCGACCGTCACGGCTAGATAAGAGTCCGGATAATTGAATAACCGCTGAGCGGTTGGGGTGTCGATCAAAACGAAAACAGCCCCGCCTCCGTTGTCTTGCCCCCACCTGGTAATCCCACTGACCGTAAAATCTTCTTCCGGCTGTAACGAGCGGATAGTGATGGTATCTCCAACCGAGATGCCATACTTCGCCGCCGTGTCAATATCGACCATGGCCTCGCCATCGCCGGGAGCGGACCCCTCAACGGCTTCAAAGCTGCTTAATTCAGAGTGTTCTTCGGAAAAATTAAACGCCAGAGTGGGCGCTCCACCCAGCGGTTTGATCAAGTTTTCGCCAACTGAAATTCGCGGGAATCCTTGAATTACACCGTCGGCGCCATACACGCCCTCTGTAGATCTGATTTGATCAACTACAGCCTGAGGCACAGTCGGCCGGCTGAAGGGGTCGTCTTCGATTGTTTCGACTCCTCGAACCTGAAGCCAGTCGGGTCCGGCTATCTCGATGGCAATTTTGTCGAAAACGGCCCGGAGGCTGTCGGCAAGAATGAACGAGCCTGATACGAATGAGACACCCAAAACAACTGCAAAAGTGGTCAGAGCTAGTCGTATCTTCCTGGCTAATAGCGAATTCAGGGTGAGTTTGAACACCTCAGTCGCCTAGACCCTTCATGGTGTCAAATATTAAATCTGCAGAAGGTGCGACCAACTCTTCGACAATCTTTCCATCGGCCAGAAACACGACACGGTCGGCGTGAGCAGCTGCTGATGGGTCATGTGTCACCATGACGATTGTTTGATTTAAATCTCGGACGGCGTTCTGCATGAAGCCGAGAATCTCATCACCTGTTTTGCTATCAAGATTGCCTGTCGGTTCGTCAGCGAAGATGATCTCTGGCTGCCCTGCCAAAGCGCGTGCAACGGCGACCCGTTGTTGTTGCCCGCCGGATAGTTCATTGGGGCGGTGACTGAGTCGATCAGATAGCCCTACAGCATCAATAACCTGGTCGAACCAAGACTTTTCTGGCGCAACGGCTCCTAGTTGTTGCGGTAAGACAATGTTTTCACGGGCTGAAAGTGTCGGAATCAGATTGAAGGCCTGAAAAACGAAGCCAATGCGGTCTCTTCGTAACAGCGTAAGAGCGCGCTCGGATAACTCTCCGATGTCCGTGTCCCCCACGAAGACCTTCCCCGAGCTAAGCGTGTCAAGGCCCGCGAGGCAGTGCATCAAAGTGGATTTACCCGAACCGGATGGGCCCATGATTGCAGTGAATTCCCCTGCAGCGAGATCGACAGACAATCCATCAAGCGCTCGGACAGCGGTTTCACCCGATCCATAAATTTTTGATGCATCGACGGCCCGAGCTGCGAGCGAAGTGGTGGTAGTCATGCGAGCACCCTATGGGTCAATGTTCTCAACTTCGACTCCATGGAAAAATTTTTATAGAGAGTCAAGAGACTGTTTTCACAGCCTGCCGTGTCCCGAGGGCTCGGAGAGCCCGTTGCTTCAGAGACGTGGCTTATCCAGATGAGCTAGAAGCTGAACTCGCCCCTGGCCAAAGAGAGAGCTAGGGTCAACGCTCATGGCAGAGCGCGTACTCGTGACGAAATTAGGACTTGACGGTCATGATCGAGGGGTCAAAATTGTCGCACGGATCTTGCGTGATGCCGGGTACGAAGTCATATACACCGGTTTGTTTCAAACTCCTGAAACCGTTGTTGCCGCAGCAATCGATGAGGATGTCTCCGCGATAGGAGTTTCGATGTTGTCTGGTGCTCATGAAGCCTTGCTTCCAATGGTCACTGAAGCTCTAAAAGAAGCTGGTGCGGATATACCGGTCATTCTTGGAGGGATAGTTCCAGAAGGCGATTTTCAGTCTATGTACGACGCTGGGATCGCACGAGTGTTAACCCCAGGGGCGACAGCTGACGAAGTTGTCGAAGCTGTTAGTGGAGCGATTAAGGAATATCGGGATAGCTGATCTCCTGACACAAGCCTGCAGTGCTCTTGTACTCTTATCAACGTGATTATTGAACGATTTGGGGTTGTGGGCTGCGGCTTAATGGGATCCGGCATTGCTGAGGTAGCTGCGCGAAGTGGATGCGACGTAAAGATTGTCGAAGCTAATGACGGCGCGCTTCAGGCAGGTATGGAACGGATGGAGAAAAGTCTCGACCGCGCCGTCCGAGCTGAAAAAATTACCGAAGATGACCGCGCCCAGGTAATGGGAAATATTTCCTTTTCAACAAAACTCCCGAGCCTCGCTGATCGCCAATTTGTTGTTGAAGCGGTTATCGAACAAGAAGAGGCGAAAATCGAAGTGTTTCGCCGCCTAAACGATGTAGTTGACGATCCCGAAGCAATTCTGGCCAGTAACACATCGTCTATTCCGATTATGAAGCTTGCGATGGCCACGAATCGGCCTCAACAAGTGATCGGTGTTCATTTCTTTAACCCTGTTCCGGTAATGGGCCTCGTGGAGATCATCACATCGCTGTTGACAGGCGACAAAACAGCAGCGCTCTGTCAAGAATTCGCGTCAGATCAACTTGGGAAAAGGGTCGTGAGCAGCCAAGATCGGGCAGGGTTCGTCGTGAACGCTCTGCTCATTCCATACATCCTTTCGGCTATTCGAATGATGGAATCAGGGTTTGCGAGCGCTGAAGATATCGATGCGGGCATGGTCTTGGGATGTAACCACCCGATGGGTCCTCTGGCTCTGTGCGATCTCATTGGTTTAGATACCACGATGGCGGTCGCCGAGTCCCTATACGAAGAGTTTAAAGAACAGCTATATGCGCCACCTCCTCTGCTCAACCGTATGTGTGATGCAGGGCTGTTAGGGCGCAAGAGCGGCCGAGGATTTTACCGATACAACTAAGGTTGTTGAGGCAACGTTCCCCGAACGTGTCGAGAAACGAACAACATGAGTGATGCGGTGACAGAAGGAATTGACGCTGAGAACGTGGCGTCATGGCTCAACAAACACGTCCCTGGGGTCAACCCACCACTTAAATATCAGCTCATCGCTGGAGGTCATTCGAATCTCACATACAGGGTCGAAGACCAAGAAGAAAATCTTTATGTTCTGCGCCGGCCACCTTTGGGTCACGTGTTAGCAACGGCACACGACATGGCCAGAGAGCATCGCATTATCAGCGCCGTAGGCAACACCGACGTCCCTGTGCCTCCAACACTGGGAGTATGTGAAGATGATGGGGTAAACGGTGCGCCGTTCTACGTAATGGAATATGTAGAAGGTGAGGTCCTGCACAGCGACGCTGAAGCAACTCTTGTTCCGGTTTCAGAACGCATGGACCTGAGCCGTCAAGTAGTCGAGGTCTTGGCAGAGCTTCATGCAATCGAACCTGAGGACATCGGGTTAGGCGACCTAGCGAAAAGAGAGGATTATCTAGGACGACAGCTGCGCCGATGGAGTCGCCAATGGGAGCAATCAAAGACTCGGGAATTAGAGGCCATGGAGGAGGTGCAGGATCTGTTGGAACGCCGGAAACCGGAACAAATAGGATCCACGATCGTTCACGGCGACTATCGGCTCGGAAACATGTTGACGAGGTCTGGCCGCATCCTGGCGGTACTTGACTGGGAGCTGTGCACCTTAGGTGACCCACTAGCCGATGTCGGATATCTACTGAACAATTGGGTGGAGCCGGATGAAGCTCCGGCAGGTTCTAGCGCTCCGACACTCGCCGGAGGATTCGCTTCTCGAGAGGAACTCATGAGTTGGTATGAAAGGGCTTCTGGACGCGACGTGTCGGGGGTCGGTTATTACCGAGCTTTCTCTTATTGGCGGTTAGCGGCCATTGTTGAAGGCGTCCTGAACAGATACCTAAAGGGTGTGATGGGTGACCAAGAAGATGTAGACATCTCGGTTTTTAAAGAACAGGTAGAGATGCTTTCTACTGGCGCGTTAGAGCTACTCGTCGAGTGATATTGGCGAACAAAACTGTGAAGTAGTTGTCGCAACTCCGAGTTGGCGCCTGATGCAACCGAAGCCGAAAGCGCCGATATCCTCAACCGTGTGGATCATGAAAACGCACCGAGAGGTAGCCGATTTTTTGTTGGAGCCGTCATCGGAGCAGTTGTTGGTGGTTTGGTAGCAGGCCTCATCGTGGTGAGTCTGGGTGATCCGCAGCGAATATATGTAACCGAGAAAGTCGACACTGCCGAAGCGCTCGGACGAGCGGTCGCAGACGTTTTAGATAACCAGGCTCCAGCGACAACAGTCGCGCTGGACGCGGAAATGGTGTCAGACGGGGCCACGACTCCGGAGGTTGAGAAGACAGACGCAGGTCGACTAGACGTCAAGGCGGTTTTGGCTGCTGTGGCGCCCACGGTGGTTCAAATAGAGGTCTTATCTGAGGATGGAATTTTCGGAGGAGGTCAAGGCACGGGCTTCATCATTAGTTCCGATGGACAAGTTGTCACCAACGCCCACGTTGTCGAAGGCGCCGCCAGTATCAACGTCATGCTTTCTGATGGGACTGTCAAAACTGCTGAACTAGTGCAACAAGACCCAACTCGAGATCTTGCGGTTTTACAAATCGAAGGCGAAAATCTTCCAGCGGCACGGCTTGGACGCTCTGCCGAAGTTGAAGTTGGAGACGAAGTACTTGCCATCGGAAATGCTTTAGGGCTAGGAGATACGCCATCAGTAACCACAGGAATTGTTTCAGCGTTGGAGAGAGAGCTACAACTCTCCGGCAACCGTTTGACACGGCTCATACAGACCGATGCTGCTATCAACCCAGGCAACTCAGGTGGCCCATTAGTCAACGCTAAAGGTGAAGTCATCGGGGTAAACACGGCGATCGCTGGCAATGCCGAAGGGATTGGATTCGCCATATCGATAGATCACGCCCGACCAGTCATCGAAACCCTACAAACAGGCGAAGTACCCAAGCGGCCGTTGCTCGGGGTCAACATCATTGACGTAGAGATGTTGGACGACACATCGCGTGAGCAATACAACATCTATGAAGGTGTAGAGACAGGGGTAGTCATTGTCGCCCTAGTCGAAGATGGTGCCGCTAACGCTGCAGGCTTAAAGGTCGGTGAAGTCGTTACTGAATTCGATGGGCAAGAAATCGAATCGGTTCAAGACCTTGTAGATGCTGTGCGGGATAGTGAAATTGGGCGCACAGTGCGAGTTGAAGTAGTAGCCAACGACGGATCGATAAGAAAAGTAGATGTGGAACTAGGTTTCACTGAAGGAGCAGGTGGCTGAACCAGAAGTCAGCTACTAATTCATCTACCCGACATCGGCCGCTATTTTTCGCGATACTTCTCCGTTATATCGATCTTTCAATAAACAGCTGGAGGCAGCATGTCCAACCGCACCTTTGACACTGGAACTGAAGACATTCGCACAGAAATTGCAGATGGAGTGATGACAATCACTTTGAACCGTCCAGAACGACGAAACGCTATGTCAGACGCCATGTTGACTGGACTCGTTGCGTCTCTTGACGATGCTGAAACAGCGACCGATGTTGGAGCAGTCCTGCTCACCGGCGCCGGGGGCGCTTTTTGCGCCGGTGGAGACGTAAAGGGAATGGCTGAAGCAGGGGGCGAAGGTGGAAATAGCGCCCTCCAATACGATGCGCGAGTTCACCTACAGCGACGCAGTCAGCGCGATACGGCTGGCAAGTTGTATGAACTCCCCAAACCGACAATCGCCGCACTGCCTGGCCCCGCAGCAGGAGCGGGTTTGTCAATAGCTCTATCCTGTGATCTGAGGTACGGCTCGCCTAATGCGATACTCACAACAGCTTTTGCCCGAGTTGGGTTTAGTGGCGACTACGGCGGAACCTACTTCATGAGTCGACTAATAGGTTCAGCGAAGGCCCGTGAACTGTATTTCTTGTCCGAAAAAGTTGACATGACAGAAGCAGAACGACTTGGGCTCGTCAACGGAGTCTTTTCTGAAGAGTCGTTACTGGAGGAAGTCACGTCAATCGCCAAGAGACTGGCTCAGGGGCCGACAGTCGCGTACAGATACATGAAAGAAAATCTCAATCGGGCGGTGAATGGTGAAATGGGTGAGTGCTTAGACATGGAGGCGGCACACCACATTCATTGCGGCCAAACCGACGACCATAAAGAAGCTGCGCAGGCCTTCGTCGACAAACGAGAGCCAGTCTTCAAAGGACGATAAGTCGGATAAACGCCGCGCCTATCGCTCTGAACCGGGATACCTTCGAAATAGTGAGCGGCCGGACCTTTATACAAAACCCAGGACCCACCAATATCCCAGAACGAATCCTTCGGGCTATGGCTCGCCCAGCCGTTGACTTTGGGACTGAAGAATTTGGAGCGCTGTTAGATTCTTCGTTGAACAGACTTAACCACTGCATGGCTAATTCTGGGCCACTGATTGGGTACACGAGTACGGGTCATGGTGCGTGGGAAGCAACGGTTACCAATCTGTTTGACGTCGATGCTCCGGTGCTTTTGTGTGACAGCGGCCATTTCAGCCATCGCTGGGGTGAAATGTGTGAAGCTCATGGTCTAGATGTTCATTGGTTCGAAACGGGCTGGCAACGGGGCGTTGACCCCGATGCTTTGCGGGAAGTTCTGTCAACTGAGGCTGGCAAGAAAATCCAAGGCGTCCTAGTAGCCCATACCGAAACGTCCACCGGTGTTACCTCTGACTTAGCGGCAATCAGGAAAGTCCTCGAAGATTTAGACCATTCAGCGTTGCTTGTCGTTGATTCCATAGCGTCTTTTGGGTGTACTCCCTTAGATGTCGACGGGCTAGGTGTTGACGCGTGTTTGGCAGTCAGCCAAAAGGGTCTGATGATGCCCGTCGGGCTTGCCTTCAGTGGCATTAGCGGACGCGCGGTAGAAGTGGCTTACGCGAATTCACGCCACAGATTTTACTGGGATTGGCGACGCCGACTTGAAGTTGAGGGCTATCGCATCTTTTGTGGGACGCCTCCGATTCATCACCTTTTCGGATTAAACGAAGCCTTGAACATGTTTGAAGAAGAAGGAGGGATTGGTGCGGTAACCGACCGGCACCAACAACTGGCTTCGGCTGTTCGAGCAACAGTCGAAGCGTGGAGTAGTGAGGGCGCGATCGAATTCAACGCAGTAAACGAACACGAACGTTCAGACAGTGTGACATGTGTTCGCGTATCAGCTGATTACGACGCGAACCAAGTCATAAAGGTGGCACGGGAAAAGTACAACTTGACTATGGGATCAGGTATTGGGCCCTTGGCTGGTTCCGCCTTTCGGATCGGACATCTCGGAGATCTCAATGTTCCGATGGTCCTTGGAGCTTTAGGTGCCATAGAAACATCGTTGCGAACGTGTCGCGTGCCAATAGGAAGTGGTGGTCTAGAGGCAGCCGCTCAACAATTAAGTGAAGCGAGTAGGTAAGTGGTCTCCACAAATTCGATGACGGCCAGTGAACGACTAAGACTGATAGATCAGATCCATGATTCCTCGCTATCAATCGTTATCGCCGCAACAGGAGGCGGAGTGGCTTCAATATCAGATCTACTACTCGTCCCTGGCGCATCACGAACCGTCATCGAGGCGCTCGTCCCGTACTCATTCGCGGCTTTATCACATTTGATCGGTTACCCACCAGATCAGGCGGTCTCCGAAGAAGTAGCAAAACAGATGGCCCTGGCGTGCTTACGAAGGGCTGAAGAACTTGTGGAGGGAAACACACCGGTAGCCGGCGTGGCTTGTACCGCTGCCCTGGTAACCGACCGACAACGGCGTGGAGATAACCGTGCGCACATAGCCGTCGCTACTTCCGAAGGTCTGGCTTTAACCAATATCGCGCTAGAGAAAGACCTGAACGATCGAGCAACCGAAGACCGAATCGTGTCCGATGCGGTGCTCGGAATGATTGGAAATACAGCAAAGGTCGCCCAATAACTGAGTCTGAGTAAGAATCGCAGTATGGCGCGACGCACGAGACATCACATTCCACAACAATCGGACGAATTTGACGCTCAATGGTTTACTTCGACCATTGGCTCCAAATTCGATGGCGTAGTGACCCATGTGGATACCGAGACAATTGGTGAGGGCGTCGGTTTCTTAGGTGAGCTGCATAGATGCACCTTGACTTGGCAGGGGGAAAAGGCAGGGCCGAGTTCGGTGATTGTGAAGATCCCATCGAAGGTGGCTAAGAACCGTTCTCTTGGCGAAGGTCTCGCCGTGTATGAGCGAGAGATCAGGGTCTACAGCGAAATGAGTGACTGCTTAGGGATTCCGATGCCCGAATTCATTTACGGAGAATGTGACCCCAATCCCGCACCCTGGCTTGAAACGTTCTTTACCTTCCTCTTTCGGAAGCTACCGGTTCCCGCAGTAAGCCGAGTGCTTGACCTCCTGTTGCTGATAGGAGGGAAGAGTTCTCGAAGATATTTATTGATGATGGAAGATATCGATGATGCTCGGCCACCCACTCAAGTCGCAGGCGGATCCATTCAAGACACGATCGTTGGACTCGATTTGCTGGCTCGTTTCCATGCCCATAATTGGAATGAGGTGGAACGTAGGGACGCCCAGCCCATTATCTGGAGCGTGGGACATGTACCCAAAGTCGTGCAGGCTAGTTATCGCAGAAATCGCGATGCGTTTGTTGAACGTTTTGGAGCGCTTATCGGCGAAGCGATGGTTGCGAAGATGGACGAAGTTCAAGAGCGACTCCCCGAGCTGTGCTCCCAATTAGAGCGAGACCCTTGGACGCTTTGTCATGGCGATTATCGACTCGACAATCTCATGTTTCGCTCTGACGGTCGAACAACCGTGCTTGATTGGCAGGGACTCGGGTGGGGACGGCCTGGATGGGAAGTCGCGTACTTCATTACCACCGCATTAGAACCCGACCACCGCGATGAAGAGCAAATGATGTTGGCTCGGTATCACGAGACTCTGGTTGCTGCCGGAGTAGATAACTACAGCTACGAAGATTTGTTAGAAGATGTCACCATTTCCAAGGCGATTCTGGCGCACCGAATGGTTGCAGGAGATGATCTGTTAGACACTGAATCGGAAAACACCGAGAGCGACTTCATAGAGGTCCTCGTTAAGCGGGTTGTGGGATGGGTGGATCTCGATGTTTAGCGCCCCCGGTTAACTAAAGAGCCCGTTACCTATTCCCTCAGCGACAGCTTCCACCTCTACGTCAGCGAGTTCTGGCCACACTTCGAAGTTGTGTTCCCCTAAATAGGCTGGCGATAAGAGGGTTGTAGGCGGGCGAATTCCGTCTACTAAGACTGGAAACGTGTCAACGACACGGTCACCGAATATTGGATGTTCGGTGTCGCGCCAGAAGCCTCTTGCGGAGAGTTGAGGGTCTTCGTTGACAAGGTCATGAGCGGTCTGGACCTTTCCTGCAGGAACCGCTATCGATTGCAGAAGCTCCATTACTGCGGACGACTCTTTGTCGCTGATCCAGTCACCCAGTACCTGGTCGATCGTTTCTCTATGAACTCTTCTTTCCTCCTCAGTTGCTAAAGGTCCGAAGAGATCAGTGTCTAACAATTGGCGGAGGCGTTCCCATTGGGCGTCGCATGATGCAGTGACCGCTACGAAACCATCTAGCGACGGGTACACCTCGTTGGGGACGTGATCATGTAAGCCGTCGCGGTTACCTTCGGGTTGAGCTACAACGCCGTTAGACAGACAATTGAGAGCAGCAGGACCAATCGAATAGGTCCCCACCTCTAATTGCGCCATGTCGATGTGTTGCCCGACGCCGGAAGCGTCACGGGCGAGGAGAGCAGCCATGGTTGAGGTAGCAGCAGCAAAACCTGCCAAATGATCATTTAGAGAGAAACCGGGTCCTACATCACCTCGATCATCAAAATTAGTGAGATGAGTAATTCCGCTAATAGCGTGAATAGTTGGGGCGTAAGAAATGATGTGGCTCCACGGCCCGTCGTGTCCACAGCCGGACATCGACACATAAATCAGTCGAGGGTTCCACTTCTTAACCGTTTCCCAATCGAGACCCCATCCGTCTAAAACTCCGGCGCTGTAGTTCTCGATGAGAACATCACAATTCTCGATCAACTTACGGATGGTTTGGAGCGCATCCGGGTGTTTCATGTCGAGAGTGGCGCTGCGTTTTCCGCGACCCCAGACGAAGTAGTAGGGGTAGTCGGGTCGGTTGACTAGAGTGCTGTGCTCCTCGTTTTGCACCCGAATGACGTCGGCGCCTAAATCTGCCAACATCCGAGTCGCGAATGGGCCCGCTAATACCCAAGTTAGGTCAAGCACTCGGACCCCGGTTAGTGGGAGGGAAGGTTCTGCCTCTTCGACAGGTTCTTCAATAACTGATTGGCTCGTTTGTGACCATCGCCCGATGATCATTTCGATCGGAGTTTCTGCTTCTGCTGGGGGTTGAAGAGGAACCGATGGGGTGTGAGAAAAACGGACCAGACGCCCTGGTTGTACGACCGAAGAGGCCTGATTTTGAGTTAAGAATCCCCGATGCTCAAACTGTGGGCTCGAGCAGGCCTCATTGATGTCGTGGACTGCGCCAAGAGCAACATGTCGTTCTTGTGCTTTGCCCCATAGATCCATCGCGTCGTGTGTCCGAACCCATTTCCGCATGGTGTCCATGGCATCGTCGATTTGTTCAAGTAGTTCTTCCACGTCGTATCCGAGCCACTGGTGTCCTTCTTCAAAGCCTTCGTCGACCATCATCTGAAAGGCGTGGTCTGGCGTTGGTGTAAGAGTGATCATCATGTGGCCGGTTCGACATTCGGCTAAGTCATATGCGTGGAGCCAATGAAGCGCTCCTTGACGTGGAGCTACTTTGGGCAACGGAAGTACGTCGTCGAAGAGCCACTGCATCAAGATGTTCTCAACAGATCCGCTCAAGGTTTCATGAATGGACAGATCGAAGTGCCTGCCGACGCCGTCCCTTCGAACTCTGAATAAGCCTGAAAGCGCGCATATTGAGGCCATGAAACCTGCGTAGTTATAGGCCTGACGCCCCCAGACGTTTAAGGGTTTCTCTGGCAAGCCTCCCACTGACAAGAAGCCACCTAATGCGGCAGCAGTTAAGTCAGAACCCACCCAATTTGCACGAGGACCGGTACGACCAAAAGGGGTTATTGAGACCTGCACTAGCCGGGGATTGTCATTGATTAAGTCGGTGTGGTCGATACCTAAGGTGGCTAACTCTCCAGGGTCAGTGGTCTCGACTATTAGATCGGCTTCCTTTGCCAAAGTTCGATACGTCTGGCGGCCGAGTTCTGTTGTTAGGTCAATAATGTGACTTTCTTTTCCGCCGTCATACCACCAGTCAAGGACGCCTCCGTTCTCGTCTCTCATAGATTGTCCCGGGGAACCTTGGTTTGTCACTCTGACCACGTCAGCGCCGAACTCCGTCAGGAGCTTGGTCGCGAATCGCCCTGAATCACCGGTTAGATCAATGACGCGAATACCTGTCAGTGCGGCCATCAGTCGATGAAAGTCTCAGCAAAAGATCCGAGGACATTTTCGATTTCCGTGATGTCGCCGGTGTTGCAGGATAGGACAAGGTCGGTAACCCCAACGGCTTCGTAGGCTTCGATCAGTTGAGAGTCAACGCCATCAAAATCGCGACGGACCTGGATTGGAAACGCGTCCATAGAGCGCCCGGACGACTTCGCTTCTTCCCGGATGAAGCTCAGCCGCTCCGATATGGCGTCGGGGGAGAGGCCGAGTGGATGCCAACCGTCTCCTAGTTGAGCAACTCGTCGTAAAGCTGGAGCGCGGTTGCCGCCGATCACTATTGGCGGATGAGGTTTTTGTGATGGTTTGGGAGAGGTCACGACATTTTCGAAACTCCAGTACTTGCCCGCGAAACTTGCTTCTGTTTGGGTCCAAAGGGCCAGTAATACCTGTATGAACTCGTTGCTGTATTGACCTCGGTCTTGGTATTCGGACCCCAAGATCTCGTTTTCTTCGGGCAGGCTGCCGACACCCAGGCCAACAGTGATTCTCCCCCCGGACAAGTGATCCAAGGTTGCAAGCTCCTTAGCTAAGACCATGGGATGGAGATAGGGCATTACAAGAACACTGGTGCCGAGAGTGGCAGTTTGTGTGTGAGACGCGAGCCAAGTGAGCGTGATCAACGCATCGTGGTACGGGGCTTGACCCAGGCGATCGTGGACGTACCCGACGTTAATGACGTGGTGGTTCACCCATAGCGAGTCGAATCCAAGTTGTTCAGCGGCCACTCCTAGTTGGACAACTTGTTGAGGGTCAGCTACACCGAAATTATTGGGAAGAGTGAATCCGAACTTCATTGCTATTTCCTTTCTAAACCGCGCAATTTGCGGCAAGGCTAGCTATGGAGGTCCCCCTCCGCGGCTGTCGAATTTGGTGACGGTCTAACCCGTTAGTTGTGTAACCAAACGACAGACCAGTGCTTGGGTCACAAAAGGCAATTTGGCCTCCAACGCCATTGTGTCCGAAGGCGTTCGGTGAGACCGTGCGGCCCAGACCTCTTCGATTAGTTAGACCGTCGTCGCCGGCCAAAATTACTCCCAAGCCTCGGTTGGCTGGAACCCCCATAGGATCAGGCAAATTATTGTGTACTTGACCAACGGCATTTGTGAGCATGCCCGGTTCCCATAAATTGTCGGGGTTGTGCAGAAGTGCTTGATAAAACAGGGCTAGATCTGCAGCGCGGCCATATCCGCCGCCGCCTGGGACTCCGACTTCGCGTGTGTGTGGGTCGTTGAAACGAATAATTGTTTCGTCGGTCACTTCACTTGGAGGCATTTCTCGTACCCCGAAGACAGCTTCCAGCTCATCTGGAGTCGCTTCACCTTCGCACAATATGAGTTCTGCCATGTCCTCCTGTTGATCCGAATCAAATCCGAGTATCCGTGGTATGCCGAGCGGCTCAGATACACGTTGATGAACTGCGTCGGTGTGTGAATCGCCCGTGATTTCCGTGATCACCTCGGCAAGAACCCAATGGGCGCTCGTGGGGTGGTATTCGTAGCGACTGCCTGGTTCCCAGTTCAGCCGCCACTCAGACATTCTGCGTCGACGACTTTCAGAATCTGACCACACGTTGGGGCCCATAGGTGCATGAGGAAAGCCGGAGGTGTGCAGCATCACCTGCTCCAGAGTGATGCGTTCTTTCCCGTTCTCTGCAAATTCAGGGATGAGTGAAGAAATAGGCGTGCTCAGATCCAGCGAATTTTCGCTCAAGAGTTGCCAAACCGTGGCGGCGACGAAGGGTTTGGTTGCGGAAAAGAAACAGTACCTAGTTTCGGGGTTCGCATTCCCGATCGTTTGGTCTACGACAATTTCGCCTTCGAACCCGATGGCAAATTGGCAACTAGGAAGAAGACCCTCGTCCACCTCCCGAGAGCAGCGTTCGACCAGCTCAGTGACTCGGTCGTGATCAATGTGGTGTTTACTCATCCCCTTGGCCTACCACTGACAAGCCTGTCGCGTCTTGAAAACTGGGGTGAGCCGGCCAGGGGAGACTTACTAAACTTGCGTTTAGTAAGTAGTGACAATATGCTTTGGGCGATCGTCTGGAAGGGGTCTTCGGCCAACCAGGTGCGGCCTGATGACCTTGACCGGGCGTGACCGTTGGTGCCGCTTTCCACGGGGGAGGCGCCAACAGCAAAGGGGGGAAGCTGCGCTGCGTTAAGTGGCCAGCTACCGATCTACCCCAACGCACGGACAGCGATGGACCGGGCGCCCGAAATGGGCGTCCGGTCCTTTGACTGTGAGACAACCAGCGTCTAACGGCTACGGTCCATGGCAGACGAAACGAGGTTTTTGTGGTCGATGAACAGCAGGTAGATACAGAAATTCAATTTGGTTTGGCAATGCGTCGTGCCGACGAGGTGGCAGAGCAAGCACAGGCAATTGAAAATCTCGGGTATGACTATGTCACCACAGGTGAACACGTCTTCTTTCATGTCCCATGTTCGAATGCCTTTATCTCCTTGGCAGTAGCGGCAGGCGCGACCACAACACTCAAGTTGATGTCAACAATCACGCTTCTTCCTTTGTATCCAGCAGTGCTGGCTGCGAAGCAGGCTGCAGCACTTGACGTCGCATCGGGTGGTCGCTTCCATATGGGCATCGGAGTAGGCGGTGAATTGCCTCGTGAATTCGAAGCTTCAGGAGTCCCAGTTTCAGAACGAGGGGCTCGGACCAACGAAGCCCTCGAAATCATGAAGCTTCTTTTTAGTGAAGACGATGTTCACTTTGATGGAAAATTTAACCAGCTATCGGGTGTAACGCTGGAGCCTAAACCTCTGCAACAACCATCGCCGCCAATATGGATATCAGGTCGAAAGGACGCCGCATGGCGTCGAGCTGCACGGTTCGGCACAGGATGGCTGCCCTACATGTACACACCAGAGATGCTCGTCGAATCGAATCAAGCAATCGCTAAATACAGATCTGATGAAGGTAATCACTCTCCTGTCGATCCAGGTCTGTTTATTTTCTTTTGCTGCCACGAAGACAATGCGACTGCAGTCGAATATGCGAACCAGCGATTATCCAAGCAGTACAACCAAGACTTCAGTCAAATGATTGACAAATATGCGATTGCTGGCGACCCCGATCGCTGCGCTGAACGACTTCGCGAATATATAGACGCAGGAGCTCGGACCATCATCCTGAGTGCCGCGTCGCCGATGAGTTACGTAGAAGAAGCCGAAAGTTTCATGGCACGGGAAGTGCTTCCCCGATTTCGACCATGAGTGCCAGCCGACCAGAATGAAGGGGGCCCGATATGCAGTTACCGAAGCAGTTCTTTGAAACGACGCTTGATCAGCAGCGAATTTTAGAAATGGTGGAGACAGGTGATTGGTCAGAGAGGTGTTTTGACTCAATGATTGACCACTGGGCTAAAGAACGTGGGGATCTGATTGCTGTCACGGACCGTTATGGCGCAACATCTTGGAGTGATTTAGCTACACAAGTCGATGAAGCAAGTCGTGGATTACTGGAACTTGGTGTCAGACCAGGTGTTGTGGTTCAAGTCCAACTGCCCAATTGGCACCAATTCTTGGTGGCCGTGGCCGCTGTAGAACGCATAGGTGGTGTGATTAACCCAGTTGCTCCTATCTTTCGAACGAACGAAGTCCTGGTCATGAGCGAATTGGCGCGGCCAGCTGTCGTCATCACGGCGACAGAATTTCGCGGCTTCGAACTAGGACTAATGCACACAGAGCTAAGAGAGCGCTGTCCTTGGGTCGAAGAGATAGTTACTGTTGGAGAACGTCCAACAGTGGATGCTTTGACTTGGCAAGACCTACTTGAACAAGGACGATTCTCGTCCTATGACCGGGCGGCCGTAAACCTCTTGAGAGCTGGCAGCCATGATGTTTGTGAAGTCATGTTCACTTCAGGAACGACGGGCCAACCTAAAGGCGTTATGCATACGCAAAACACCCTAAATGCGGCTGTTGATTGTTTCGTTGAAGCAGTCTGCGAAGGTGTGACATCACCGATAGGGGAGGTGGATGGCCCGGGATACACCTTCCATATGGCATCAACACTCGCCCACCAAACGGGGTACCTCTTCGGTATTCGGGCTCCCCTTACTTTGGGAGGACATGTCGTATTGCAAGACGTTTGGGATCCCGCGGAGTTTGTTGATTTAATCGAATCGCATCAAATTCAGATCTCCATGGGGGCAACACCTTTCTTGGCAGACGTGTTAGGAGTTCCACAGGTCGAGGAGCGGAACCTCGCGAGTTGGAAACGCTTTGTTTGCGCTGGAGCCGCAGTCCCTGAACCGGTCTTAGAAGACGCAGATGCGCGACTTCCTTGCGTGGTCCTCCCCGGTTGGGGGATGACTGAGTGCGGCCTGCTGACCGTAGGGCGCCCTTCTGACTCGTTGACCATGCGTCTCACCGATGGGAGACCGCTTCCCGGTAACGAGGTCCGAGTTATTGATGAACAACGACAACCGGTAGTTGGAACTGAAGGTGACTTGCAGTGCCAAGGGTCATTGCTGTTTGCCGGTTATGTGCAAGGTCGAGGGTTGACTGAAGCATCTTGGGACGGACCGTGGTTTGAAACTGGTGATCGGGCAGTGATGAATGATGATGGTTCGATTCGGATCACTGGTCGATCAAAAGACATCATTATCCGCGGTGGTGAAAACATCCCGGTGAAAGAGATAGAAGACCTTCTTCTGCGCCATCCCCAGGTAATGGGCGCGGCGATAGTTGGAAAACCAGATGAACGCCTGGGAGAAATCGGTTGCGCGTTTGTCCTGCCCTCTGGAGACCCGCCAACCCTTGGTTCCCTGATTGAATTCTTGGAAGCACAAGGCATGACCCGCCAATTTTGGCCCGAAGACATTGTCATTGTTGAAGAGTTCCCTATGACTCCGAGTGGCAAGGTCCAGAAGTACAAGCTCCGCCAACAGTTTTTGTAGCACTTATAGGCGTTTGTTCCGTTCCTTAGCTTTTTGCAGGAACTATCCCCTCAGCTGTATAAGTGACAGTTGGATCCCAAAGCAGCCAGTCATAGATACCGAGGGACGCGGCAGCATCTATCTGTGCCTTTACTTCTACTGGCCCGTAAGGGACTCTCATCGAAAAGTCTTGGAGCCAAGGCACCAAGGCTGTGTTAGTGCCATCTAGGACGCGTTGAAAGTCAGCCAAAGAGGCTCTTGTAATGTCATATGGCTGTGCTTCTGGATGGGTGACCCCGTATTCACCGCGGGACCAGTGAGATGGGTAAACCATCGGCGACACGTAATCGACGTATTGGGCCATACCAGCCACATCTTGGGCGATGAATTCACCTCTGGTGGCTGAAATACCAAAAACCGAAACCCCCTGAAATACACCAAATTCTCTGAGAATGGATTGAGATTGCCGCAGGAAGTCAACGATAATCGGCGAAGGATCATCTAGACCGACGCCTGGTATATACATGCCATCAAGACGACCCTCTGGTCGCCGCATGTAATCCCACAGCACGTCATCGATACCTGCTTCTGCTGCCTCTCGGGCGATATCAAGGTTGTATTTTTGTACTCCAGGATTTTGAAAGTTAGTGAAGCCGCCGTACTTACTCAACGGCCTGCCATCAGATGTTTGGATGACCCAGTCCTGGTCACCTTTCGCCCAAGCATGCTTAGCCAGAATCGGATCGCGGAACGCCACTATGCGACCTATCACCCGCACATCCAACGCATGTAATTCTTCAATGGCAGCGCGGAGATTGAAAAGATTGTTTGCCGATCCGATCTCCATCGCGAGGGGAACGTTGCTGTCATAGCCAACGACACCGCTTTCGTTTTTGAGACTGATTTCGACGGCGGTGACTTTCCCGGCTTCAATCAAATCGAGTACTGAGTTTTTGAGACCTTGATGCGCCCACGCCGCAGCGCTCACATGAACTCCCTGAGTTCTCGGGTAAGCGATCGGGACGATCATGTTGAACGTGCTTGTGTTGCCAGCTCGATCAATTGCCAAGATCGAAACAGGTCCGGCGGGAGGTTCGTCAAGTTCCAAGATGAACGACCCATCTCGGGTCTCTATTGGCACTCCGCCGACTACCAGAGTTGCACCAGGTTCGGAGGTGCCGGCAATAGTGACCGGTTCATTCATCGGAACGGGTTCTAAGACTTCTGGTAAACCAATCACAGGCGGAGTGCCGTCAACGCTGAAGTCGATAGAGCGAGATACTTCACCGTAGAGTCGTCTCTTCACAATTAACTCAAGTGAATGGTCACCTTCAGTTAATGGTGGGACCACCCAAACGATTCGGTTCCCATATCTTTGAACACCGCTAACAGGGAAGTCGTCTAATAACAGTTGAGCTGATCGAGCATTGGCCCCAGCCACAGTGAAAGAAATCTGCGCTCCCTCAATTGAAGTTGGCTGTAGGGCTACGCCATCCTCGATACCCCCAATTTCAATGGTCACCTGCCGAATTGTGATCAACATTAAAACTATTCCCGCAAGTGTCACTAAAGAGGCTGCAGCTAATAAACCCCAGCGGCGACGCGATGGCGGCTGTGGTGGGACTTGGAGAGGGAAGATTGGCCGGCGAACTGCTTTGCGGTTTTCACGAGTTGGACGAGGCAGCGTCCTTGCATAAACGGGAGCTTCCTTCTTCACTGGTCGCCAGGGAAAGCCCCACCCTTCGGCAGGGTCGCCACCGTCGTCGTCGGTTCTAGAGTTCGGTTCGCCTTTCGCCAATGACGGACCAACTTGTCGTCCATGAGAAGTAAGTGACCAGCGACCTTCGCCTAGCCCCGGGGTGTGTGGCATGGGGACTGCGAGATCAGTTCGGTGAAGATGATCCAGTGCGTTCAGGACATCTTCGGCTTCGAGTCCTGTGGCAACTGAAAGCTCGCTGGGCAAGGCTGTACCATCACGCGACAACAGATGTCGCAGCACCAACTTGTGTTGCGGGGCCAGCAACGGCATCAAGACAAGTTAGTGGCGGAAACGGTAATAGTGACATCGTTGTGCAAGTACAAAGACGAAAGCCCGTACCAGGTGTAAGTTCCATGTCGTGGATGAGGAACAGCGCGAAGTCCTTGATTGGGGTAATTACGGTTTGGCATCTCGTGCCCTAGCTGGGCTAGTTGCCGAAGATGGCTATCAACCCGACATCATTCTTGCGATAGCTAGAGGTGGACTTTTCGTTGCTGGTTCACTGGGTTATGCCTTATCGGTGAAGAACCTATATGTGATGAACGTTGAGTATTACACCGGGGTTGATGAACGGCTTGACGTGCCGGTTGTGCTACCTCCGTATGTCGACGTTGTAGATCTGAGAGATACTCGAGTTTTGATTGTCGACGATGTAGCGGACACTGGCCACACGTTGGCGTTGGTCCGGAATCATTGTCTTGATGAAGTCGCGGAAGTTCGCACCGCTGTTCTCTACGAAAAGTCCCGTTCAGTTGTTCAATGTGAATACGTGTGGAAGTACACAGACCAATGGATCAACTTTCCTTGGTCGACCGAACCACCGCTTGTCGAACCCGGAGACGGTGTCACAGTCCTTGACGCGTGAGAGATGAGATCAGTGTGCCTCTCGTGTTCGGGGCGACATTCAACTTTGGTGGGTAGCAGTGACCGTTGTGGTGATACCCCCGCGTACCAGCCATTCTGTGACAACAGTCATTGTTCTTGGCGCTAAAGCTGAGACCAGGTCATCGAGAATTCGGTTGGTGATGCCTTCGTGATGGACACCTTCATCTCTAAAGCTCCAGAGATACATTTTCAACGACTTCAATTCCACGATGAGTTCATCAGGGATATAGGTAAGTACCACCGTTGCGAAGTCGGGTTGTCCCGTGACGGGACAGAGGCAAGTGAGTTCTGGTGTTTCACAACGGATCTCATAGTCCCGACCCGGTCGAGGATTGTCTAGAACTATGAGTTCTTTTGATGGTTCACTTGGCATTTCAAGTGCTCCCTTAAAGTTCGTACGATGGGATATGACGCTACCGTTCGCTAAAGCCGGCGACGAGGCTATAGCCACCTAAGAAGGAATCGCATGACATCACAACTGGTGATTCGAGAAGCTGAGACTTCAGATTACGAGTCGATTGCGAATCTTACGATGGCTGCTTATAAACCACTTTTCGAAGGCACAGGTCTTCCTGAGGATTTGGGGTGGTATGGCGCCGAACTGCGAGACGTCGCCGGGAGAGCCAGTCGCGCAATGATCGTCGTGGCAGAAATAGATGACCAAATTGTCGGAAGTCTTGCCTATCACCATGACTATGCCGAAGAGGCCCATGAAGGAAACCCTCAAGATTGTGCAGGATTTCGTGTCCTAGCTACTGACCCGTCGTATCAAGGCCGAGGTATTGGAGAAGCACTAACTCGATGGTGTATCGACAAGGCTAGGTCTGACGGCCGATCTGCTCTTGTCCTAAATACGACTGACTATATGGAGGCAGCTCAACGTCTCTACCGTAGGCTCGGTTTTGAGCTGTACCCCGAGATTAGCTACCGCATCGGAGGACGGCAGCCAGTAGAGGTATTGGGCTTTCGTTTAGAGCTAAGGGATTAGAAGTTGAGTAATCGTCGTACTGTCATTATCACCACATGCGTTTTGCTCGTCGTTGTAGGAGCAATGGCGGCCTACGGTGCATGGAGAGTCCTGTCCGCTGCCCCTGAGGAAGTCTCTTTGGATGCTGCAGTCGCAGCGGTAGAGGAGGAACAAGCTTCTGATGATGGCATCGAAAAAGTAGCTGACGCTGCTGACGCCCTATCTAGGGATGGTGTTTGGCACGTTGACACGGACTCAGGCAGCTTCAGCTTCGAGGAAGCTTCGGGATCCTTTGTTGGTTTCAGGGTCAAGGAAGAACTTGTCAAGATTGGAGACATAACGGCAGTCGGGCGGACAGAGCAAGTCGAAGGCGAACTATCGATTCAGAATGGTCAGCTTGTTTCAGTTTCGATCAGTGCCGACTTATCGGCCATTGTCACCAATGATTCGCGACGAGACAACGCGGCACGCAACGCCATGAACGTGAAAGAGAATCCCATAGCTAGCTTCGTTCTTGATCAACCTGTAGACCTGCCCGAGACCGACGGATCGCAAATAGCTTTGCAGGCC
>ENA-UPTF01000566-UPTF01000566.1-marine-metagenome-genome-assembly--contig:-NODE-566-length-25522-cov-3.383494_pt1 | contig 25522 bp, 25 predicted proteins | sample MGYA00238166_ERZ767019 | MGnify/ENA primary metagenome ERZ767019 (study PRJEB28930, sample SAMN06266391) | marine metagenome | isolation source: Sea water from 250 m depth | place: Atlantic Ocean | study... | reverse complement strand
CCTCTGACGTCGTGAACGCGAGAGCTTCACATAATGCCAGGCCGTCCGAGAGACTGGGACAATAAATGCCTGGGAAACCCCGTTGCTCGATTTCGCGGGCGAGATCGAGTGTTCGTTGGCGACGTCCGGGAACGGCAGCAAGACTTAGCGCCGGTCTCTGTTCGTTCATAGCCGATCCTTTTGGTTTGTCTGCAATCGAGCGAGCAAATTAACAGCGGCACCGTAGGTTGGGAAGTGTCGCCCCTCTTTCCCCTAGGTTCCGCCGATGGTTCGTGACGGTCGCTGACGAAAAAGTGTGACGAGCAAGATGCCGGCGAGAAAGCCACCTATGTGCGCCCAGAAGGCGACGCCCCCGCCTTGTTGTCCGAGCGTAGGCAGTCCGGAGACGAGCTGGACAACAAACCACCAAGCAAGAATGAAAAACGCGGGAATTGAGAGCGTCGTGATGAAGAAACCAAGAAACACTAGCGTTCGAACTCGAGCTCGAGGGTAGAGGAGAGCGTACGCGCCCATAACTCCGCCAATGGCACCAGAAGCGCCCACCATTGGAATAATACTGCTCGTGTCGGTCGCGATTTGAGCGGCCGAGGCGACCAGCCCCGAGAGGAGATAGAAAAGTATGAAACGCAATGGACCCATGGCGTCTTCGACGTTGTCGCCGAAAACCCACAAAAACCACATATTTCCGATGAGGTGTATCCATCCCCCATGCATAAACATTGAAGAAACCAGAGTGATGAGGTCGGTTTGACCGTCAAACTGACAGATTAGATTTTGGGCAATTCGCAATTTACTTCCCGAATCGATCGTTCCGAGAAGGTCTCCCGGAACCAATCCAAAACGACACAAAGATTCCGAGAATCCTGGATCGAAACCCAAACGTTGAAAGGACGCCCACACGACCAAGTTGAGACCGATGATCAAATACGTGGCGAATGGTCGCTGTCGGGTCGGATTGTCATCTGTGAGTGGGAAAAGCAACGAGTTTCTTGGCTAGTTCGACTGAAGAATTTGAGCCACAGTGTTCAAGAACTGATCGTTTTCGCTCCGAGTACCGATGGTGATGCGCAAGCACCGATCCAACGGTGACGAATTGAAATAACGCACCAGTATTTGTGCCTCGCGAAGTGACCGGTAGAGCGACGACGCATTCACGGACCTAGGTACTTCCGCGAGTAGAAAGTTCGCCTGTGACTCGGGGACAACGAAGCCGCTCTTGCACAATTCGTCGCGCACTCGATCTCGTTCGGCCCTCACTTTTGCGCAATTTTCTAGCGCGTGAGCAGCTTCATCCAGGGCAACCAACGCCACAGACTGCGTGATCGTATCGATGTTGTAGCTATCGCGAGTTTTGGTCGCCATTGGTTCAATTAATTCGTCGTTGCCGATGAGGAAACCGAGTCGGAGACCTGCCAACGAATACCCCTTGCTTAGCGTGCGAAGTACCAGCACGTTGTCAAACTCTTGGACGAGAGGAATCGCGCTGTAGTCGAGTGCGGGATCGACGAAATCTACGTAGGCTTCGTCGATTAGGAGAACGCCCTTGAGAGCTTCGGCGATCTCACGCAGTGCATCGACCGGGCAGAGAACGCCACTGGGTGCGTGTGGATTCACGAGGCACGTGAGCTGAGCCCCGGACGCATTCATTTGCGCACTAAAACTCTCGGGTAAGGTCCAGCTGTTTTCCAGTCGCAGAGACTCGACACGACAGCCCTGGATATTCGCGAGGACGGGATATAGCGAATAGCTGGGATCAACCATTCCCAATACCCCGTCGGGGTTAACCAACGTGGTTACGGCAAGGCGAAGGCCCTCATCGCCACCGTTGGTGACCAGAACGTTGTCGGCGGTTACGTCGAAACGGGACGCAACAAGCCGGCGGAGGCCGTCTGCGGTGGGATCGGGATAACGTCGTAAAAGATCGATATCAAAATTTTTCAGGGTAGATCTAATTTGGGGAGTTGGCGGATACGGGTTTTCGTTGGTGTTGAGCTTTATGACGTCTCGATCCGTCGGTTGTTCACCGTAGGAATAGCCTTCCATTGCCCTGATATTGTTACGTTCGTAGGTCATTCCTCGTCTATTTCGTCCGCGTGTACTGCGGCATCGAACGATTCTGCCGGACCTAACAAATACGCGATCCAACGGGTTGCAGGATTCGCTTCCAATGCAATCTTGGCCGTAATGGTAAGTGGGACGGAGAGAAGCATGCCGACGGGGCCGAGTACCCAACCCCAAAAAACCAGCGAAACAAACACCACCAAAGTCGAAAGACCCAGCCCACGTCCCATGAATTTGGGTTCAACCACGTTGCCCATTATGGCGTTGATAAGCAGGTAAAAGGCCAAGGTCGCGAGTGCGGAGAATGAACCGAGCTGGACCAGCGCGAGCAGGACCGCAGGTATTGCTGCGATGATGCTGCCGATCGTCGGGACGTAATTCAGCATGAACGCCAGAACCCCCCACAACAATGGGAAATCGACCCCGATTAACGCCAAGAAACAAGTGACGATGAATCCAGTGGCAACGCTGATCGTCGTTTTGATGGCGATGTATCGATTAACGTTGGCGATAAAACGGTCGAAATGTTCCAGATCGCGTTCAGGATTCGTCAGTACTTTTCGAAGTTTTGTGGGAAAACTGGAGGCTTCCGCGATGATAAAGATAACGGTTAGTAGAATAAGAAAACCGTTTGAGAGCGCGCTCCCAACCCCCCGCACCGTATTGGCAGCAAGAGACAGTAAATTCCCTGGATCAAATTGAGCGCTAACCAACTCACCGGACGTCGGGATGCCGAGGCGATTAAGGATCGGCCCCAGAAAGCTGATCAAGTCTCGGAGGCGCTCTTCGTAGAAAGTCTGCTGTAGCGAAAACTGCTGGATAGAGTCAGCCACCAGCAAGCCAAGTCCGAGCACGACGATGATTAGTCCTGTGGAAACCAGGGCGATCGCGACCGCGGTTGGGACTCGCGATCGGGTCAGCCAGAAAATCGGGGTAGCGGCCACGGTTGCAATGAATACTGCGAGAAGAAATGGCACCACGATGTCTTCTGCTGCTTTGATTCCAGCGATGACGATCACGATCGCGGCGATCGCCAGTAAAGGGCTGATTGAACGTTGAGCGCTCTCGTTCAATGCCATGTTCGACGATTTGCTAGGCTGGGTAGTTCGCGTCGGACCCGCTCGACTTCCGCGGGATCGATGGACGCTATCGCGAAACCGTCACCGCTATCGCACTCAGCGACGATTCGACCCCACGGGTCCACAACAAGGGCGTGTCCAAACGATTGGCGATTGCGATGACCGTGCGAGCCGTGCTGTGCAGGAGCTATCACGTAAGCCTGGCATTCGATGGCACGCGCCCGTAACAACACATGCCAATGATCTTGGCCCGTCGTCTTGGTGAAAGCGCTTGGAACAGTTAAGGCAATAGCGCCAGCATTCACCAGATCTTGGTAAAGCCTGGGGAATCGAACGTCATAACAAACACTGAGGCCCAAGGTCCCAAATGGCATTTGTGTGGTGACTGCTTCATCGCCTGGGACGGTGGTTTTTGATTCGAGTAGACGCGTTCCGTCAGCCAAGTCGACGTCGAAGAGGTGAATTTTTCGATACCGTGCGGCTAGAACGCCTTCTGGGTCGATGTGTATGCAAGTATTGTAGGAGCGGTCGTCACCTGCGCGTTCGGGGAAACCACCTGCCACGACGTCGATTCGATGGGTTTGGGCTATTTCTCGGCACGTCCGCAAAATGGGCCCACCCGTTGGCAAGTTCTCCAGCCAGGGTTGGCGGTCGCGATCCGAACCGATGTAAGCGAACGCCTCCGGCAGGAACACCGCGCGGGCTCCCGCATTCGCAGCCGCATCTGCGAGCTTACGTGTGGTTTCAAGATTCGCTTCAACGTCGGCGGTTGCGCACATTTGCACGATTGCGATCGGAGTGGGTTGGCTCATGACGCGAGTTTGCCTAAAACGAACGTGGTCGGAAAGCGCGGCCTTGTCTTATAGATCGGGGTGCGTGCAAACGATGTTTGTTCCGATGAACTCCTCGATCGCCGGTAGGTTAAAGGCATCGTCTTCGGAAACGAAGCTGATAGATATGCCCGATGCCCCAGCTCGACCGGTACGACCAATACGATGGACGTAGTCTTCAGCGTCTTCGGGTAGGTCAAAATTGATGACGTGACTGATCCCCTCGACATGTATGCCTCGGCCCGCGACGTCGGTTGCCACGACGAGATTGGTTTTGCCTTCTTTAAATCGATTGAGCGTTGCCAATCGTTTACGCTGCGGGATATCTCCGGCTAATCCTTCGCACTGGATGCCCTCGCGACTTAGGTGCGACACCAGATGTCTGGCCTGATCCCTTCGATTGACGAATACGAGGGTGTGGGAGGGTTTCTTGTGCTGAATAAATTGTACGAGCGTCCCTGCTTTGTCGGCTTTGGCCGTGTGCCAGAAACGTTGGTCGACGGAGTCGACGGCGACCTGCTCAGGTTGGGTCACGACGTGCATGGGGTCGACAGTCCACTGATCTGCCAAATTCATCACGTCGTCATTGAACGTGGCGCTGAAAAAGAGTGTTTGGCGATCACGTTTCTTGGGTGTTTGATAAACGATGCGACGAACGTCGGGGATAAACCCCATATCAAGCATCCGGTCGGCTTCGTCAATGACCAGTATTTCGACTTTGCGCAGGCTGATCACTCGCCGGTTGCAGAAATCGATCAGTCGTCCGGGCGTTGCGACGAGAATGTCGACGGGACGTTTCTCGAGTTGTTGTTGCTGCCTATCGAGATCCATTCCTCCCACCACGGCGACCACGTGGGCACTCATGTGGCTCGATAGATCGCGAGCATCCTCTTCGATTTGCAACGCAAGTTCCCTCGTCGGGGCGAGTACTAGCGCTCTTGGGGCTCCAGGGGGTCTCGATGCGTCGCCGGGGAATTCGATCTGTTGCGTGAGAATCGTGATCAGGAACGCTGCGGTTTTACCGGTGCCTGTTTGAGCCTGCCCGGTAACGTCGTAATCGGAGAGGCTGTAAGGCAGCACCGCGCTTTGTATCGGGGTGCAATGGGTGAAGCCGAGATCGTCGGTGGCCGCCGTGATTGCAGGCGGGAGTGCAAATTCGGCGAATGTTAGCGTTTCTTCGTTGTCGCGCATGTGCATCAAGAACCTGTACGTATGGATAGTTCGAGACAAACGGCAAGAACTTCGATCGCTGTTTCGATTTCACTGGTCGAAGCAAACGTGGGAGCAATGCGGATGACCGAGTCCTCGGGATCGTGGCCGTACGGGAACGTTGCACCTGCCGGCGTTAGAGCAACGCCGGCCGATGCTGCCATGGTAACCACCCGGTGTGCAAAACCAGGGGGCGTTGAGAGTGCCACGAAGTAACCGCCTTCAGGACGAGTCCATGTTGCAAGGCCGCGATTTCCTAGTTGCTGTTGAAGGCAGCGCTCCAGCGCTTCGAATTTGGGCTTAAGGATTCGAGCGTGGGCGGCCATGTGGTCTTCCAGACGGCCGTTTAAGAATTTGGCGTGACGTAGTTGGTTTACTTTATCCGGCCCGATTGTCATAACTTCAAGTCTCGCTTCAATCGCCTTTAATGTGTTCTCTGAGCCGCCGATAAATGCGATTCCGCCGCCCGCGAACGTGATCTTGGAAGTCGATGCAAACATGATGATGCTGTCTTCTGTTCGATGGTCACGAGCAAACGTAAGTATTGGAGCGAGTTCTTTTTTCGGGAAATCGAGGTCGTGGGTGGCGTAGGCGTTGTCCCAGAGGACGAGCAAAGGTCCAGGGGCTTTGCTTGGCAGAGCTGCTATTCTGTTGACCGTATCCGGGTCGTAAACACATCCAGTCGGATTGGAATATTTAGGTACGCACCAAAGAAACCGACATTGGGTGTCCGAACCAATGACCTCTTCTAGGGCATCCATATCGGGGCCCGTCGCGGTCATCGGTACAGAGATCATTTCGATGCCGAACGATTCGGTTAGCGTGAAATGGCGGTCATACCCAGGCACGGGTACAACCGCACGTGTTGAACCCAACTCACTGTAGCGCTCGTGGAAAAGCCCGTAGTTCATCGCCGTGTCCATCACCAGCTGCATGGCTTGTAAGCTCGAATTACCGCACACGATGATGTTTTCGGGATCCGTCTCAAGCAGCTGAGCGCCGAGTCGACGCGCTTCCGGAATGCCGCGTAATCCACCGTAATTTCTCGCGTCAGTACCATTCTCGAGCCGGTAATCGCCGTCAAGGATGCCGTCTAGTGAGTCGGAAAGGGCTAGCTGCTCCGGCGATGGCTTTCCCCTGGTAAGGTCCAAGTTGAGCGAATGTTGCCGGAGAGCTTCCAACCGTGATTCGAGAACTCCGACGCTCTCGTGGTTAACCGAAGTCTTGCTCATTCGGAAATGCCAGAGCTTTCGTCGCGACCCAACATAAGATTAAGGTTCTGGACAACAGCTCCAGCTGCACCTTTCCCAAGGTTATCCAATCGAGCGACAACGAGGACCTGTTGCTCATGTCCAAACACCATGATGTCGATACCGTTACTGCCGTTACATGCGGTGGGCGAAAGAAAGCCTTCGTCGAGTTCGTCATCGAAGGGCGTCGCAAGGACTCGCACAAACGGTTCATCGGCATAGCGGTTTTGGAAAATTTCTACGAAATCGGCCGGACGAACCGAACGATCGAGTTCGTCTAAGAAGAAGGGTGTCTGGACCAACATACCCCGATAAAAATTTCCGACGGTGGGCATAAAGAAAGGGGCGCGGTCCAGGCCAGCATAGTGCTGCATTTCGGGGAGGTGTTTGTGGTTTAAATTGAATGCGTATGGGCGCGTGGGTTGTTCGATTCCCGTATTACGCGAGTACTTCTCAATCAGTTGCCTTCCGCCACCCGAGTAGCCCGATAGCGCGTGGGTTCGAATCAAGGCGTTTGTTGAAACGATCTTTTCGTCCACGAGTGGCCGGATACTCAGCAAGAACCCCGTTGCGTAACAGCCAGGATTGGAAACTCGCCTAGAATCTCGAATGCTGTCCCTTTGACCTTTCGAAAGTTCAGGAAGGCCGTATACCCACCCATCGTGGACGCGATGGGCGGTACTCGCGTCGATAAACCGCGTTTTCTCGGAAAGCGTTACGGCTTCCTGTGCCGCTTCGTCTGGAAGACATAGCACGACCACGTCAGCCGATTCAAAACAATCGCGCCTTGCTTCGGGTCGTTTGCGGTGTTCGTTGTCGATGCTTAAGAGTTCGATGTCGTCTCTGGCCGTGAGGCGCTCGGTAACCTCAAGCCCAGTGCTGCCTGCTTGGCCATCAATGAATATCCTAGCACTCGCGGACACGATATCTGCTCAGAAGCCTTGCGAGCGTGCATTCTACCAGGCATCGCGCGTTGCCGAGGCGTTGCGCGGAACCGGCGCTATTCGAGGTGATCGATTTAGCATCCGTTCTTAGTTGCTATCGGGTACCAATGCGTTGTCAGCTGCGGATCTGGTGTTCAATCGAGACGTAGGTTGGCTTGCAGAAACAAAAACGTCAGTGAGTTCCTGAAATCAGCGATAGAGGTTGGGAATGCCTAACAACCTTGGCTTTCGATCTTCTTGGCGTAGTTTGCCGATCAAGTCAATTCGATCGGGAGGTAGCTCTGGCCATTGATGGGTAATGCCCTCTACGAGGGGAACGTCTGGTAAAACGTTGCGCATTAGATGGATGAAACGAAGCGTTTTGAACCCGTCAAACCATTCGTGACGCTGACGAATACTTGGATTTCGGGAGACGAAATCAAAATAGCCCAACTGTTTCATGGTTATCGCAGAGGCCCCCACGAGCGAGCCCTCGTTGTCAGTGGAGATGGCATCAACGACTTCGCGAAGTAACTCGAACGATTGAGGGTTATAACTTAAGTAACACTCGTCTGGTTCAGTAATCGAGGCTATGGACGGACCTGTTCCGAACGGTACCCGATGAGATGCGCGTGCGTTGATTATGATTTCAGGCGATCCCATCAGATGGATCTTCGACACCTTGCTTAATTTGTTTAGGAAATAGAAATCTTCTGCCGCATCTCGTCGCGGAAACCCGCGAACCTGAGCGTAAGCTATGGCCGATACACTAATGGTGCTACCAAGCGTGTGGAATGCATACGGCGAGCCTGCTAACCGTAACCCGGCTACGTAATAGCGCATGTGAAGTTCGTAGAGCTGGGCTCGCCGGAGCACCTCTGGGTCCGTCGACACGTGGCGGTACGAGTATAGATACGTCCCGTCGGCCCTTGGCATCGCGGGGATGTATCCATTGGGTAGCTCTACATCGGCGTCGACTGAATAGATGTAGGGTTCGACGATCATGCCATCGCGGATATAACCGAGCGCCATGTCGGCTCCTATTTTCCTCGCGAGACCGACCCCTTGGTTTTTCGGGATGGGTCGATTGACTCGGTCCACGGCCAGGAGATTCGGCGCGTCAAGCTGTTGAAGTAGCGTTTTCGAGCGCCGATACATTGGACTTTGCGGATCAATGTGATCGGGAACGTTGACCACGACGATCATCAGGACGTCCGATCCGAGCGAGCTGAGCATTGCCTGCGCGAATTCGAGCGGCTCGTCGTACGCGGGGATCACCACAACATGACCAAATGGTCTGTTCAACGGTTGCCGATTCTTGGCCTCTGGCTCGGCATAGTGGTCGAGGTATTGATCGATTGTATGTTTCAAGCGGTTAGTGGAGCGCGGCTCTCAGCGGCAGGTTATTCAATATACGAGCTTCCGCTTCAAGAAGTGCGTCAAGACGGGCTTGTGTACCACCCACGGAGCTGGCCAGTTTCAAGAATAATTCGAAGTGACGCGCTTCACTCTCTGCAATGCTCTCGTAAAAACTTCGCAGGTTCGGGTCCGAGGCTGCTTGGGCGATTAAGTTGAAACGTTCGTTCCCTCGATATTCGACGATCGCAGCGATCAAAAGGCGGTCGATGAGGAAAGCTTTTGAGCCTCTACGGATTTCTTGATTGAGGGCACGAACGTAGGTATCTCGACGATCCGGTCCTGGTTGTAAGCCCCGGTTAATGAGAAGTTTCACGACTTCTCTGTAGTGGGTCAGTTCTTCTACCGCAAGTTCACACATTGCTCTCAGGATTGTGGGTTGGTCGGGATAATGCGACGCGATATTGAGGGCCATACCCGACGCTTTTTTCTCTGCTGATGCATGGTCCTGCAAGAATGCGTCGAAATCGGAGAGTACCGCCGTGAGCCATTCCGTCTTGGTGGCAGCGTCGGTTTCAAGCCTCAAGTAAGTACGTGCTCCAGAAACCCCTTGATGTCGACGAGTTCTTCAGGGCAGACATGATGTCCCATGCCGTATTCGTGCCAGTCGATCTGGTAGTTGAGGGCTGTTAGAGCTTCTCGTGAAGTCACCGCCCGAGTGATGGGAATCATTGGATCGGCGATTCCGTGCGCCATGAAAATGGGGGTATCTATACTGGCGAAACTGACCTCGTTACCAACATGCTCGTGGTCATGAACGTATGTTGATAATGCCATTAACCCGGCGAATCGATGTTCAGACCGTAGACCTAAATGGAAGGCAATGACGCCGCCCTGCGAAAATCCCGCGAGAACGATTCGGTTGGTGGGCATACCTTTACGATTTTCGGCCTCTACAAGCTCCTGAACCGCGGCGGCTGATTGACGAATATCCTCGGTGCCAGAAAGCGGCGAACCTGGATCAATGTCGTACCAAGCCCGCATTTCCATACCGCCGTTAATGGTTACGGAGCGCTTTGGCGCATGGGGGAATACGAAACGGATGGGAACGTCTAACTTTAACTCGGGCACGATAGGTTCAAAGTCATGGCCATCGGCACCAAGGCCGTGTAGCCAAATGACGGTTCCAGAAGGGGTTTCTGCAGAATCAATTTCGATGGTTTCAAGTGCCATGCCTGGAGTTCAGCAGGAACGCGTTGTTTTTTCAATCGCAGTTGTTCCCGGAGAGTGTTTCGTTATGATGCATCGTCTTCGTCTCGTCATAATCTCGTCATGGTTGACGGTCTAGAGCTGCAGTCTCGTCAAAATCTGAGGGGGTTAAGGCCTGCGCTCGATTTTTTGAAACCTTATCGGTGGCGGGTTGTTGCTGCTTCCTTTGCCTTGATGCTCACCGCGTCGGTTACGTTAGCGTTCGGTCAGGGACTACGCCTCATTATTGATCAGGGTTTTCAGGCGAGTTCACCAGAGCTATTGAAAATGAATATCAGTCTTCTGTCCGGGATCATCATGATCTTGGCGGTGGGAACGTATGTCCGTTACTACTTTGTTTCTTGGATTGGTGAACGGGTGAGCGCCGATATTCGTGTTGCCGTATACGCGCACCTGATACGGCTACACCCAGGTTTTTTTGAAACCAACCCGTCTTCCGAAATACAGTCACGCATTACTACGGACACAACGCTGTTGCAGACAGTTATCGGCTCGTCCGTCTCCATTGCGTTACGAAATTTGCTGATGTTTTTCGGTGGCATTGTCCTGTTGGTCGTTACGAATGCGCGGCTGTCTATGTTGGTTCTGGTTTGTGCTCCCTTGGTCGTATTGCCAATTGTTCTCTTTGGCCGGCGCGTTCGCCGCCTTTCCCGCTCGAGCCAAGATACCCTCGCCGAGGTCGGCGTCTACGCTGGGGAGTCGTTACGACAGATCAAATTGGTGCATGCGTTCAACCACCAACGAGCAGACATCGCTAGGTTCTCACTGCACGTGGATGAGGCATTTCGTGTTGCCATTGCACGAATTCGACAACGCGCATGGTTAATCGTGACAGTTATGGTGTTGGTACTAGTAGCTATTGCGGTGATGCTTTGGATCGGGGGTCAGGAAGTGTTAACGGGACGAACGTCCGCGGGCGAACTAATGGCGTTTATCTTTTATGCGGTCGTCGTAGCGGCGTCCGTGGGAGCGATGAGTGAGATATACGGCGAACTGCAGCGTGCGGCGGGTGCAACAGAGCGACTGGTCGAATTACTTGGCGCACGTTCTGAACTCGGGGAACCGGAAGTAGGCGTGGGGTCAGTTTCGGAAGGGACGTTGGAATTTGACGGTGTTTACTTTGCGTACCCGAAGCGCTCGGATGTCGACGTTTTATCCGACGTCAGCTTTAAGGTTTCGGATGGCGAGATGGTGGCGCTGGTTGGCCCTTCGGGGGCCGGCAAGTCAACCGTTTTGGAGCTGGCGCAGCGCTTCTACGACGTAACCCGAGGTTCTGTCTTGGTTGGAGGGGAGTCGGTTCGACAGTTTCGTCTCGAAGATCTGCGAAGAAACATGGCCTATGTTCCACAAGACGCGGTCTTGCTCGCGGGCTCCATCGAGGAAAATCTTCGCTACGGAGATCCTGCCGCAAGCGATGAAACGGTCCGGGCGGCATTGGAATCTGCAAACGCTGACTTTGTTCTCGGTCTTCCCGAAGGACTCGGCACCCGTCTCGGAGAGAACGGACAAGGTCTCTCGGGCGGAGAACGTCAACGCATCGCAATCGCGCGCGCACTGATAGCAGACCCCCGGCTATTAATATTGGACGAGGCGACAAGTGCCCTAGACCCAAGAAGTGAGGACGCGATCCGACGCACCATTGCACGCCAACACGGTGAGAGGACCGTGCTCATTGTCGCGCACCGGCTATCGACGGTCTTGCAAGCTGATCGCATTATTGTGTTTGATCGTGGATGCATCATCGGCGAGGGATCTCACGACGAATTGATCAGTAACAATAAGTTATACAAGCAATTTGCGTCGGTCCAAAACCTATCCACTCCCCAGAACGTGACACTGTTTCGATACGGATCAAAAGCAAACGAAACCGCCTAGGTATTAAATCTTCGGTGATGCCAACCGGGGATAGCTGATTCGTGGGGATATCCCGGATACACTCCAATGATTGCAGGGTACGAGGGGTGTGCTATGGGTCCGTTAAATGGGTTTCGCATCATTGAACTTGCCGGCATAGGGCCAGGGCCGTTTTGCGGCATGATGTTGTCGGATATGGGCGCCGAAGTTATCCGAGTGGATCGGATCGCGAAAGGGGTTGGCTCACCAAACGACGTGCTTCAACGCAATAGACGGTCCGTGGCGGTTGATTTAAAAAGTCCTACGGGAACCGAGATTGTGCTCAAGTTGGTTGAATCTGCTGACGCGCTCTTTGAAGGATTCCGACCGGGCGTGACAGAACGGCTTGGTTTAGGCCCGGATGAATGCATGGGACGTAACGAAAAATTGGTGTACGGGCGTATGACGGGATGGGGCCAAGATGGCCCTCTCGCTCAGGCTGCCGGTCATGACATTAACTACATCGGGTTGTCGGGGGCACTGCACGCCATCGGTGAGCCAGGCGGGAAGCCTGTTCCCCCCTTGAATCTTATCGGGGACTTTGGTGGTGGTGGCATGCTCCTTGCGTACGGATTGGTTTGCGCCCTCCTGGAGGCACAAAAATCGGGCAAGGGACAGGTAGTAGACGCAGCCATGGTGGATGGGGCGGCTTCACTTATGGCCATGTTCTTTTCTATGGCGGGTCGGGGCTTCGACGATAAACGTGGAACCAACCTGCTGGATGGTGGTTCCCATTTTTACAACACGTATGAAACCAAAGACGGGGAACACGTGTGTGTTGGTTCGATTGAGCCGCAGTTCTATCAGCTCTTGGTTGAAAAGGCGGGCGTTGACGCGAATCGTTTTGGACCACAAATGGACAAAGGCCAATGGTCGGGCTTTAGGGATGAACTCGAAAAAGTTTTTAAGACAAAGACAAGAGACGAATGGTGCAAAATCATGGAAGGGACCGACGTATGTTTTGCACCCGTCCTATCGGTTTTCGAAGCTCCTGCGCATCCTCACAACGTACACCGCGGTACGTTCATCGAGGTAGAGGGTGTTGTCCAACCTTCGCCATCCCCCAGGTTTAGTCGTACTGAGGCCGAAGTCTCGCACGCAGCAAGGGCCCCAGGAGAAGATTCGACCGAGGTACTCTCGGGCATCGGTTTTGCTGAGGATGAGTTGCGATCGTTGCGCGAGCAAGGCGTAATCGGTTGATGCTTGCAGGGCGGACGTGTATCCACTACATGCCCTAATCGTCCTCTGATGAACAACAGTTAGAGCGCTGAATGATGCTTTCGAGTTACGAGCAGGATTACCGACGATCTTTAGAGCACCCGGAGCTATTTTGGTCGGAACAAGCCAAGGCAATTGACTGGTTTCACTCGCCCGAACGAGTGATGGAAGAGGACTCGAACGGGGTCGTACGGTGGTTCGGTGGTGGGAAGCTGAATACGGCTTGGTTGGCCTTGGACCGTCATGTGGAAGCGGGTCGAGGCGACCAGATCGCGTTGATTTATGACTCGCCGGTTACCAAGACTGTGGCGCGGTTTACGTACCGCGAACTCACCGAACGTGTTGCGAAGGTGGCTGGGGGACTGCGAGCGCTGAATGTTGTTCAGGGGGACCGGGTCCTTATATATATGCCTATGGTGCCGGAGGCCGTGATCGCAATGCTGGCATGCGCGCGAATTGGAGCTGTTCATTCGGTGGTATTCGGTGGCTTCGCCGCTCGGGAGCTAGCGATGCGGATTGATGATGCAAGTCCACGAGTCGTTCTCACGGCGTCTTGCGGAATCGAATTCCAGTCGGTGATCGCGTACAAACCATTGTTGGATGAAGCGATAGGGATCGCGAAACACAAACCAGCAGCCTGCGTTGTCCTACAACGAGAGTTGCTGGAAGCGCCGTTGATCGCTAGCCGAGATCACGATTGGGCTGAATGGGAAGCTGCCGCCGAAAACGCGTCGTGGGTTGCATTGGACGCGCTCGATCCTTTGTACATTCTCTACACGTCGGGTACGACTGGCAGACCCAAAGGCGTATTGCGGGATCAAGGCGGACATGCGGTCGCGTTGAACTACAGTATGACCGCCATCTACGGAACGGGTGTTGGGGAGGTCTATTGGGCGGCTTCCGATGTCGGTTGGGTGGTTGGGCACTCCTATATCGTATATGGGCCCCTGATCAAGGGTTGCACGACGTTGCTATTTGAGGGTAAGCCTGTGCGCACCCCGGACGCGGGGACCTTTTGGCGAGTCCTTGCAGAACATAGGGTAAAGACGTTTTTCGTTGCGCCGACCGCATTTCGGGCCATTCGCAAAGAGGACCCTCATTGTGAGCTGATGCAGAAACACGATCTTTCTGCACTGGAATATTTGTTTGTTGCTGGAGAACGGTTGGATCCTCCGACCTACCAGTGGCTGAACGAGGTATTGACGGTGCCCGTCATTGATCATTGGTGGCAAACCGAGACGGGATGGCCGATTTGTTCAAATATGGCGGGATACGGCCTCGTTGAAACGAGACCCGGCTCACCAACGTTTCCGGTCCCGGGCTACGATCTCAAAATACTCGACGAAGACGGGAATGAGCTGGACGCCGGGCAAGACGGAAACGTTGTGATCAAGGAACCGCTGCCACCTGGATCGTTACCGACGGTGTGGAGGGATCATGACCGATACAGGGAGTCGTATTGGGCTCGATACCCGGGGTATTACCTGACAGGGGACGGTGGCTACCGCGATGAAGATGGATACGTCTATATCATGGGCCGAGTGGACGACGTCATGAATGTGGCGGGCCATCGGTTATCGACGGGTCAGATGGAAGAGGTCGTTGCGGATCATCCGGCGGTTGCAGAGTGTGCTGTCGTTGGAATTCGCGATCGGGACAAAGGCCAAGTGCCACTTGGCCTCGTGCTGCTAAAGGACGGAGTCAATATCGAACTATCGACGTTAGAGCAGGAATTGGTTCAGATGGTACGACGGCATGTGGGGGCCTTTGCCAATTTTCGAAAGGTTTGCGTGGTCCCGCGGCTTCCGAAAACGCGCTCAGGAAAGATCTTAAGGCAGGTTCTTCGGCAAATGATTGATGGAGATCCCTACAAGGTTCCTTCAACAATCGACGATCCTGTTATTCTTGAGGAAGTAGCGAATGTTCTCGTGGATTCGGGTGTGATGGAGGCTAACGAATGATCATTGTTCACGGCGTAATTCCGATCTTGCCGGAACGGCGAGAGCAGGCGTTAGAACTCGCTCGAGACATGTCGGATGCGACTCAGTTGGAGCAAGGCTGTGTTTCCTACGACTTTTACGTGGGGTTACAGGACCCGAACACCTTGGTTCTGTTTCAAGAGTGGGAAACCATGGAAGCCTTGATGCAGCATTACCAGACCGAACACATGAAGCTCTTCATGAACGCGCTTCCGGAGGTCGTATCCGGAGAAATTAATACGCGACGTTTTGCGGTTCAGACCATGGAAGCAGCCGCAAACGAGCCGGAGGAAAACTATGCTTCCAAGCGAGAGGCACCTCGCATCGTCCACTAACCATGCGTAGCGACCGCGTCGTTAACCAATAGTTATGGAGCGCAGCATCGAAGCCCGACTCCTATACTAGGCTTATGACGCGGAGGGAGCGATTGATGGGCGCGGATCTCGTTGGGTATTGCCGCTGGTTTGGGAGTCAAGTGTACGAGCAGTTCACTGGCTACGACTGCTTTAAGTCTGCTTCAGCGTTGACCTACACTACCTTGTTTTCGATCGTACCCATCATGGCCGTTGGGTATCGGACCTTGGCGTTCCTGCCAGAATACGATCAAGTAGGTGATAAGGTGTCGAACTTTATTTTCCGCAATTTCGTGCCCGAATCGAGCGCAATTATTCAGAGCCAGCTAGCAGATTTTTCGTCTCGCGCTCTGCAGTTAGCAGGGCCAAGTTCGGTAATCTTGCTCGTCACCTCATTTTTGCTGTTGGTCACGATAGAGAAGTCTTTCAACGATATCTGGCAGATCCATGAGCGGAGGAAGGGTTGGTCGCGACTCGTCAATTATTGGGCCGTGCTCACCGTCGGGCCACCCTTGTTGGTCGCGAGTATCGTTGGTAGTACATACCTACTCACGTTCCCGTTGGTTACGGAGAACGCCCCTTTGTTAAGCGAAGTGATGCTGGGCTGGTTGCCTCTTGTCGCGACGATCGCGACGTTTACTGCGTTGTTTTATGCAGTACCCAACACGGTTGTACCTTTCAAGCATGCGTTCGCCGGAGGCGTCCTGACGGCAATATTTTTCGAAATCGGTAAACTCGGCTTCCGCTTCATGGTGACCCAAATCGATGTGACCACTGTCTATGGGACCTTTGCGGCGGTGCCGTTTTTCCTCATGTGGCTTTATACGGTGTGGATATTGATTTTGGTGGGAGGGATCTTTGTTCGAACACTTTCCCTATCCCGGGATGTTGTCAAAGCTACCCCTGAACCGCTTGTGATCAAATGTGTACGGGTGCTGAAATTACTTCGAGACGCGCACGTCGATGGTTCGAGCGTAACCGAAGGGACGATTATTCGATCCGTGCCGATGACTCAGGAGGAACGTGAACGAATTATTGCGGTGTTGCGACAAGAACGGTTATTACAAACGACCGGCGAAGGTCGTTGGGTACTTGCGCGCAGTTTGACTGAGGTGACCCTTATGTCCTTGCATTCGCTTCTGTCTGGGACGATGTTGCTTGAGGACTTAAATGGCATAGATGGATTTGAGTCGATTACCGACCGCCTCCGCGCATGCGTTGTTTATGGGCATGAACAATTGGATGTAAGTCTTGACGAAGTATTGGCAAGTTAGTCTGGTCATCGCGGTCGTTGCGATAGCCCTAGGTTGTCAGGATGCAACGATTGAGGTCGATGACGGTGGGGTCTTCGAAGAAACGGATTGGCGAGGTCGATGGACACTGGTCAATTATTGGGCCGAGTGGTGTGGTCCCTGCCGAGATGAGATACCGGAACTAAACGAGATCCAGAGGATGGGATCCGAACTGGGAGTTCACGTCGTTGGCGTTAATTATGACGGTGTTGAAGGCGACGCGCTGACGTCGTTAATCAATGCGATGGGCATCAACTTCCCGGTTCTATTAGAGGACCCAAGGTTGCGGTGGGAGTTGGCCGTCCCTTCGATTTTGCCCACCACACTTTTGATTAACCCCAACGGGGAACTGGTTACCATCCTTATTGGACCGCAAACAGTGGAGTCATTACTTGAAGCTGTCGGGACAGCCCAAATTAGTGCTGCAACCGCTCCAGCACCTGTGTGGGGGTAATGAGCTCCAATTGACCACGTCGATATCCGTATTCGAGCCGACCTGCCGACAGATTTCTCTCACCCACAACAATGCGGTGGGGTAAGCCAAGCAGATCGGCGTCGGCGAATTTGACCCCCGGTCGTTCGTCGCGGTCGTCGAGGAATACGTCGATGCCGGCATCGAGACACTGGTCGTAGAGTTCGTGAGCTGCTGAGCGAACGGCCTCGGACCGGCTGTAATTAATGGCAATAATGTGGACCATGGCCGGTGCGATGGATTCTGGCCAGACGATGCCTTGCTCGTCATGACATTGTTCCACGGCGGCGGCAACTAGCCGTGAAATCCCCATGCCGTAACAACCCATGATCAGTTCTCGCGAGTTGCCTTCGGCATCCTGAATGGCGATGTTCATGGGAGACGTGTATTTGGTCCCCAACTTAAAGATGTGGCCGACCTCAATACCCCGCATGAATTTGAGGGGACCACTGGAATCGGAAGCGGGATCGCCTTCGACCACATCACGGATATCGACAACTCGAGTGAGGGGCGTGTCTCGGTTCCAATTCGCCCCGGTAAAGTGGAAGCCATCTTCATTAGCGCCACAGACGAAATCGCTGACAATCGCAGCACTACGATCAACACAAATCGGAACACTCAATTTCACCGGGCCGATGGAACCCAGACCACACCCGAGCGCACTACGGATTTCTTCTTCGCTCGCAAACTGGAAAGGTTGGGCGACCTCTGTCAAACGCGCTGCTTTCTTCTCGTTAAGTTGATGATCGCCTCGCAGCACGAGCGCCACTAGCGAGTCGGTTCCCCGAACGATCAGAGTCTTTATCGTCTTCTCTTTTGAGATCTGAAACAGGTCCGCGACGTCGTCAATCGTGTGGACATCGGGCGTGGGGTTTTTTTCGAGCGCGAACTGGGGTTCGCCGAGATTTCCGGTGGTGACGGCCTCAGCCTTCTCGACGTTTGCTGCATAGGTGCTGCTAGGACTGAAAGCGATCGCATCTTCGCCAGATTCTGCCAAGACGTGAAACTCGTGACTCTCGCCGTCGCCCATCGTGCCTGGATCGGCATCGACGGCTCTGAAGTCCGAACCAATACGGTCCAGAATTCGGGAGTAGGCGTCGAACATAGCCTGGTAGGTTAATTCGAATGACGCGTCGTCCAAATGGAATGAGTAACCGTCCTTCATCACGAATTCGCGGGCTCGCAAAAGACCAAACCGCGGCCGTATTTCGTCGCGGAATTTCGTATTGATTTGGTACAAATTACAAGGAAGTTGTTTGTAGCTCACGATCACCTTACGGATCAGATCACTGACAACTTCTTCATGGGTAGGCGCGAGGGCATAGTCCCTATCGTTGCGATCACGCATCCTCATCATTTCAGGCCCCATCAGGTCCCAACGCCCGCTCTCTTGCCAAAGTTCGGCGGGTTGAACCACAGGCATGAGTATTTCCTCGGCGCCTGTCTTGTTTAATTCATCGCGAACGATGGCCTCGATTTTTCGAAGTACACGAAGACCCAATGGAAGCCAACTGTATAGGCCCGAGGCCAGCTGCCGGATACATCCGGCGCGCAGAAGCAAGACGTGGCTGGCGACGTCGGCGTCAGTTGGCGTTTCCCTGAGGGTTGGAATTATCGTTTGGCTACTTAACATCGGGCGGGATTATCCGTGATGCAACAAGAGCCTGTCTCCCCCAATCTAACGGCGTAGGGTTCTGGTGCCGAAGGTTTGTCGTTGGTTTCGATGCGGATGGGTTCTCGGAACAGGGGGATCCTTGATCGGAATGTTATTTGACCGGGAATTTCTATATTCTTCCCGGCCGCCTGAGATTGGTTAGGAGACTTCTGGGTGCCCATATACGAGTATGCGTGTGTTTCGTGTGAGCATCAGTTCGAGACGATACAGCGGATTAGCGAAGATCCGCTTTCGGATTGTCCGGAATGCGGCAAACCGGACCTAAAAAAACTCGTCTCGGTGGCTGCCTTTCGACTCAAGGGAGCTGGTTGGTACGAAACGGACTTCAAATCGGGCGAAAAGAAAAATATCGCTGGGGAAGAAAAGAAAGGCGGATTGGACAAGTCGGACGAAGCGGGTTCCACCAAATCTGACGTGGCGGGAGATGCTGCGAAGGGCAATGTCCCGAAAGAGACCGGAAAATCGGACAAGCCCTCGGATTCAACTAAGAAACCAGAACCTAAAGCCTCCTCAGAGCCCAAGGGGTCGCCCTCAAAAAACACAAGCTCAGGCTCCTCTAGCTCCGATTAGTCGCGGGCCTGTGTTAGGCTGCGCGCGCCCAAATTCCAACTAACAGGCCAGGTTTCCGGGATGCGCACCCATTATTGCGGTGAACTGAATTCGAACTTCCTTGGCGAGGAGGTTGAGCTCACGGGGTGGGTTCACAAACGTCGCGATCATGGTGGAGTTATTTTTCTCGACATCCGTGACCGCACCGGTATTGCGCAGGTGGTCTACGACCCTGATACCGAGGACAGCTTTTCTGTCGCAGACACGGTTCGTAACGAGTTCGTTTTGCGCGCGCGAGGGCGTGTGCGCGCGAGGCCCGAGGGAACGATTAATCCGGACATGAAAACGGGTGAGGTGGAGGTTCTCGGGTCCACCTTGGAAATCCTCAACGCATCCGCGACGCCGCCGTTTCAGTTGGATGAATATTCGTCGGCCGGCGAAGACGTGCGGCTTCGATACCGATACGTTGATTTACGTCGACCTGAGATGCAGGAACGATTGCGTCTTCGCTCAGCGGTCACGAGTTACGTGCGACGGTTTCTCGAGTCGGAGGGCTATTGGGAGATCGAAACCCCGACATTGACCAGAGCAACTCCGGAGGGTGCTCGGGATTACCTCGTTCCAAGTCGCACCCATGCGGGCGAATTTTTTGCTCTACCTCAGTCACCTCAACTGTTTAAGCAATTGCTCATGATGTCCGCGATGGACAAGTACTATCAGATTGCCCGTTGCTACCGTGACGAAGATCTGCGACATGATCGCCAGCCGGAATTTACGCAAATTGATATTGAAGCGTCATTTATTGACGAGGCTGAGATGATGCGGTTGACCGAAGAAATGCTGACGGGACTTTTTTCCGAGGTGCTAGAGGTCGATTTGGGTACGTTTCCTGTCATCACCCACGCGGAGGCAATGCGGCGATTCGGATCTGATCGCCCTGATCTACGAAACCCATTGGAGCTGACCGACGTCGACGATCTGATGCTCGACGTTGAATTCAAAGTGTTCAATGGTCCAGCCAACGATCCACATGGCCGAGTTGTTGCGTTACGCGTACCGCAGGCCAATGAAATATTGTCTCGCAAGCAGATCGACGACTACGCTGACTTTGTGAGCCAGTATCGAGCCAAGGGTCTCGCGTACATAAAGATTAACGACGCACAGGGCGGTATCAATGGTGTCCAGTCGCCGATACTCAAATTCTTAGCCGAAGACGTGATCTTGAGTTTGCTGGAGAGAGTTGGAGCTGAAACGGGAGACATCGTGTTTTTTGGGGCCGATCGAGCGCAGATTGTGAACGATTCCATGAGCGCTCTTCGCAATCGGTTAGCAGCGGATATGGACCTCTTGTCCGATGGGTATCGACCGTGTTGGGTAGTCGATTGGCCGATGTTCCAAGAAACGCCTGACGGTGCGTTAGCGCCGGAGCATCATCCTTTTACGCAGCCAACATGCGACCTTGGCGAGTTTCAGTCAAATCCCGGAGCGGCGCGTGCAAGGGCATACGACGTTGTGATGAACGGGTATGAATTGGGTGGTGGGTCTATTCGAATCCACGACGAAGCTACACAGATTGCGGTATTCGAAGCATTAGGCATTGGTCAAGAGGGCGTCGACAAATTTGGATTTCTTTTGGAGGCTCTTCAGTACGGTTGTCCGCCGCATGGTGGAATAGCCCTGGGTCTTGATCGATTAATCATGATCATGAGCGGCACGGAATCGATTCGCGATGTGATTGCATTTCCGAAAACACAAACCGCTTCGTGCCTCTTGATGTCGGCGCCGAGCTCCGTAGATGAGCTCCAACTTCGCGAGCTCGGGATCCGAATACGCGGCGAATAGGGACCAGAAAGCGTGGCTGGACATTCAAAGTGGGCCAACATCAAACACCGAAAGGCACGCCAAGACGCCAAGCGTGCCAAAGTGTGGACGAAAGTTATTCGTGAAGTCACGGTCGCTGCTCGACTTGGCGGATCGTCTGTCGATGACAATCCGCGCCTACGTGCTGCGGTCGATAACGCGTTATCGGTCAATATGCCGAGGGATACGATTGACAAAGCGGTCTCGAGAGGAGCGCGTGACCAAGACGGAAACGATGTCGAAGAGTTCGTCTACGAAGGCTATGGGCCCGGCGGAGTGGCAATCCTCGTTGAAGCCATGACCGACAACAAGAACCGTACAGTCGCTGAAGTTCGACATGCGTTTACGAAGCACGGCGGGAACCTAGGAACCGATGGTTCCGTTGCCTATTTGTTCGATCGCCGCGGTCTGATTAGCTTTGCGCCGGGAGCAGATGAAGACGAGGTTATGGATATCGCTCTCGAGGTCGGTGCAGAAGACGTCGACGGTGACGACGAAGGCGCGTTGACGGTGGTTACGACGTTCGAGAGTTTCGGCAGTGTGGTGGACGCATTTCGGGCTCGAAACATCGAACCGGGTCATGCGGAAGTGGCGATGGTTCCGTCGAGTACTAGTGAGTGCAATGCGGACACGGCGGAAAAGGTTCTGCTTCTAATTGATGTTCTCGAGGATCTTGACGACGTTCAAAACGTATATTCGAACGGTGACTTTCCAGATTCTGTGTTGGCCGTATGATTCTTGTTTTGGGGATTGATCCAGGATCTCGCGTGACTGGATATGGCATCGTGCGGATTGAGGAAGGGTCGCCAACTTATGTCGCCAGTGGCTGTATCGAAACAACTGGGCCCGATTTTCCCTCACGGCTCAAGGACATTTTTCAGGGCATCGACGAACTTATAAACCGATATCGACCCGATGAGTTTGCGATTGAAGAAGTATTTGTGGCGCGTAATCCCATGTCCGCCTTGAAACTGGGACAAGCCCGAGGCGCCGCCATTGCCGCGGCCGTGACGAACGATCTTGGCGTGAACGAATATGCCGCGCGTCGTATTAAACAATCCGTGGTCGGTAGCGGGCGTGCGACGAAAGGCCAGGTCCAACACATGGTTCAAGCTTTGCTCGAATTACAGGGCATCCCGTCGACGGATGCATCCGATGCGCTTGCAGTGGCTATCTGTCATGTCAATACTCGGTGGCAACGAGAGCAAGGAGAGCCATGATCAGTCGCTTGCGAGGACGCGTCGTCAATATTTGCGATAGCGTTCTAATTATCGACGTACAAGGCGTCGCCTACGAGGCAGAAGTAACGGGCGCGACCTTGGCGATGGTCGCAGGTCATGAGGGTGACGTGGACGTATACACGCACCTCGTCGTCCGAGACGACACCCACGCGTTGTACGGTTTTGCTTCCTTAGCCGAGCGGGAATTATTCCGAGCCCTGATCAGAGTTAACGGTATTGGACCCAAACTGGGATTGACGCTGCTGTCTTCTCTAACCCCGGAGGAATTTGCGGCGTCTGTGGCGGATCAGGACGTTGCCGCAATGACACGAGTCCCTGGCGTAGGCAAAAAGACCGCTGAACGGTTGTTGCTGGAACTCAAGGACCGGCTGGATACATTGCCTGTCGGATTGGCCCGGGTGGGTACCAACAAAGAATCAACGGCACGAGAAGCTGAGTTGGCCCTGGTTTCACTTGGGTATCGACCCCTTGACGCTGCCCGCGCTATTGACAACGTCTACACCATAGGCGAACCCGTCGAAGAACTTATCCGTTTGGCATTACAACGGATGACAACAAACGCATGAGCATCAAACCGGACCGCATCACTTCCGGCCAGAGCGGCACGGAAGATAGAGCGTTTGATCGAGCATTGCGACCGCAGTTGATCGAAGACTTTATCGGGCAGAATTCAGTTAAAGAACAGATGCAGATTTTTGTCGAAGCGGCGCGCAAAAGAGCTGAGCCGCTAGACCATACGTTGATATTTGGGCCGCCGGGACTCGGCAAGACGACTCTTGCCTATATCGTTGCCAACGAAATGCAGGTGGGGTTGAAGACCACGTCTGGTCCTGTGATTGAAAAGGCAGGCGAGTTGGTGGCTCTCCTTAGCAATCTTGAAGAGAATGATGTTCTTTTCATCGACGAAATACATCGGTTGTCTCCATCGGTCGAAGAGATACTTTACCCAGCGATGGAGGATTACCGCATCGATATCATGATCGGTGAAGGACCCGCCGCTCGGTCGATACCGTATACGCTGAAGCCCTTTACTCTGATTGGAGCAACGACCCGTGCGGGTCTACTGACCTCGCCGTTGAGAGATCGATTTGGCATTGTCCAGCGACTGGAGTTTTATGCGGTAGAGGAATTAACGGAAATTGTGACGCGTTCCGGACAACGACTCGATGTCAAGGTTGATAGCGAAGGCGCGGTGGAGATTGCACGGCGAGCCCGTGGGACGCCTCGAGTGGCCAATCGATTGTTACGTCGTGTCAGGGATTACGCCGAAGTGCGGGCAGATGGATCCGTGTCGGCCGAAACGGCGGACTCAGCGCTCGATCTCCTCAACGTCGATCAGGAAGGTATCGACGTCATGGATCGAAAACTACTGCTCACCATTCTTGAAAAGTTTTCGGGTGGCCCTGTTGGTCTCGATTCATTAGCCGCTGCAATTGGAGAAGAACGGGATACGATCGAAGATGTCGTCGAACCCTACCTCATCCAGCAAGGTTACATGATGCGTACGCCGAGAGGTCGGGTTGCAACCGAACGCGCTTACCACCATTTTTCGTTGACGCCCCCTCCGGTCCCGGGTGGTGGATCCAGTCAAAACGAACTTGAAATATAAGATTTAACGGATGTCGGAACCCCTCTCGATATACGCACTTGTAGCAAACGCGAGTTTGCTGGTGCAAATCATCATGGCCTTGCTTGCGGCCGTATCGATAGCCTCGTGGGTGATGATTTTTCAGAGATGGAGAGCGCTTGACCGGATTCAGCTAGAGCTCAATGAATTCGAAGACTACTTCTGGAGCGGAATTGATCTGCGCGAGTTACATAGAGATTTGCAGGATGATTCATCACTCACCGGAATTGAAACGGTGTTTATTGCAGGCTTCACGGAATTTCAAAGGCTCTCCGAGCAACCCAATACCGACCCCGATTCGATCATGCAGGGCGTGCAGCGGGTCATGCGAGTTGAGGTGTCCCGGGAGGAGGAAAGACTGGAAAAGCACCTTGCGTTCCTCGCCACCGTCGGTTCTACGAGTCCGTACGTGGGCCTATTTGGAACGGTGTGGGGCATCATGAATTCGTTTCGGAGTCTTGCCAACATGAGCCAAGCGACGCTTGCGTCAGTCGCGCCAGGAATATCGGAAGCACTTATCGCAACGGCGATGGGTTTGTTCGCCGCCATACCTGCTGTGATCGGCTATAACCGTTTTTCGGCGCGAGTTGAGGTGCTGATGAAACGTTACGAGGCCTTTGCTGATGAGCTCACCTCTATCTTGTTCCGTCACTCGCACGCGGAAAAACCCTGAAGTATGGCGACCCGTCGTAAACCGATGTCCGAGATCAACGTGGTGCCGTATATCGACGTGATGTTGGTGTTGCTCGTGATTTTTATGGTGACCGCTCCAATCTTGACTCAAGGGGTCGAGGTCAATCTCCCTCAGAAACCTTCAGATCCTATGTCTAACGACCAAGACGACCCGTTCATTGTCAGCGTTCGTCGAGATGGAGCGATATTCGTTAACGTGGGTATGCGCAACATGGACAAGGAGGCCAACCGCGTCACGATCTTTTCGTTGGAAGATCAAGCCTCGCGGGTTATTGCAGCACGGCCGGACGTCCCCGTTTATATTCGTGCGGATGCAGACCTAACGTATGCCGAGGTGATCGAGATAATGACCGTGCTGCAGAGGTCGGGAGCCGAGAGCGTCGGGCTCATCACCGATCCGCCGCAAGTCTAACCGTGGGAAAATTAAGGGATTACGGTCTGCCGATTGTTGGTGCGCTTCTCCTCCATGTCTTTGTCGTCGCGATGCTGGAGTGGGAGTGGGCACCGAGTTCTCGGGAATCGGTGGTTGTGAAGCCGAAAGCAATTCAAACCGTCCTTGTTATTCGAGAGTCGCGCCGTACGGCCACGGATAGGAAGCGCTCAACTGTTAAACCTCGGAAGCATGTTAAATCGGCACCTACGAAGAACCCGTCGGGTCAAAATAGTGCGTTAGCTGACCGGAACAACGCACCA